>Ga0116229_10011256_pt1 | contig 13247 bp, 12 predicted proteins | sample S1TSphgellanicum_3_FD_87313 | JGI IMG/M metagenome (GOLD analysis project Ga0116229, IMG submission 87313) | Host-associated microbial communities from peat moss isolated from Minnesota, USA - S1T2_Fc - Sphagnum magellanicum MG | ecosystem: Host-associated > Plants > Peat moss > Unclassified...
CACATAGATGACGGTGGCGAGCGCGATCGAGCCCAGCACTCCGATCGGCACGTTGCGGGCCGGGTCCTTGGCCTCCCCGGCCATATTGATGGGGCTCTGGAAGCCGTTGAAGCTGAAGACGATCCCGCTGGTCGCCACCGCCGTCAGCACCGCCGCCAGGTTGAAGGCGCTGCCCGCGGCATGGGCGCCGACGTGGAAGTTGGCGGGGTGGAAACCCGTCAGGATCAGCACGATCCCCGTCGCCGCCGGCACCACCAGCTTGAAGCTGGTGATGGCCCCGTTGGTCATGGCGTAAAGCTTCACGCCCCAGTAGTTCAACAGGAAATAGCCGATCACCAGCAGCGCCGCCAAGGCCAGCCCCGGAATCGTCAGCTCATGGCCGAAATAGAGCGCTCGCGTCCAGTCGAACGGCCAGGAGGCCATGTATTGGATCGAGGCCTCTGCCTCCACCGGGATCACCGAAACGATGGCGATCCAGCTGGCCCACCCGGCCACGAACCCGACCAGGCTACCGTGGGAATAGTAGCCATAGCGCACCATGCCGCCGGTCTCCGGGAACATCGCCCCAAGCTCGCAATAGACGAGGCCGACGACCCCCACCACGACGGCCCCGATCAGCCAGGCGTAGACCGCGCCGGCGCCGGCCAACTGGGCGGTATGCCAGGCCCCGAACAGCCAGCCGGAGCCGATGATGGAGCCGAGACCGGTCATGGTCAGGGCGAACAGGCCGATGTCGCGGCGCACGGATTGATCAGCCAAGGATTTCGCCCCCCAAAATGCTTAGCCTACGCGAGTAGCGGTCTGCGGGGCTGGCGTCAAAGCGGCGCCTTGGCGTGGCGTGATCTCTTCGCCCGGCGGCTCGCCTTTTAGGCATAGCGACGCGCGCTTCCAGAAGGGCGGCGAGCCTGTAGGATAGGCGCAAACGCAAAAGCGGAGGAAAATCCCAATGCCCTCGACGCCCTCACTCCTAGACCTCGCCCAACCCCCGCCGCGGCTGCAGGCCCTTGTGCAGTCCGCCTTAGGCGTGGACGCAGCCCACGACACCCTGGACATCCTGACCCTCCCTCCGGAACTCCTGGACCCCGAGGACGTCTCGAGCGGCGTCCCCCGCGCGACCTTCGCCATGGCCATGACCGCTGTCCTGTTCCACGACCTGTTGAAGCGCGTGCCGACCGGGGCCGCCTATGTCGCCGATGTCCGGGCGGCGGGCGGCAAGGTCACGTTCGACCATGGGGCGCTGCGCACTATCCGCTTTCCCGATGGCCCCACCGGCGCCCTGCCGGCGGGCGAGCAGGCGTTTGTGCGTATCTTCACGGCGCTCGGCTATCGGCGGGCGGGCGTCTACCCGCTCGACCGGCTGGGCATGACGGGCCGCGCCTATGCTCAGGCCGACGTCCCTCAGGGCATTCCGCAGTTTTTCTTGAGCGAGTTGCATGTGGAGCGGTTTTCAAGCGCCTTCCAGGCCGCCGCCCATCGCGTGTTCGACGCCAGCCGCGACCCCCTCGACGCCGCCACGCTCGAAACCCTTGAGCGGTTCGCGGCGGAGGGCCAGGCGCCCTTCGAGGCCGCGAGCCGCGCCCTGCCGATGATCGTCGGGGCGTTCGACCGCCATCACCCTGAGCCTGCGCTTAGCGATTACGAAGCTCTCCTGGCGGAGTCCGCCGAGGCGGCCTGGATCGCGACCGAGGGCTGCGCCTTCAACCACGCGACCGACCGCGTCCCCGACGTGGAGGGCTTGGCCGCCGCCCAGCGCGCCCAGGGGCGGCCGATCAAGGACGCCGTCGAGGTTTCAGGCTCGGGCCGCGTGCGTCAGACGGCGTTCAAGGCCGACCCCGTCCTGCGCGGATTTCGAGCTCCGGACGGGACGCGGATCGAGCGCCTTGTCCCCGGCTCCTTCTACGAATTCATCACCCGCGAGACCGACCCGCAGACGGGCGCCCTGGACCTGCGGTTCGACAGCAGCAACGCCCAAGGGATTTTCAAGATGACGGCCAAGGCCGACGTTCTGGCTTAAGGCCCCGCGCATGACCCGATATGTTTTAGCCATCGACCAGGGCACGACCTCGACCCGCTGCATCGTGTTCGACGCCGCCGCCCGCCCGATCGCCACGGCCCAGACCGAGTTCGCCCAGCACTATCCCGCCTCGGGTTGGGTGGAGCATGACGCCGAAGATATCTGGCGCGATGTGGTGGACATGGTTCGCCGTGCGATCGGCGACGCCGGCCTGACGGCGCAGGACATCAGCGCCATCGGCATCGCCAACCAGCGGGAGACGGTGGTGGTCTGGGACCGGGCGACGGGCGCGCCCATTCACCGCGCCATCGTCTGGCAGGATCGCCGCACGGCGGAGCTCTGCCGCCGCCTGAAGGAGGAGGCTTGCGAGCCCATGGTTCGTGCGCGCACGGGCTTGCTGCTCGATCCCTATTTCTCGGCGACCAAGCTGGCGTGGATCTTGGACCAGGTTCCAGGCGCCCGGGCGCGGGCGGAACGGGGCGAGCTGGCGTTCGGAACGATCGACAGCTTCCTGGTCTGGCGGCTGACCGGCGGCCAGGTTCACGTCACCGACGTCGCCAACGCCGGGCGCACGCTCCTATTCGATATCCATCGCCAAGCCTGGGACCCGGAGCTGTTGAGCCTGTTCCGCATTCCCGCCCCGCTTCTGCCCGAGGTGGTGGATAACAGCGGCGTGGTCGGCGTCACCCAGGCGGCCCTGTTCGGCGCCTCCATCCCCATCGCCGGGATGGCGGGCGACCAGCAGGCGGCGCTCGTCGGCCAGGCCTGTCTCAAGCCCGGCATGGCCAAGGCGACCTATGGCACGGGCTGTTTCATGTTGCTTAACACGGGGCGCGAGGCCGTGGCGTCGGATCAGCGCCTCCTGACCACGCCGGCCTACCGCGTCGGCGGCCGCATGACCTATGCCCTTGAAGGCTCTATCTTTGTCGCCGGGGCCGCCGTGAAATGGCTGCGCGACGGCCTGGGCCTGATCGTCAAGGCGGCCGACACCAACAGTATGGCGACGCGGGTTCCCGATGGGCATGGCGTCTATATGGTGCCGGGCTTCGTGGGTCTGGGCGCGCCCCACTGGGACCCGGACGCGCGGGGGCTGATCTGCGGCCTGACGCTGGACGCCACCGCCGCCCATATCGCCCGCGCCGCCCTGGAGTCGGTCGCCTATCAGACGCTGGATCTGGCCGACGCCATGCGCAGAGACGGCGCGGCCCAGCCCACGGCGCTGCGCATCGACGGCGGCATGTCCGCCAACACCTGGCTGTGTCAGTTCTTGGCCAATGTGCTGGAGGTGCCGGTGGAGCGGCCGGCCCATCTGGAGACGACCGCGCTCGGCGTCGCCTTCCTCGCCGGCGCCGCCACCGGCGTCTGGACCGACCTGGACGACGCCGCCGGGGCCTGGCGGCGTCAGGACGCCTTTACGCCTCAGATGGACGCCGCGCACCGCAGCACGATCGTCGCCGGCTGGCGCAAGGCGGTCGCGCGGACGCTGCTTTAGATTACGTTGCGGTCGCGGCGTGCGCGTCCAGCGCCGCGGCGAGCACGCGCTCGACATCGCCGGCGCCGAAGGGCTTTTGCAGAGTTGGGCGATTGCGCCAGGCTTCGGGCAGACTGCCGGCGCCATAGCCGGTGGCGAAGACGAACGGCTTGCCCGCCTCAGCCAAGGCCTCGGCCACCGGAAATATCGGCTGACCGCGCAGATTGACGTCCAGGATGGCGACGTCGAACTCCGCCGCCGCGCTGGCGACAAACTCGAGCGCCTCAGGGATCGCGCTCGCCGTACCCGCCACAGCGTAACCCGCGTCGATCAGCATATCTTCGAGCAACATGGCGACGAGCGCTTCGTCCTCCACAATCAGGACGCGCGCTTTTGTCTCGGACAGGCCAATCATCAGGATTCCAAAAAATTACACAGGCCCGCTGCTGGATTAGACGGATAGCTCTTCGTCTCAGTCTACTGCCTTGGCGAGGGTCCTACTTGAGCTGGAAATTCGCCAGGATTTCAAGCCCTCCTCCGCCGCTCTCATCTCCCCACGCCAGCTTCTTTTCGTCGGGAGAGACGGCGAGCGCGCTGATGGGGGCGCCTTTTTCCGTCTTGATCGGCGTCAGACCCCTGCCGGTCAGCTCGGCGGTCCAGATTCGGCCGTCGTTCAGCCCCGCCGCGAGCTGAGCGGAGCGGGGCGCCGCCGCCACCCGGGCGACCAGCGTCATCTCATCAAAGCCGATTTCCGCGGCCGACTTGCCCATGGGTCCGTTGGAGCCGGCGAAGGGCCAAACGACCGCCCCGGGCGCGCCCGACGTCGCCAACATCAGGCCGCCGTGCAGAAAAGCGAGGCTCTTCACCTTGGCGGGATAGCCGCCCATGCGCATGTCCTTGCCATCCGCCACCCGCCAGCCATGCAGGGCGTTTTCCTGCATGGAGGAGATCAGGAAGCGGCCGTCTGGGCTCCAGAGCACGGCGATATGGGCGCCGGCCCATTTCAAGGCTTGAGGTTTTTGCTCGGCGATCCGCGCGTACCAGAGCAGGGCGCCGCCATAGGTGGCGGCGGCGAGCCGGCGTCCCTTGGGGTCGAAGGCGAGGTCGGCGACGCTGCGCTCATGGCGAAACGCCCTGGCGAAGGCGGCGTCGGCGACGTCGCGCACCTGCACCTCGCGGCCCGCAGCGAAGGCGATCAGGCCTGAGGCGGCGCTGGCCGCCACGGCGTCGATCCACTTGCCCTTGGTCTCGGCGATGAGGACCGCCCCGCTTGGCCGCGACCAGACCAGCCGGCCGTCGTCGCCGCCGGTGACGAGGCCCGAGCCAGACGGGTGAGGCGTCGCGCACAGCACCGCGCCGTCGTGGGCCTGGAGGGTCTCACCGGTCTCGAACCGCACGGTCCCGTCGCCCAGGGCGAAGACCGCGCCCTCCTGGACGAAGGCGACGCTGACCACATAGGCGCCGAAATCGCGGGCGCCGAAAGCTTGGTCGCCGGACATGGAAGATATGTCGAACTTTTGGGCGGTCATGACGCTCCTGGGCGGGTCGGCGGACAAGGCGCCGCGGCTCTGGCCCCGATGGGCAGCGGGGTCTTTACATCGGCCTTAAACCGGGCAAAAGGGTCGGCGATGGCTGCGTCAGACGCAGTCAAAGGAGATTTACGCGCATGGGCGCTTCGCTTTCCGGTCCGGCCGGCGGATCAAAGTTTACCGTCGCCAGCAACGCCGACATGAATGTCACGCCTCTGGTGGACGTCATGCTCGTGCTCCTGATCATCTTCATGGTCGCCGCGCCGCTCGCAACCGTGTCGATCAAGCTCGACCTGCCGCCGGCCCTGCCCAGCAGCGGCCCGCCGCCCAAGCCGCCTACAGTCATTTCGCTTCAAAAGTCCGGCGCGATCTTCATCGCTCAGAAGGAAACCAGCCTTCCCAATCTGGCCGCAGATGTCGCGTCGGCCCTGAACGTGCCCGATCCGACCAACCAAACGGTCTACATTCGCGCCGACAAGGAAGTGAAGTACGCCCAGTTCATGGCGATCCTGAACGACCTGCAGCAGAGCGGCTACTACAAGGTCTCCCTCATCACCGAGGCCGGCTCGACCACCTGATTGGGGGCGGGCTTAACGCCCTCAAGCCGCACAGGCCTCCAGCCCACGTCGCAGGCTCGCCTCGTCCAGGTTCCGGCCGATGAACACCATGCGGCTGTAGCGCGTTTCTTCCGGCTTCCAGGCCCGCTGGTACTCGCCGTCCAGGATCATGTGCACGGCCTGAAACACCAGGCGCTTGTCCTCGCCCTTGACGTCTAGAATGCCCTTGGCGCGCAGGATGTCCGGCCCTTGGGTTTGGAGCACGTCGTTCAGCCATTGGGTCACTCTGCGGCCGTCCAGCGGCCGGGTGAGGGTGAGCGCGACGCCGCGGATGTCCTGATCTTCGTGAGCGTGGCCGCCGCTGTGGTGGTCGTGGTCGCCATGATGGCGATCATGGTGGTCGTGGTCATGACCGCAGTGTTCATCGTGCACGTGTCCGGCCTCGCCGTGGGGCGGGGACAGGAAGGCCGGCTCGATCTCCAGCACCCGATCCAGGTCGAAGCCGCCGCGGCCCAGGATCGCGTCCAGCGGCACATCCGACCTCACCGCCCGATGGATAGGCGCAAGCGGGTTGAGCCGGCGCAACCGCGCTTCGACCGTCGCCAGCTCCTGCGGGCTCACCAGGTCGGTCTTGTTGAGGACGATCTGGTCGGCGAAGGCGATCTGCTCGCGCGCCTCCTTCGAGTCCGCCAGGCGAAGCAGCACGTGTTTGGCGTCCACCACGGTCGTGACGCTGTCGAGCTTCGTGCGGGCGCGCACGTCCTCATCGACGAAGAAGGTCTGGGCCACGGGGCCGGGATCGGCGAGGCCCGTCGTCTCCACAACGATGGCGTCAAAGCCGCCTTTTCGCTTCATCAGACCGGACAGGATGCGGATCAGGTCGCCCCGCACCGTGCAGCAGACGCAGCCGTTGTTCATCTCGAACACCTCTTCGTCGGCGTCGACGATCAGGTCGTTGTCGATCCCGATCTCGCCGAACTCATTGACGATCACGGCGTAGCGACGCCCATGATCCTCGGTGAGGATGCGGTTGAGCAGGGTGGTCTTGCCGGCGCCCAGATAGCCGGTCAGCACGGTGACGGGTGTGAGGGCGGGCGTGGCGCGCACGGGGGTTTCGGCGTTGAGTGTCTCGGACATAGGCCCCATTTGGCCCTTCCCGCGCGAAGAGGGAAGGGCCCTGCCGCACGCGGCGGCCTAATCGAACGCGACGATGCCCGGAAGGCCGCGGTAGCGTCCGGCCACGTCCATACCATACCCCGCCAGGAAGCGGGCCGGCGCCTCCCAGGCGACGAAGTCGGGCTCGACCTCGCGCGGCGTCGGCCAGGGTTTGCGAGCGAAGACGGCGGTCAGGATTTCCGCCGGACCCGCCGCCGCCAGCCGCCGCAGCGCCTCCCGCAGCGACAGACCGGAATCCAGCACGTCATCGACGATCAGCACCTTGCGGCCCGCGACGGGGCGTTGCAGGTCGGCCTGCACGAACACAGCGCCAGACGAGGATGTCTCGTCGCCGTAGGAGCTGAGCCAAAGGGCGTCGAAGAGCGGATTGCGGCCGAGCCTGGACAGGGCTCGCGTCAAATCCGTGGCGAACCATAGACCGCCGGTCAGCAGGCAGACCAGGATCCAGTCGTCGTCGATCCGGGGCGCTATGGCCTCGGCCAGGCGGGCGACGCAGGCGGCTGCATCTTCGGGGCTCAAAAGGGTCTCGCCGGGGCTGTTCACGACGCCGGGCTCTCCAAGCGGATTGCAGTCAAGTCAGGACCCTTAAGGCGCGGGTTAGTCCGTCTGGGCGCGCGCCGCCGTCGGCAGCGCGTAAGGAGACGACTCAGATATCGGACGGGCCGCTACGGGAGGCAAGGGCGCATAAACGCCGGCTACGCTTCCAGCCGGCGTGATTTCGCCGCGCAGGCGCGGATCGGGCGACGGCGCCGCGACCGGTTGCTGTAAGACGCCGCGCAGTCTGGGCGACCTGTCCGCCGAACTCCGGGGCGCCCGGGGTTGCGCGGGGGCGGGGGCCGCGAAATCGACGCCGACCTGAGCGGCGGCCATGGGCGGATCCAGGAAACTGACTCGGAACGCACGACTTTCGCCCCCGCCAAGGGGCGAGGCGGGCATATCGACGATGCGGGACAGCAGCCGTGCGCCGGCCTTGTCATACAGACTGATGCGCAGCGGCGCGGCCCTGCGCGGCCGGCTGTCGATGTTGCGCTCGGCGCCCGTGACGATCAGGGCCGCGCGGCCGTTTTCAAGTCCTGGCGCGACCTGGACATTGTCTGGCGCCAGACCCAAGGGGTTCACCGTCAAGCGCACCGCCGCATAGGCCCCCGCCGTTCGCGGCCAGAGTTCGACAACCTGCACCCGGAAGACCACCGCCGCCAACACCATCAGCGCCAGCCCGGCGGCCATGCCGCCCCAGACGAGGCCCGCCGTCATCGCCTCGCGGGTACGGCGCTTCGCCTCGGCCTTTTGACGAAACACCTTGGGCAGTTCTTCGGCCGGCGTCGCCGCCAGGTCTGGCTCGGCCCCGGACGCCTCGCTGACATCTTCCGCCGTCGAGTCCTCGGCCGCCAGGTCCGCCGTCATATTTTGCGGCGTCAGCTGCAGGGGCTCGGCGACGGGCTCCGCCCGCCAGGACTCGCCGCACCCGGCGCAACGCACGGTGCGTCCCTGAGGCCCGAGCTTGGACTCATCGATGCGATATCGGCTGGCGCAGGTCGGACAGGTCAGTATCATCAGAACCGTCCGCCAGACTCGTGGGCGCCAACGCTGATTTTGGACGCAATGCCCAGCCAAGCCACTACTACCGCGCAAACCCACGGAGCGTCAGCGGCGACAGGGCCAGTGGTTCGGTTCGAAGGGGTGGGCATGCGGTATGGCCGATCCCCCGAGGTGCTCCGGGACATAAACCTTAATTTGGCGCCTGGGTCCTTCCATTTCCTTACCGGCGCGTCCGGAGCGGGCAAGAGCAGCCTCCTGAAGCTGATTTATCTGGCTCACCGCCAGTCTAGAGGCTTGATCCACCTGTTCGGCCAGGATGTCTCCACCCTCAAGCGGGGCCAGATGCCGGCGGTGCGGCGCCGGATCGGCGTGGTGTTTCAGGAGTTCCGCCTGCTGGACCATTTGAGCGCCTTCGACAATGTCGCCCTGCCCCTGCGGTTATCGGGCGAGGGGCCGGCGCAATATCGCCGCGATGTGGCCGAGCTCCTGGCCTGGGTGGGCCTGGGCCATCGTCTCCACGCCATGCCGCCCACCTTGTCTGGCGGCGAGAAGCAGCGCCTGGCGATCGCGCGGGCCGTCGTCAACCGACCCGATATCCTGATCGCCGACGAACCGACCGGCAACGTCGACGCCGAGATGAGCTTGCGGCTCTTGCGCCTGTTCGTGGAGATGAACCGGCTCGGCGCCACGGTCCTGATCGCCAGCCACGATCAGACCCTGGTCCGACAGTCCGGCATGCCCGTGCTGCACCTCGCCGACGGACGTTTGGTGCGGGCTTAGGCGCGGCGGACTCATAGATGTTCTGAGGCGCGGCGCGGGGTTTCGCCCGCGAAACATCTGTCGAATAGCCGTCGCTTGAAAGCAACACGCAAAGCCTAGCCTGAGCCGAATTGAGTCGCTGCGTCAGGGTTTATTTGCTTTGAGTCCCCCCTCTCCTTCGCGAGCTCTAAGCGTCCGGGCGCCGTCTGCGACGGCTCCCGTCGTCGATATGTCGGCGAGTCTGGCCGGCGCGGCGGCCGAGTTAAAACGGGCCGCGGACATGTTTTCCTCAGGGCGCCTGCAGGAATCCCTGGTCGGGTTCGAAGCGGCGATGGGCGCGGCTCAGCTGACGCCGGCGCTCCTGCAAAGCTTCGGCGTCCTGCTCTTCGGCCTGGAAAGGTACGAGGCGGCGATCGAAAAGCTTAACCAGGCCTTGGCGGTTCAGCCCGACCTGATCGACGCCCGCGTCCAGCTTGGTCGGGCCCTGGCGGCCCTGGGGCGCAACGATGAGGCGCTGACGCAGTTCAAGGCGGCGCTGGCGGCCGCGCCCGATCATGCCGGCGCCCATTGCCACAGCAGTCTTTCGCTTGAAGCGCTGAACCAGCCGGCGGAGGCCCTGAAACACGCGCAGCGCAGCGTCGAGATCGATTCCGGTTTGGCGGAGGCCCAGTTTGCGCTCGGACAGATATTGGTCATCCATGGTCGGATGGACGATGGAAGGGCTGCGCTGCGGCGGGCCTTGCAGATCGCCCCGACCGCGCCGCTCTACTATCGGGCGTTTGGCGAATGGTTCGGTTTCGGAGACGACCCGGCGGCGCTTGAGCGCCTTTGCGAGCTCGCGCGGACCGCGGACGCCCGCTCAGACGCCGAACGCTTGCATCTCTATTTCGCCCTCCACAAAGCGCTGGAGGACCAAGGCCGCTACGCCGAGGGGTTTGCCTATCTCCTGCAAGCCAATGCGATCCAGCGCCGCCGCACCCCCTACGACGAAGCCGACGCCCTTGGCCTCATCGAGCGCGTCCGCGCCGCTTTCGGGCCAGCGCATTTGGCGGAGCTCGCAGGCTCTGGCGAACGGTCGTCCAAGCCGATCTTCATCGTCGGCATGCCGCGCTCGGGCACCACCTTGGTTGAGCAACTGTTGGCGGCCCATCCTGACGTGGCGGCGGGCGGAGAGCTCTCCACGCTCGGCGAGGTCGTGATGGCGGAAACCGGCCAAAGGTCGGACGCGCTCGATAGGACCCGCCTGCGGCAGATCGGGCGCCGCTACCTAGAGCTCCTGTCCCCCATCGCACCCGACGCGAAGCGGATTACCGACAAGATGCCGGGGAACTTCGTCCTGATCGGCATGATCCATCTGGCGCTGCCGGACGCCCAGATCATCCATGTCCGCCGCGATCCGGTCGATACCTGCCTGTCCTGCTTTTCCAAGCTGTTCACGCGAGGCCAGCCGTTCGCCAACGACCTGGGCGAACTGGGACGCTACTACCGATCCTACCGCGCCCTGATGGCCGACTGGCGCCGCCTCCTTCCCAACGGCGCCATCCTGGAGGTCGACTACGAAGACCTGGTCTCAGATTTCCAACCCCAGGCGGCCCGCATCCTGGATCACTGCGGCCTGGACTGGTCCCCCAACTGCCTGGCGTTCGACAAGGCGGATCGGCCGGTCCGCACCGCCAGCGCCGCCCAGGTCAGGCAGCCGATCTATACGACCTCGGTCGGCCGAGGACGGCGGTATGGCGACCTGCTGACGCCGCTGGTTGAGGCGTTGGGGGATTTGGAGGGGTGAGTCGTGGCGTTTGCAAAATCGCCTGAGCGCCTTCAGGCTAACCTGTCCCGCCGCGCACCGTTTTAGAGCGCGTGTCCTTAAAAGTGCGAACCGGTTTTCGGACGAAACGCGCTCTAAGCTTTTGGTCCGTGTTCGCCTCCGCCCTCACTCCGCAAACGCCAATATCGCCCGCGCGCCTCTATGGTCGGGATCGAACTGGACCACGGCGTTGAGGCTCCTCGCCATGGCGGCGATCACCTTTTGGCCAAGGCCCGTGCCCTTGGGCGTCAGGGTCTTGGGCATCCCGCGACCGTCATCCTCCACAACGAGGCGCAGATCCTCCGGCCCGCGGTGAAAGGCGACGCGCACATCGCCGTCCTCGTCCTCGGCATAGGCGTATTTGCAGGCGTTGGTGACCAGTTCCGCGACGATCACGCCGAGCGACACCGCCTTGTCAGTATTCAGCCTGACAGGCTCCGCGATCAGGCGGATGTGGCGATGGGCGTCGCCGGTGGTCAGAGACTGCTGCAGTTCGGCCACCAGGCCTGAGAGATAGTCCTTCATGTCCACCACCTGGACGTCCTCGGACGTATAGAGCCGGCGATGGACCTGCATGATGGCGGCGATGCGCGCCTGGGTGTCGCGCAGCGCGCTCTGAGCCGCCTCGTCGCTGACGGCGGCGGCCTGCATATGCACCAGGGAGGCGATCAGCTGCAGGCTGTTGGCGACGCGGTGGTTCACCTCCCGCAACATCACCGCCTGATGATCGACGATGGCTTCCAGCCGGGCGTTGGCCTGGCTCAAGGCGTGCTGGGCGGCGTCGCGCTCCCGCTGCAGGCGGATTTGGGATAGCGCCTGATCCAGCGCGTTGGAAAGCAGGTCGTTGAAGTCCTCGGCGCCGGACTTGACCACATAGTCCATCGCCCCGGCCTTCAGAGCGGCCACGGCGATGCGGCTTTCGTCCGATCCGGTAACATAGATGATCGGCGGCGGTTGGGGCAGGCTGCAGAGCTGGCGCAGGGTGACGAGGCCGTCCTGGCCTGGCATATAGTGATCCACCGCCACGACGTCGAACTCGGTTTCGGCCGCCAGCCGCACGCCGTCCGGTCCGCTCAAAGCCGTGCGCACAGCGTAGCCCCGGCGCTCCAGGCCCCGCTTGACGAGTCGGCACAGGCCCTCGTCGTCATCGATATAGAGCAGCCGCGCCGGCGCGAGCTGCAAGGGCGATGTCACTCGAGAACCTCTGGTACCTGGATCACCGCCAGGAACAGTCCAAGCTGGCGTATGGCGTCTGCGAAAGCCTCATAGTTCACCGGTTTTGTGATGTAGACATTGCAACCGAGGTCATAGCAGCGCTGAATTTCTACCTTGTCGTCGGTCGTGGTCAGCACGACGACGGGCGTCCGCTTCAATTTATCGACGCTCTTGATCCGGGTCAGGATATCGGTGCCGCTCATGTCGGGCAGGTTCAGATCCAGCAGCACCATGGCCGGCCCATTGAGGATCGGGCCGTCCGAGCCGTTGAAAATGAACTCCAGGGCGGAGGTGCCGTCGGTAAAGTGGTGGATGGTGTTGGAAATGCCGGCCCGTCGAATGTTACGTTCGATCAGCCGAGCGTGGCCGTCATCGTCCTCGATCATGATGATATTGACGGGCTGATGGGTGTTCACGCGGTTTGATCCTGATCACGCAAAAGGGTACGCGGCAGAGCAATGCGGAATGTGGAGCCGCGGTCAAGTTCAGAATCGAGCGTGATAGACCCGCCAAGCCGGTAGATCAGCGCGCGTACATGGGCCAGGCCTATTCCCTCTCCCGGCTGATCTTGTGAACCGGATCGGCGGAATAATTCGAATATACGCTCGTGATCGGCCGGGGCGATCCCGCGTCCATTGTCTTCGATCTCGAAAACGCAGCCCGTTGCGGTCACGCTCCCGCGGACGACGATCCGCCCTGGGCGTCCGGACTTGGCGTATTTCAACGCGTTCTCGATCAGATTGCTGAACACCTGCTCCACCGCCAGCCGGTCGCTTAAGATATTGGGCAGCGGCGCCTCGATCACGATCTCGGCGCCCCGGTCCTGGGCGGTGTGCTTCAGGCTGTCGACGATCCCCTCGAACAGGGCGACCATGTCTAGCCGCTCTGGCGTCAGGGTGCGGCGCCCCTCGCGCGATAGTTTCAGGATGGCGTTGATCAGCCGGTCCATCTTGCGGGTAGAGGATCGGATGAAGTTGATCGACTCCGGCAGGTCGGCGGCGACCGCCTCGCGGGCCGCCTTCAGGGCGATCGAGGGCGCCTTCTCCTCAACCTCGTGGAGCAGCGCCTGGAGCGGCTTCAGCGACACTTCGAGTTCGCTGGTGAAGCCCATCACATTCACCAGGGGCGAGCGCAGATCGTGGGATACGATATAGGCGAAGCGCTGGATTTCATCATTGGCGCG
>Ga0116229_10011257_pt1 | contig 13247 bp, 6 predicted proteins | sample S1TSphgellanicum_3_FD_87313 | JGI IMG/M metagenome (GOLD analysis project Ga0116229, IMG submission 87313) | Host-associated microbial communities from peat moss isolated from Minnesota, USA - S1T2_Fc - Sphagnum magellanicum MG | ecosystem: Host-associated > Plants > Peat moss > Unclassified...
ATTTTTTTTTTTCCCCCCCCCCTGTCCCCCTTTTTTCACCGGGGCGACCGCGATAATATATTAAAAAAAAAGGGGGGGGGGGGGGGGGGGGGGGGGGGTGTCCATTTTTAGTTTTGAAGGTTGATCCTTGATTTGATGGACTTCAGGGATAGTTGAAAGTAGAAGATGGGATGACAAACCAAGCCCTAAATTAATGACCACTTCATGGATGACTTCAATGAATGAAAATCATGTGGACAATTTTTTTCATGTCAAACTTTTCATAAATTTTTGCCAATACAATTTTAAAATGAAATTATTTCCAAAATGAAGCCTATTGTGTTTGCAATGTAAAATGAATATATTGACTTCAAACATTTATGATATGTGAAAGTGTGAATGTGAATATTTTGATCAAATCAAAATACACTTTTTTTTACATTGCCCCAAAAAATGTTAATATTCATTGATGTAAGGGTATGTGAACTACATTATCTTTATGTGCAAGTTAAAATGGAAATATATAGGAAGGGTAAGTGTAATGAATTTGGCCATGTAAGTGTAAATGATTTACACATACACTATGATACATTAGGGGTGAACCATGGTAATTTTGTAATGTTTAAACTCACAATGCAAGAGTCATTGAATAGTGAATAATTTTGTCAAAGAAAATTCAACAAAATCAAAAAAAAAATTTAGGCAAATTAGTGGAAACTCTTGGCACTATTCAAAAGTTCTTGATGAGTTGGATTTATTGGAGGTGATTTTGTAATTTTTAGACTTAAGGTGGGGGAAATATTGAATTTTGAGCAATTTTTGTCACTAAAAATTAATTGAAAATTAAAAATAATCTTTCATAATTGGGCTCTATATTAGAGTATTGTTCACACTTGGGGCCAATGATACATGTCACACTAATTGATATTAATGAATAGGTTTAGGGTTAGTATTTTGGTACATGGGAGATTCAACACATGTTTATCAATTCCATGTCAAAAATAGAATATCCTTAAGTATGAAAAAATTCTTTTTCTATTCCCAACATTTGTTTTTCAAATTTTTTTGGTGAAAATTTGAAATTTAAAAAAAAAATTAATGTCAAAGCTACCAAGGTACATACAATAACTGCAAGCAAAGTAATATTAATCAGATTAGGCACTAATGGATATATTTTAGGGTTAAATTACAAACCAATGAAATACAAATCACTCACACCAGTGTTAGTTTTTGGGACAAAATGTGCCACTTTTTCAACAAGAAATTGAGAATTGAATTATGGATTTTTTTTTCTCCCCCAAGTGTAAAATTTTAGAGAAATTCACCAAAATACAAGAAATTGGAGAAAAAAAAGAAAAGGTCATGAATCACATTAGGTACTGATGAAGATGTTTAGTGTTAATTACAAGTGGGCATTTGAAAAAGAAAAAGGAAAAAAGAATGAAAGAAAGTGGCCAAGACTTTGTGTTAAGTGGGCCAAATTTGTGGCCCCAGAAATACCAAGTGACTATACCAAGTGGCCATTGGAGACTCACACACTACACTTGTCTGAACAGAGCCAAGCCCAGCCCTAAATTGGATTTTCGCAAGTTCGCAGAATTGCATGTGCCCCTTGCTCGCCCCCACTTGCCCACTTCTCGCATCGCATTTCGAAGAGAGAGAGAGAGAGAGAGAGGAAAAAAAAAGACAGAAAAAATGAAGAAAAAGAAAGAGAGAAACAAAAGCCTGACTGAAAACTGACACATTTGGAAGAATCCAAAGTCCAGGGACAGTTGCAAACCAATGAAATCCGTGCCAAGTTGCAGCAGCTTGCCAAAGTCCCTGCACTTGGAAAAAAACTTCGCGGCAGAGAGAATGAGAGAGAGAGAGACACACACAAACACACACACATCTAGTTTGGGAGGTGTCTTTTGAAGCTTTCAGAGCTGATTTCTGTATTGGGAAAGACTTCGATCAGCAGCTCTAATCTCAATTCCCATAGTTAGTACTAGAGGTTTTGTTTTTGTTTTGTGAACCTTGGGTGTTTTGGGTGTGAGAGAGATCCGCGAAAAGGGGACGAAGAAGAGAGGGATCGTCTAGTCCTTGGAACTCTCAAACTCCAGCTCTAGTTCTCTTTTTTGGTCAGAGATCTCCAACCCTAATATTCTGTGGGATCAAGAAAGTGATCACATAGCTTGTGGGTCGGGGTTGTGAAGACGAAGTTTGTGTGAGGTTTGAGAAACCTTCGAGTTATTCTAGTTTGCTGCGGCGGAAGTTGCTGCTGAGAGGGAGAGAGAGCTTCGACGACCTGTACTGTGCATAGTTCAAGGCTCTGGGTTCTCCTTGCGTTGAATCATCATGAGAACAGTAGTGATCGGACAAGTGGGTTCTTACCATCTTGAGACGAGTAGTCTGAGGAAGCAATGCAATCCCAAGTTGAGATGCCAGCAGGAAGCAGCTGCAGCACTTTCGAAATACAACAAGGGCAACTTTACCAATCCCGCGGTTTGCTTCAGAGAGATATCACTCTCTTGGTCCACAAAGAAAAAAATGAAGCTGAATGGACTCGAGTGCAGAGCTGAAGGTACTGGGTCGATTCGGGCGACAGCTGCCAGTATCGAAGTCGGCAGCTCGAAGAGATCGCCTTCTTCACTAGAAATCGCAGGCGCCAACATAGCGGAGACTATGTTCCAGCCGGTTCTGGATGCAGGGCCGCCTGATCATTCCGCCCGGAGAGTATCAAAGGTGACAGTAGTGGGAGTAGGCAATGTTGGAATGGCGTGTGCACAGACGATTATAACACAGGATCTCGCAGACCAGATCGCACTGGTAGACATATTAGCAGACAAATTACGCGGCGAGATGCTAGATCTCCAACATGCGGCTGCTTTTCTACCAAGAGCTGACATCGTTGCCGACACCGATTACGCTATAACAGCCCATTCCGACATATGTATTGTCACTGCTGGAGCTAGACAGAGAGAGGGAGAATCTCGTTTGGCTCTAGTGGAGCGTAACGTCTCCTTCTTCAAGCAGATCATTCCGGAGCTCGTAAAGTACAGTCCCAATGCAATTCTATTGATCATTTCCAATCCTGTGGATGCCCTCACGTTTGTTGCTTGGAAGCTGTCAGGGTTTCCTTCCAATCGGGTCATTGGTTCTGGAACCAATCTGGACTCTTCTCGATTCAGGTGGCTCATGGCTGATCGTCTGCAAGTGAATGCTCACAATGTTCATGGCTACATTGTGGGTGAACATGGTGACACTTCTGTTCCTCTCTGGTCCAGTGTGAATATTGGTGGTGTGCCTATGATCCAGTTCCTGCAAGACAAAGGCATTCTTGTTGAGAATGACACACTGGAAGAACTCCACAGGTACCTACCTATTCCAGGAATTCTTTCTTTCTTTTCATTTGAATGAATGCTTCAACTCCATAATAGTTATGGAATTTTTTCCTTTCATTTGAATTCTTCAATTCCATAGTGGGTATTGAAATTTTTCTTTTCATTCAATTCTTCAATTCCATAGTGGGTATGGATTTTTTTTCATGTCATTCAATTCTTCAATTCCATAGTGGGCATGGAAATTTTTCTTTTCATTCAATTCTTCAACACCATAGGTAGGGGCTTTTCCTTTTCATTGAATCCCTCAACTCCATAGGTATTGGATTTTTTCTTTTCCTTGAATTGTTCAACTCAAATAGGTATGGAGTTTTTCTTTTCATTTGAATTCTTCAACTCAGTAATCTCTCATGGATTCATCCATGGAAATTTTTACTGCTTTTTTTTCCCAAGTATTCATGGATTCATGTACACATAGTTCTCCAGCTGCACAGATGATTTCATCCTCACAGAATTGAACCTAGTTGATGTTGTTGTACCTCATGTCATTTCTTCAGTAAAACTGCAAAATGCTTGAAACTTTTCATAGCAGAAAATGTGGCTATGTTCTCATGCCTCCAATGTTATTGTGTTTGTGATTTCAGTAATGCAACAGATGCTTGAAACTTTGTCATGTACCTCCAAAGCTATAATTTGTGATTTTCAGTAATGCAAAATCCTGGAAACTTTTTTGATAGAACTTAGAATTGGGGACTATGTCGTCATACCTCCAAGATTGTATTTGTGAATTCAGTAGTGGTTGAAATGTGCTTGAAACTTTCCTGACAGAATTGAGCCTATTTTTGTCGTAGCTCCAATGCTTATTTGTCAATTCAGCAGTCTAAAGTGCTTGAAAATTTTGCTGGAAGGTTCCTATATCAATGCGAACTTTAGTTGAAACATATAGGTTGTTTGTGAACCCTGGCTGACAAGGGTTATAGTATTAGTGTACTAATATATAGAGGGTGTTGAATAGGCTTTTGTGTAGGCCTGAAGAAAAATTGTTATGGGCAATGAAATTTCTTGATTTGGTGGTCTGAATTTGTGTTCTTAGTTATCTTGAGTGAACAAACAGTTAAATGTGTAATAGGATTTGGTAGGTATGACAGAATTTTAGAGGACCAATGGAAATGGCAGAAAGGGACCACGCTCAAAAGTAAGGGACTTGTGCACTTTGTTTCTTTGATCATTTTAATCCCATGGTAATGTTCTTGGTGAATCTGGAAAGCATTCTACCTCCTGTTTGGAGCTAACGTGGCCAACTTTTATTTATTATTGACTAATAATGATTTAGAAGTTGATCCAGGCTAATGGTTTGTTGGCTGAAATTGGGTTTGCAGGATGGTGGTGGATGGGGCATATGAGGTGATAAAATTGAAGGGTTATACATCATGGGCGATAGGTTACTCAGCAGCAAGCCTGGTAAAGAGCCTGTTGCGAGACCAACGTCGTATTCATCCAGTATCAGTATGTGCAAAGGGATTCCATGGAATCGAAGATGAAGTCTTCTTGAGTCTTCCAGCAGAGCTAGGCCGTTCTGGCATAATTGGCATCCTCAACATACCCCTCACTGAGGAAGAAACCCAAAAGCTTCAAGCATCAGCTAAAGCACTTGCTGAAATCCAAAGCAAACTGGACATCTGAGCTTTGAGTTGTGACAGAGTGTTTCTGTGATAAAATCTGAAGGAAAGAAGATGTGCTGCTTGCCTTTCAAGTGTCTACAGGATCAAGTAAAACTTTCTATTCCACATGTAATTCTTTCCATATTGATGACAAACTGCATTGTGGTGACCATTAGTGTCTTATGATGTGTTTTATTTTGGGGACCTGAGACTGCAACTATTAATACAAATCTCAATCCAATGTGCTGATACCATTTCCAACAGAGTAGTGGTTTACATTGGTATTCTATCTAATAACTCTAATTGATATGCAATAAGATAACCAAGTCGGTCTCTGACCTCTGACAAATGGCTAGAGTGAACCAGTACTCACAAGAACACCATACAGGATGGATGTTTGAATAGGAGACTTTTTCATTGTATTCATGTCCCATAACTAACCATGATGTTAGCTATGTACTCACCAGCCACATGCATCTGTCTACCTACTTGCCACCAAGTGCCCTGGATACTTGCCTGCCTACATAGTGACCAAAAAAGAGGCAGAAAAGACTCTGAAAACCCTGAATAATGGCATAAGGTCAGTAAGTACTTGCAGCAATTTGGATCAAGATGATGGTCATCGGCAGTTCTTTTCGTGAATTTTTTTGCACTGTTTGTGAAATTTAACAGCTCCTTGCAAATTGCATGAAGGAAAACAATTGGAAAATTTACAAAAAAAAGTAGGGTTATGCTTTTGCTTTTGTCAAGTTTGCACTAGTTGACTTTTCTCCATCTTTGGCCCCTATGATTGCAAGATTTGCATAGGAGCCATAGGAGCCATCTATGCCCCTTCTTCATTAGGAGATCATCAGCCATCATCTTGTGGCCTTTGGAGATCAACATGCATCATTTTGTTTTGTCTTACACCATTCCTTCTTCCCTCAAGCTCTCTTATTCATGTGAGGATGTTGCTTTAGGTGTGGGTCTGTTATAGCAACATTCAATTTCTTGAGGTGCATAGTTGCAACTTGCCACACTTTATAGTCATAAGTTGATATGGGGATGGGGGGGGCCAGGGGGCAACAACAATCCTTTTTGTGTAGATATGGAAGGATATACCAATTTATGGTGAGGTTTAGTTGAATGACATAATTTGAGCTCAATTTTGAGGTGCTTGATTTTGTTGGACCTTGATATGAAAGATCCATTTGTTCTAATTGACGTTATTGTTTGACAAGTGTGTTTTATGGTTCAAGGTTTTTGATATCTAGTTGAAGTGGCAAGGGTGCAAAACATAAAGCTTGGTTACATTTTGGGGTTTCTTATTGTCTTCTATCTATAGTGTTTCTAAAGACATTGCACAATGATTTGTGGAAAATTGGCAAAGGTATGTCAAAATTGCAATCTTGCATATGATGTTATGAATGTTTGTGATCTATAGTTAGGGTTTAGGTTTTGCACCACTCCTGGAATCAGGAAGCTTTAGGGGTTTTCCCAAAAACATAGTTTTACACTTGTGTGGTTTGTGATATTTTTGCACAATGGTTTGAGGATTGCTTGGTCTGTTGACAAGTTCTTTGTACGTGAGGCAGATGGGTTTAAATTTGTCAAGTTTTGTGGACAAAGGTCTATGAATGAAGTTTAATCTATATCTTGAGGTACGTTTGTTATTATGTTTCACAAATCATCCTCATAGGTTCCTTGGCATATGCACTGTGCAACTCTTGCAAATGAAAAAACAATAAACACCATATGCATTGTGCAACTTTTGCAAATGAATAAACCCACAATTTTAGCTTTATATATATAAGTTTAGTAGCATTCAAGAGTTGAAAGTTAAAAGAAAGTGATCCAAGTCCATGGTGTGCTTATGGTGTGTTGTGGTGTGATCCAAGTTTGTAGGTTGCAATTATTACTTGGGTAGGAATGAGTTCCTAGTTTTTGGCTTCCAGTTTTGAGGTTTGCAAGATTGGATGCTCTTTCTAAATAGGTGCATAGCATGTAGGAAGGTCATAAGAAATCCCCATCAATAATACTCTACCTTTTGCTGCAATCTAACGTTTTTTAGAAATTTGTTTTGCTGAAATATAGGTTGGTATTAATGTTAAGACCTTCTTTTAAAAAACTTTAATGGCAAATATAAGGTATTGTTGCCTTAGAAGTTAGAACATCAAGGATATTGGTTTTGCGAAAGTTTTTGACCTTCACATTTTCTGATTCACCTTTGGTTCAAAAGGGTGGATTATATGCCAAGTGTGTCATGTTTGGAAAGGAATTAAAGATAAATAAAAGATGGTGGATTGGGAAACACCTAATATTTAGTTGTAGAATTCCAACATTTTCATGTTGATTTTCATTTTTTTGAAATTACATCGTTTTCATACATTTGCAAAGCCCACTTCATAGACATTGGCAATTGCACTACAAGCAATTCACAAACTAACAATTGGATTAATAATTAGTTTTTAATCATAATTACCACATGCAACTCCTACAAGTCCTAGTTGCTTTAAACAAGTTGCATGAAGATGTGACTTACATGAACTTTTCATCCATCCAAACTAGTTTACATGACATCGTCGTTTTGCAACAAATTTTATGATCAAGCAATGTAATTGCATTATTTGTATTTAAATAATTTATTATTATTTGTGTATTATAATATTAAAAAAACATATTATTGATAATTTCAACCTATACCATGTTGACACTTGTTATTATTCAAGCTAAATTTTAAAAACTAATTTAGGTTTCTACATAGGCCATTTATTGTGCCCATTTAGCACACCTAATAGACATTTAGCCTATGTTGGGTATGTAAGTAAAGAATATTAGGTCAACTCCTTTACCATCAAGTCACCCCACTTGTGACAAATATAAAAAGTGCATTCTATTTAACCTAATTTATTTAAAACATTACACAAAATATCATTTTGGATATTTGATATTTTATTGAGATTTGTTGAAATGAATAGATTAAAGTTTAATTTTAAAGTTTTATCAATAATGTACACAAATTTTTTTCTTTTAAAAAAATTGATTTGAAACAATATATATTTAAAATTTGTTATTGAATATTAACACTACTACAAAATATGGGTGCAATTCACTAATCCTTGTTCATTAGACCAATGAATTCACTGCTTTTCCACTAAGTCCTATTCATTACAACCAATGATTTCACTCATAATCAAGTGAAATCACTTGGCATATAGGGACACCTTTTGTTGTAGTGTAATTTAATGACCATTTTTTCAAAAACTTAAATTCAAGCACATGATTCATAAATAGATAACATAATAATACATAAAAACCATCTTTCATATCTTAAACCTTCATTTGATTCTAAAAATTATATTATATATATATATTGATATATCATAATTTAAAAATAGAATTTAATTTAAATTTCTGATATATAATTATAAATGGATAATAAATAAATTATAGTGGAAATATAATATTTTTATAATATTTACCATTTTTATAATGTAAAAGATTATTTAAATAATTTATTTTAATTTAAAAAAATTAATTAATGTCATAAAATTAATTTATTTTATGGAACTATAAATTTCATTATGTTTACACATATAATATTTTAAGTTTTACTTAAAATAATGATAAAAATTGCATGTAAAATAAATGATATATTTTCACATCTCAAACCTTTATTTGATTTTTAAAATTATATCATACAATTTTGCTTATAATAAATCATAATTGTGCCAAAAAAATGTAATTTAAATGTATGATATATAACTTATTCATTATATAATGTTTATAAATGGATCATAAATTACTCTTACTACCTATTACCTAGCCCATTCAATAAATAAATTATATGGTCTACTTAATTAAATAGTTAATAAAAAAACATTATCACATATCAACATGATAAAATACCTACTATTTAGCCACATACATATTACTTACTACCTAGCCCCATTTATTACTTGTTACCTATTACCATTTGTTTACATGACTAGTTGCAAAAATAATTATGTTTTCATCCATCAATGGATGCTTTTAGAAATGAATGTTAAATGTGTATTTTTCACACTTAACTACAAATTATGAAAAACCCTATAATGTTAAAAATTTGAAAATGGTCCATTTTTACCATTAATTACCATGAATCCTTTGAAATTTTCACAAACCCACCAAACCCTATTACACACATAATAGTTAGTTCATTAAAGAAAATTAAAGGAAAAAAATAAGACCATTAAATCTAGCAATTTCATCTCCCAATTCATATTGTTTCCACATTTAACTACATGTACATTTGCAACTAGGATTTATAGTCGCAAATCAAGTTGAAAAAATGTCACATGGTGTCCAATGCCTTATGAACCACTTTCCAAGTCATTGAAACATTCATCTATTTTGGGATGCCACTAAAACCGGATGATATAAGTGTCCTTTTCATCTTCATTTTCATCCAAATTGACATTAGTTGGATTTAAAAATTGCATATGCAATTGCAAACCACTTTGTAATCATTTATGTGATTATAAGTTGTTTTTAATAGGTGTCACGAAGGATAGTCATATCTATAGTTGCAAAAATTGTTGATTTAGATGCAAGTTCCAAACGCATAGGTTGGAATGGACATGATTACTTATAGTGCTGTTATTTGGAACCATAAACTAAACTAGCAACAAACCATAAAAGTTACCTTACAATATTGTTTTCCCCCTCTTTATGCTTTTAGGAGATATTTTACAATCACCTAAAAAGTACCCTTATGCATTATCAATAGCATAAAATAATTTGTTATCCATGACCATGTCATTAACCTAAATGTTAATTTTTGGTGTGACTCCTAGGTTTAGTTTCAATCATGTGTTTTGTGAAAATATGGGGTTTATTTTGTCCTTCTTACAAGCCATATACCTTGCTAAGGGTGCCCCATATATATTCAAAACTTGCCAAGATTGACCTTGGTGCATGAAAAAAAATGTTGAATGCAAGTTATTTTGTTTGCAAGAATTGTTCCTACAATTGTTATTGGCTATTAATGTCACAATAGTATAAAAATTTGTTTACACCATGGCACCTTTAAAGAATCTAGCTAATTTTGAGTTTCACCTTTTCTTTTGGGTGGAGATGATGGTTATATGACATTGGGTTTGGCTCCAATCTTGGAATCAACCATGTCAAACATGCTACTTAATATTGTGGTGGCAACATTTAATCCACATGCATTTGGCCCAAGTTTAGGTAAAACTATCATTGACATTGAAATTGATGAGATTGGGTTTGAAATCTCTATTGTGCAACCCTCCAAAAAGAGGAAGGTTAAATGGCAAGTTCAAAGGAATTTTTAGGATACATGGGTTGTCAAGTTCCCATGGGGTGAAGTTGTTGTGGGGGAAGATCGAAAAATGCACCATGTGCGATAACAAATTTGCATTAATGTGGAGCGAAGGGAAAGTTATTGGTTCCCAAGTTAGATGGGCTCCATAAGCATAGTAGAAGAAGAAAGTGCAAATGTGCAAAACCAAAGCCAAAGGTAGGTCAATATTACACTAATCTTGATAGTTGTTATGCAAAAAATGAACATGTAAATAGCCTTGATTATGTCCTAGAATAAATGTTAAATGTAAAGAGTGCCAAGAAAAATAAAAATACCTTTAGTTTATTATTATTTTTCATCTTTTGCAATCCTTTGATGGATTATAAGTGCATATAAAGGCTTTAAAAAAAAATTATGTTGAAAATATTCTCAAGATGCATTGAACTAATTTTAATGGCCAAGGAATGGGAGGTGTGTGTTCAATCCCATTTTTACATTGTAATCTTTATGCATTGTGACTTATGCACGTTTTTGAATAATTTTGGATCATTAGAATTGTCATTAATATTTGGATTATGGGTGGGGAATGGTAGCAAAGTTATGCACACAATGTGGTTTTGGTTGTCATTAAGCATGCCATTCAAAATTTAGGATTTATATGCTTGAATTATGATGAAGTCAAAATAATGGATAACTACAATTGGATGTCAACCCACTATTATGTGGTTAAGAATTGGTGCAAGGTACCCATATTCTTGAATTAACAACGTGTCATTGAAGGAGGTAGGGATAACAATTTAATTACCATGTTGGTGAATTTTATAACTATTATTAATGGATTATTTTATGGGGATTTGGTAGCAAAGTTGTTTTGGTTTGGCATAGATGGCATTATTATTTTTCAACGTTTGAAAACAAGGATGACAATGGAGCCCCTTGAACAACATGCACCATTCTCACTAATATTCACTACATGGCACACAAATGTAGCCTGGCTATGCAATCATTCCGTTCCTTCCCATTGGTTGTGAAAATTGAAGGCTTGTTATACGACATGTATGTCTTTTTTTCTTATTTTCCTAATAGGAAATTTGAACATGCAAAGTTGGTAAAAAATTGCAAAAAAAAGGATTAAAGATTCTTTGTATTGTTAAGACATGTTGGATTAGTATGCTTGCACCCAACAAGGATGTTTTAACTAAGTATAAGAGTCTTGTTGTTAAGATGGGTGATGACATGGCTAGGAATGCATTTGCCAAGAACAATTATGAGCGCTTGTGTGGCTATGACATTATCTTGGGATTGACTTCTGTGTTAAGTAGTGCAAAGTTTGTCCAAGTTGGTCCATGGTAGAGATATTTTTGTTTGTGATTTGGTGACCTTTGTCATTATGTACTAGTGATTTATCTACTATGTACACAAACCCATTGAAGAGCATGAACACCCCCAATTTGTGATGTTCAATGACTCAGTGCATAGTGTGTGTAATGTTCTACACATGGTCTAGTACTTGGAGCCATAAACCAATGTTGAATATGCAATAATTTAGTTCAACAACCATAATTTTCTTTATGTTATAGCAACATCCCATTCCTAATGTAATGCCTATGGTGATTGTTGTGCAATTTGCAAATGATTAATGTATAGGTGTAGCTCTTGAGCTAGTAAAAGAACTCAAAAGGTGTTTCCTTGCCCATGACTTCATGATTGCAACTAGGATCATTTATCCCCACTATTGGGAAGCACTACATCTAGATGCCACATTTGCTAGGCACTTGGCAATTTTAAAAACAAAACTTTGCCACACCAAATTAAAAGGCCCAAATGGTACATTGATTGTTGGTTTGCTAGATGGTGCATTGTTTGATTAGCAAATGTTTTTTTTTTATCATAACCATAAAAAAATAGCCATATTGTTTTACATCTTCCACTTGATTTCAACTCAACAATTAAATGTAGGCACAATGTTAAAGGTATAAATTTTTAGGCTAATTAGTACCATGGGGCATCTTAGTAACTAATTAGTCACTAGTGGTAGATTTACAAGGCAAGTCGTTGCATGAGCCTAGAGTTTGAGCCTAGAGCCTAAAGTTGGAACTTGAGATGGTAAAATGTTTTTTCTCTTATACACATGTAAGTAAAACCCAAGAATTTGACCACAAAATGAATGTTATATATCTAAACCCAAAATTAAACATGAGGATGAATGTATGCATCATCCTGATTATGGATGAATGACTTTTTTCATTCATCTAATGTATGGATGAAAAATTTTAATTGAATTTATATGTTTATAATATATAGAACTTTCATCAAAATTATGGATGAAAATTTTATTTTATCATTAAATTCTTATCAATAAAACTTTCTTTCCCCCTAATTTTAATTAATTAGAGCTTCATGAAACAAAATATAATTTTATATGATATAACATTTGTTGAATAATATAATGTAAATCCCATTATAAATGTATTTAATGACTATGGTTTAAAATTCCATTATTTTCAATGTCTTAATTATATTACTATTATCATGCTAACATCCACCCCATGCTTGTTGTTTATGTAAAAATAAATAAATAATTTTTTATTTTATCTTTGGGCAAACTAACCCAGTGTCGATGACATTAGATTGTTTTTTCCCTCTCCAAAGGTCCCATAACTCCCTATAAACCTATTTATAAGCATTGTGGATGACAACATGGGATTTTGTTTTCATTTTTCTTTGAGGGTGCCACAATTTTTGTCAAATCTAATTAATGTTGTTGACAACGATGGGTTTTGAATGCTTTAGATATCTTTAAACTACCTATTATCATTGATGACAATGAGTTTTTTAAATAAATTAAAATTTAGTTTTAAGTAGTTTAATTAATTTTTTTCAAACAACCTATAATCATAGATGACAACGAGGTTGTTTTTAATAATTATTTATTTTCAAAACATCCATATATAATGTTGTTGACAACAATTGCAATGGGGGGGGGGGGGGGTGGGGGGGTTA
>Ga0116229_10011259_pt1 | contig 13243 bp, 11 predicted proteins | sample S1TSphgellanicum_3_FD_87313 | JGI IMG/M metagenome (GOLD analysis project Ga0116229, IMG submission 87313) | Host-associated microbial communities from peat moss isolated from Minnesota, USA - S1T2_Fc - Sphagnum magellanicum MG | ecosystem: Host-associated > Plants > Peat moss > Unclassified...
AAAATAAAAACTTGTTTACCATCTTCAAATCTTCCTACTTATACCAAACATAATTTTATTTTAAAACAAACAATCACTAATTAGTACAAGTTTCAATTAATTTAAAATTGAACCACATCAACTACTAGCCATAGGTTAATCCCATACCTATTTTGTCAATAGACCATTTATCCTAACAAAAATGTTACTCGTTATCTAATAAATTGGTTACTTGTTATCTAATAACAATTCAAATAGTTCCTCAAAATAAGAATGTTTCATCCATTACTAGTAGGGTTGTCACCGTGTTCATGCATCTGTCACGACATGATGGACACATTTGGATGATGATGCACCCCTGCATCACATCAATATAAGGTCAACCTAGGTCAAAAACACTTTTAGGTTGCCTAGGGTAGGCCTATGGGCGATTAAAATTGAACCCATTTTAGTTTTTGTAAACCCTACGGTGATTGAAAAAATTCAGTCATCATACCCTTTGGCCACATGAGGGCAACCGAAATGGGACAAGGTGTGGTGATCGAAATTTTCGTTCACCATCCTATCGTCACTATTTTTTGGATGGCAACTGAAATTTTCAATTACTAGCTTATCGTCATTATTTTTTGGATGATGATCGAATATTTTTGTCACCACAAAAAGGGAGTTGTCATATTTTTTAAAAAGCTTTCGTCGAGAGCTTTTCAAAAACATGTGGCATGTTTCACTTTTCTAGCAATTAAAAAACTTCAATTGCGATATGAGAAAATTGTAACAATTGGATGGTGACCATATTTTTTTAAATCACCCATCCTTGTGAGTGACTAAAACAAGTTGAAAGGGGTTTTTCTTTTTCCTTCTTTTCAATCTCCATCCAATAACAACCAAATCTAATGGCGATGACATATTCCATTTTGTTTGGCATCCAATAGTGGCGATCAAATCTAATGGTGATTGAATCCATTTCGGTTGCCATTTGATGAGGGTGAGCGAATTCAATTAATGCAAGCAAATTCAATTACCATATGGTGAAAACCTTTTTTTTAATTTTCTTCTTCCTTCCCCACCAATTGGGCTTTTACCTTTTATTCTTTGGTCCCCCCCCCCTTTTTTTTTCCCTTCTTCTTTTATCCCCCCCCCACCCCCAATTTTCCCTCCTTCTTCTTCTTGCCCTTTCTTTTCACATTTTGTTTAGTCTTGCTAATATTTTTCTTTTATTTCTATTGTTTTTTTTCCCACTCTTCTTTTTCCTTTCCCCTGCTCCCCCCTTCTCCTTGTTTTTTATTGTCATTTCATGCCCTTCCTTTCATGTCTTTTTGGGCAACAAAAACAAATTGGTCGCCATTCAACATACCCCCATCATCAAATGACAATCGAAGAATTTTCATTACATCAAAATGCGTCTAAGTTCACTTTGGGTTTCATTAAATTTTGAGTGAATTTAGACATTTTTACCATGATGAAACTAGTCAACCCCCTAGTGAATAGGGACCAATTGTTACGAATAATGAATTGGTCCACTAATACTTAGTGAAATAAATATTTACTAAGTCATTTCATTTGTTAATTAATTAATCAGGAAGCATGGAAAATAAATTATATTTAAATTATTTAATATTTAATGTAATATCAAATATTATTAATAATTTCATGATTTTTAGCTTATGAATTATTGATGCATGTCACTACCTATGTTAAATTAAACACCTAGCCTAGGTACATAAACCATGTAATCAACCTAAGTAAACACCTACTACATGGAATTACATGGGAAAATATTCGATCAACTTACCACCATTGACCATAAACACACCATTTTTGAGGTTTGATCCCTTGACCTTTAGGATGGAAGCAAACACCCTTACCATCAAATCATCACATTTATTGCGATAATGTGTCATATTGCATTCTATTTATTAAATACATTAGTTTAAACATTATAAAAACATAAACTTTGAAAATTCATATGTTATTAAAAATTTGTCCAAATGAAACGATCAAATTTTAATTTTAATTTTTTTTCAGTAATGTACATAATTACATTTATTTCTTTTTGAAAGTGTAAAATCATTTGAATATTCTTTTTGGAATATCACTATTCAATAACATTTCAATGACCATTCTTTTGAAAAAAAAAATGTTTAATAAATGGATAAGATTTTTGCTACTATAATGATATTACCTATGTTAGGCTACTTTTAGTTATTCTAGGGCTATTTTTCATTGTTGTAAATTATTTCAACGTAAATCATTTACGGCTATTTATGGTTATTCTTAATTATTTTGGGTTATTTTTAGTTATTTCACCATAGGTTAACTTCAATTATTCTAAGTTATTTTTGACTATTTTATGTTACTTTTGATTATTTTATGCTATATCACTTTAGGCTATTTCATTTTAGGTTATTTGTTGTTATGATAAGTTATTTTTGGTTATTTTAAATTATTTCATCCAAAGTTATTTTCAAGTATGTGAGGTTAATGTTGGTTACTTTTGGCTATTGAAGGTTATTTCACCTTATATTATTTTTGACTACTTTAGGTGTCACGACCCTAGCCTTAAGCTCACAACCAAAGCAAGGGCTTGTGAAGGTGCGAGCTAAGAATGAAGCCCAGGAGTCACATTTCATGTTCTCAAGAATGTAGAAAGGTGTGAAGGAATGAACCCAAACACTCCCAAATGGGCTCCCACTTTGGGAATTAGAGTTCTAATGGATTTCAAAATTTTCAAAAAGCAATTGTAGGGGTAAAATATCATTGGATTGAAGATTTTTTTATATCATTAGAAAGTTCTTCAGACTTAGATGTCTAAACTGGGTTTGCACGTCCCATTTAAGTACTTAAAACATAAGTTATGGCTGAAAAAAGGGTCAATAGTCAACTTGTTAATTTGACTCCCGACCACTAAAAGTCGAGAATTGTTTTGATTTACTCGTGTGCAGATGGCACGTTACATATCGTTGGAAAACTCTTGATAAGGGCTATAAATTTGCTTCAATCCTCACTTCAATTAAAGGTCTTCAAAAAAATTGTTATGGGCTTTTAAAGTCGCGAGAGTTTTAATTTCAGGAATTTGGAGATTCTCAACTTGGGAGTCCTGGGACAAAATGACATTTGGATGCAGGCCTCGTGGCCAGGCACAGAGAATATTATAAAGGGGAAGGTGTTGGCTTCCCCCAAATCCAGGTTGTGGTGAGTTTTGTGACTCTATTATGCATGTGGTTTGTCCATGCACAAAAAATGTTCCAACCACACACTAACTAATTTGTTGTTTGGTTTGTGCAAGTTCATGTGAATAATTGACTTGCTTGTCACTCATCTTAGTCCCCATCTCAGAGCTCTAACACACCCTTCTACCCACGAAGTGTTACGAGCTAAGGAACATATGCCAATTCCTTTTTCTTCCACTATATTTCCACTTTTGGACTAGCATTTGAATCTTTCAAGGAGTGTGGGGGTGCGTCACTAAGCTATATTACCATAAACTATTTGTGGTTATTTTATTGGTGGTTATTGGTGACTATTGGTGCCTATTTTATTAGTGCCTATATATAACCTAAAATATCCAACAATAGTTTATAATATAATACCATCAATAGTCATAATATAACCTATTATAGGTTACCCAAAAAGTGGGGCACATGTAATGTCATTTTTGAAAAAAAAATCATCCCCCTCATGCCCTTTTGGGCAATCAAAAAATTTCAGTTACCATTTAGTGTTGGGGGTGTGTTGAATGGTGATTGAAAACTCGGTTGCCATCCAACACATTCCCATTATCCAATGATGAGCAAATCTTTTCCAAAAAATATGACATGCCCCCTTTATTTAATGACTGAAATTTTTAGGTCGCCATAAAAAAAGGTGATCAAATAACCAAATTTCTTCCTTGAAATTGATCACCAATAGATACATGTTGTACATTTATTGTTTCTCATTAACATGTTTTTTATTTGCTACAATAATAATTTTAACCAAAAAACTAGATTCAAATTTTAATTTCTTCATAATACATGTTTTTCCATAACATGTGTCTCTTAATACTACTTTTGGGGTTCTAAAAATTCCTAAGACATACAAGGCAATATCAATCATGGTGATATTTGTACCACATCCAATTTGAAATATTGTTAATGGTACAAGCTTGGGAATAACATGTATATGCAAATTAACTACTTGGGTATTTATAATTATAATATGTACATCAACATGTATTATGGGCAATAAAGGTAAAATACAAGAAATAGTAACAAGTACAAATCTTCCCCGCATTTGTGCTAATATTTCCACAGTAGTAACAACTAGTTTTCCTTTGACACTAACAGTTGTGGGCATTGGTTACATAGATGGTAGTAATTGAGATATTCCAACATGTTCCTCAATTGGTTTTCAGCTTAATCGGTCATATTTAAACTTTGGAAACTTCACCTTGTAGGTAATTAGTTTATTTAGGTATGTTTTTTCATTGGCGTAAATGAATTCCAGACATTTTTTAATATCCTCCTTTGTGATCTCTTACACTATTTGTCACCATCTTTCCATTTCGGGTTCTTGTTTGCCAAGGCCTAGTTTTGTACCTTGAGTAGAACAATATCTAGCATTAGCTTCTCAAACTCCTTCAACCGGTTATCCATGTACAAAGTCTGAAATTTTTTACTAGGTTATTGTTGCATTGCTTCCATCTTACCTTTCAATTCTTGAATCCACATTCCTAGCTCATGAATGTGATTCTCCAATTCCATGTTGACTGTCGCCAACTACTCTTGTTATTAGTTATAAGTGTTTTCCAAACCTACAAAAATCTTCTCTTGATGGATGCTAATAGCCTCCATCTTGTTGTAATCCTTCATCAACTAGTCAAAATTTTGTTGCAAAGCCTTGAGGTCATTATGTCCCTTGAAATGAACATGGTTGAACTCATTGTATTCCTATTGCCAGGTCTTAGATTTCTTAATCGCCTTCTCCACATCAACACTTGTGTCGCAACCCTACTTTGAGAGAGTGTGAGGATGAAATTCACACTCTCAAAATGGGGACTTGGGAGTCCCCCGCGACTATCAAAACTTCAAAGTTCGACTACAGGGGTCAAAACACCTTGCATTGGGTTGCTATTTATATCATTGAAAAGCTATCGAAGTGTAGATGTCGAAAATGGGCTTGCATGGGCCATTTGGACATTTGTAACACAAGTTATGGCAAAAAGAAGGGATGGGAGTCAAACTAGCAGTTTGGCTTCCGACCACTAAAAGTCGGGAATCGACCCGACCCCTGTGCATGTAGGTGGAGTGCAATACACCTTGGAAAGCTCTCGAGGAGAGCTACAAGTTTGCTTCAGACCTCATCCCAATCGGAGGTCTGAGCAAAGAGTTATGATTTCGCAAGTCCTGAAAATCTGGGACAATTTCAGGACTCCTCCTTGGGACTCCCGAGACAAAAAGCCATTCGGATGTAGGTGCCATGGAGAAACGTAGAGAATACTATATGGGGGAAGGTGGTGGCTTCCCCCGAGTTCAGGCCGTGGTGAGTCTTGTGAGTCTTGTGAGTCCAGGGTTGCCCGTGGCTTGTCCTAGCATTAAAGGTGCTCTAGAAAATGAATTAACCAGCTTGTTGGTTGGTTTGATGCAGCTTCGAGTAAGTAACTAAAGCTTGTCACTCTTCCTAGTCCCATCCCGAAGCTTCAACACGCCCCTCTACCCCTTCTAGTGCTGAGAGTTGGGAGCATGCCTCGAGTTCCTCACAATTCCGTTGTTTGAGTAATTTAGACCCATATTGGGTCTAACTAGGAACTTGAGAGCGCGTCAACTTACAACCAAATGCTTACTTTTGGTTTGGAGTTTGACATGCTATGTTTTTGCAATAATGAACTTTTTGTTCCAATTTTGAATAGTTCGTTTATTACTAATTAATTTTAAACAACGAGCATTTAATTGGTTGTTTGTGTCTTCAAGTAGGATTTTAGCATAATTATACTTATTTTCAAATCAATTAGGCTAACAACAAGTTTTTTTGGGTGGTACCACTAGGATGTCACACCTTGATTTTCCTAGACCCATCAAATTTTGAAAAATCATAGGAAACATTTAAGTAATTTTTTTCATAATTTTTTTAATGAATAAATTTATTAGGTTATTTTGATTTTAAAATTTCAATAATATTAAAAATATTGTGTATTTTGATGTTTCTAATCTTTGCGTTTAGAAAAAGTTTCAAGAATGTAGCACTAGTTCCTTTCCTTAAACTTTTTAGTCAAGAACACAAATTTGAAACATGATTTAAGAATTTTTTTGGGAATTATTTTCCTAAGGTAATTTGGAAATCATTTTATTTTTACATTTTTATCAGGAAATGAATTGAGTAAGTATAATTTAATTATGAATTTCCAAAGTTAAGGCTATAGATTTATGAAGGGGCCATTTAAAATAAAAATACAAAATTTTAACAATTTCCATTTTAAAATTCCAAAATAAACTTGAAGCCATATATTAGTGCATGCAATTGATAAACATGAGAGTAAAAATTTATGGTTGTGAAAACATTTAAAATAAAAGGCCTAGGAAAATAATTTGGTGATTTTTAACCATTCCTTGAGGTGGTTCCTAGTGGTGCCACCCAAAGATACTTTCACCTAGCTATCCACTGTTCAAGGCCGGGTTTGGGTAAGTAAAGATGTTTGTTCGAAGAAAATGGTAATTTGCAAAAGGCTTTCATGTTAAACATAAGCTATAAATGTTTTAAGAAAAACATAAACTGATGCAGTTTGAATTAATTGAACATGTTCAACATTGGTTGGCAACGAGTTGTTGACTGGTTTTGGTGTAGCAAAAGGTGCATCAATAGGTAAAAGCAGTTTATCTATTATTTGGTCAAAGTCACATTTACCTCCTTCTTCCATGACTTTGTCACTCTATATCCCTATTAATTTGTCATCCTAGTGTGTAGTGATATCAACTTTTAGTTCTTCATTTCTTCCTTCAATGACCCACACTTGCTAACAATTATGAACTTTCTTCCTTGGTGGTGAAATGGTTCGTTTTGGACTCAATTGATGTCATGGTGTTGGTGGTTTGGTGCGCAACTTCAACCCATGAGATTTATGCATAGGTTGTGGAAACATATTCGTGGAATGCACCTATTAGCATTCATTGATGAACTATTCTCATGTCACAACTTCAAGGGACTATGAACGTTCACCAACTAATTTTTTTCTTCTCTTTTTCTTGAACATGTTATGTTTTTGGGAAATCAACAAATGTTTTTTTATTTGAAATTGGAAATTAATGTCATAAGCAAATTTCAATCAAGAGTCTTGAGTAATAGGTGGTTGTTTTCCTGTCATGTGTTGCTAGCCTTGCCATTATTTTCTTTTGATGCTATGTCCACCAGGTTAACTAAATGGATAGTTGTGTCAACATTATGGAGAATCGGTTAATCTTCCTACCAAAGTTTGCTAAGTTGAGAATGATGGTTGTCCAATTGTTGAAATAGGCCAACTTCTTTTGCTAATAAATGATTTGCAAACACTATTATAATTCCTATTTTTTCAAATTAATCAAGTTGATTAAACATGTCTTTTTGACAAGGACATGTATTTTTTACTAGAGGCCAAGGGCTTGAATGATGATGTATATATTTTGACTAATCAATTTGATTCAAGTGACCAATTTGATAATTAATCAAATCAGACATCTAGTCAAATTAAATTTTGAAATACCACTTAGTTAAATTGATTAGTGGTTTGGTCAATAAGACCACCCAATCTAGTCAAATTGGTAGGTGCCCTAGTCAATAAAACCACTTATCATATTCAATCAATAAGGCTAACTAAATAGGCTTGGTCAAAATGGCCAATGGTCTAATAAAAAAGATGAATTACAAATTACAATACCAGTTGGGTATCTTGAGACTACATGTAACATTTTGATTATGTTTGACTAATGAAAACAAAATTGGAAAATGTAAAAGTTAACCAATTGTAATTAAATTAATCATGGTAAAACTAATTATATATATATGGTTTATTTAATAATAGTTAAATTGATTATATTGAAATTAATTATGGCTTAACTACCTAAGAAAAAATTAATTGAAGTTAAAACTAACCATAACTAATCTAACCATGGTCGATTTAATCATGTTTAATAATTATGGATATTTTAACCATATTTAATTTAGCCATTATTCAATTATCCATAGCTAATTATTCCATCATTTTTTTGGGCCATATTTAGTTTAATTATGGCTAATTTAGCCATAAATAATTTAACAATTATAAATAATTTAACCATGGTTATTATAAGCATAATTAAATTCGTTATATTTATTTTTATCATATTATTATTTTATTTTACTAAATTTAAACATAATTAATAGACCCATAATTAATTTAAAACTATTGTTAATTTAACTATGGTTGGTTTTGCCATAATTATTTTAACCATAATAATTTCATTCATGTTTATTTTAACCAAATTCATTTTATTCATGGTTAGTAAATTAATCACAATTGGTTTTGCCATGATTATTTTAACCATTTTGATTTTAGCCATAATTATTTCATTCATGTTTATTTTAGCCAAAATTAATTTTTGCATAATTGATTTTGTCATTAAATATTCATTCATTAATTAGTTTAACCACATTAACTTTATTAGTGGTTAGTTTAGCCAAATTTATTTACTCATGGTTAAATTAACCATTTTGATTTTAGCTATAATTACTTCATTCATGTTTATTTTAGCCATAATTAAAATTTTCATAATTGATTTTTCCATAAAATACTGATTCATTAGTTAGTTTAGCCATATTAACTTTATTAGTGGTTAATTTAGCTAAATTTATTTATTCATGGTTAGTTTAACCAATTCTAATTTAACAACGGTTACTTTTGTTATAATTATTTTAACCATTTTGATTTTAGCCATAATTATTTCATTCATCTTTATTTTAGCCATAATTAATTTATGCATAGTTGGTTTAGCCATAAAATATTTGTTCATTGGTTAGTTTTGCTATATTAACTTTATTCATGGTTAATTTAACCATTTTTAATTTAACCATGGTTGGTTTAACCATCAAATATTTATTCATTAGTTAATTTAGCCATTTCTAATTTAGCCATGGTTGGTTTAACCATAAAATATATATTCATTGGTTAGTTTGGTCATATTTATTTTATTCATGGTTAGTTTAGACATATTTATTTTACTCATGATTAGTTTTAACCATTTCTAATTTGGCTATGGTTGGTTTAGCCATAAAATATTTATTCATTGGTTAGTTTGGCTTTATTTACTTTATTCATGGTTAGTTTCACCATATTTATTATACTCATGGTTAATTTTACCATTTCTATTTAGTGATGGTTGGTTTTGCCATAATTATTTTACACAAAATTAGTTTAGTCATTATATATTTAACCATTATTTATTTAAATATGGTTAATTGAACCATAATTAGTTTAATCATGGTTATTTTTCCATAATTATTTTTATTTTTGGGTTGGTTTAGCCATTATTAGTTTAATAATCATTAATTTTGCCATAATTACTTTATTCATGGTTAATTTAATCATCATTGGTTTGTCACAATTAGTTTAGCCATTTTTAATTTTGCCATAATTAATTTAGATGTGGTTGGTTTAGGCATTATTATTGTACAAATCATTAGTTTTGCCATAATTAATTTTTCCTAGGTTAAATTCGCCACCTATTTAACTTATGTAATGTAAGTATGTGGTTAAATAGCCTAAATATAAGTAAGTTATATATAGGTGTACCTATTTATACATACCCTACTTATACTCCACTTATTTACTTATATTTTACCTTATAGGTAACCTAGTTATATAAGCTAAGATAGGCCACTTATATACCTATGATAAATTACTATTTGGTTAACTAATTATTTACCTAAATACATTAATGAATGTGTAATTAAGTAGTTAAATATTAAATATTACAAATATATTGTTGATAATATGTAATGAATTAGCTCAAATTTGTAAAGATTAATTATAATTTGGTTGTAATTATTCATTATAACTAAATAACTTAACAATAACGATTACTAATTTTTATTTTAACTTAATTAACATACATATTTATCTACCTCTTTATTTATTTATTTATTTATTTAATGTATCTTACATAATTATTTATGAATAATGTTGTGTGAACCAAAAACTTTTAATGTTGTGTGGACATGAAAATGTTTCTCCTTCCCAAAAGTTTGTCCCTTGTCATCATCCATTCCAAATGATGAGCAATATAAATAGATGCACCATAAGCATCCAAGACATAAGAAATATTTTAAAAAGGAAGACCACTTGGGATGAGCCAATTGAAAAGGCTCAACCTTAAAGGCCAAATTCAAAATGAAATAAGATTTTTCCACCTAGGTCATCAAGGTGTAGGTTTAATCTAGGTGGTGTACACTTAAACCTAGTAAAGATCATAACTTAAATTGCCCTAGCTTATTTTAGGCTTTTATACCTAGTTGCTAGTTATCCATTCTTCAACCTAGGCCTAGGAGTTTAGATTATAGGTTCCTAGACATAGGTGCCTTAAGAGTAGGTATCTAATTTTAGGTTTAACCTAGGTTGCTTAGGTTCTATCCACATGGCATAACCTAGTGGCCAAAGTTGAAATGCCACGTGGCTTAGACTTGGGTGGCCACTGTTTAAATGTCACATGACATTTGCTTAGTCAAAATGGTGTTTGATGAGTCAAAAAATCATTTGATTGTTGTATTGACCAATCAAAATGACTAGTCAAAAATATTAGTTGAAATGATTAGTCAAAAGTACTAGTTGAAATGATTGGTCAAAAATGCCAACCTAGGCCTAGTAAAAAAGTACATGACCCAATCACAATGGACATGTTCAAAATGACTTGTCCAAAATGACTAAGAGGTTTTTTTGACACATTCCAAAATGGGTCTTTTTGGGCCAAATTACTAGTAAAAAAAATTAGGAATTTTAATACTGAAAATAACTACAAACTTAGCATGAAACTCCTTCATGCGTATCATGTTCCATTGCTCTTTGTCCACAAATGCATCCATTCCTGTAATGTTCTTGAAAATGGTTTGTGCTTCCTTGATTAACATGTTTGTTGCATTAATAGCTCCCTCAACGCTTACACCAAATTAATGGGCTATTAGCACTTGGTTAATTGTAATATTCTCACTGCATACCTTAGCTATGATTCTTCCATCTTTGTGGCCTCCCAAGTATGCAAAAATTATTCCAACAGGTCTCCTTGTGGCATGGTCTAATGTATAGTGAATAGGCCTCCCAAATTGGCTTTTTCTGCCCATTTTCATCTTTGGACCCATCCAGATCCATTGCAACATTTTATATATTTCTTACCTTTTAATTGGTGCTTGTTTTCTAAAACCGCGGTTGGAGAACTTGTTTCTTCCGTCACCTCCTTCCTTTTGCGCCTCATCATACGTTTTGAACATGCTTTGGTATGAATTGGAATAGGTTCAAATGGTGGAGATTGTTACCTCAAATAGGTTTCCTTGAACCAATTGTGATGAAAATTCAGCCAATTGCTATGGCTCAACTAGTTGAGAAGTTACTAGGTTTGCCTTCTTTTTTTCAGAGTCATTGATGATTATGCAAATTTCTAGAGCAAATGGAACTTCTTGTCGAAGATTGCACAGTATTTCTTCGAATCCTTCTCCAACTATTGTTGTTCAACATAAAGTTTCAAAAAATTTGTCTTCTATCACCCGCTCTTCCTTATAAAGTGAAAGTTCTTCAAATGTTGAAAGTGGTCGCAAAGCAATTGGTTTTATATAAATAGCCCTAGTGGCTTTAATTTTTTATTTATTTATTGTTGAAGCTTTCTTCCCTCTTTCTCTCCTCTGTTGTCTTTGAAGTTCTTTTACACGTTTATTCACTCTTTCTTTCAATTAGTTTCATGCACTCATCTTTTCATTTCGAATAAACAATGAAGTAGTGAAAAGAGATAAAAAGAAACATGACAATTTTTTATATTATAGCCATAGTGTTATGATTGGCGATTCTTGGAAAGTGATGTGTTAATGATAAAGTGACATGGAAAATGTGATCATGATAAAATCATTTCAAATATAACTAAAAAATAACTATGCAAATGACATGGATAAAATGATATGTTATTACATAGACAATGTGGTCATAAAATTAATTAACAATGATTAAAAAATATTATAAATCAATAAAATACAGACATAAAGAATTATGGCATGTAAAGAATTAATTTTGATTAATATTTATACATGTATATATAATATAAGAACTTTTATTACAATTTTTAGAAATATATTTGATATATGATCCATTTAAAAATATTATGTGTGAATAAATAAATTATTATACTTGAATAAAATTTAATGGTAAACATATGATATATTATAAATAAATTTTTATATTTTATTTAAAAATGAAATAAAAATGTAAGATGTGAGAAATATATAAGTTATTTGTAGATTAAACTTTTATCATAAATTTAAGTAAAAACTTATACATCATATTTAATAAAAATAATATAAAAAAATTAATATATGTATTTTAGATATAATTGATTTATGATTCATTTATAAATATTGTATATGGATAAATTATATGGACTCATAGTCTAAATTAAAATTTATTAACAAAAATATGATATATTGGAAACAAAATTGTATAATATAAACTCATAAATCAAATGAAAAATTAAGATATCTATCTATGAAGTTTGTTTGTTTGTTTGTTTTGTAGGTATGAGATCCACCGAACCAAGATGCTTGAGATTGTGTTGGTGTGTTTGGAAAGCTCTCAACGAGGAGGGGTGCATGGGCTTGGTTCCACGACCTTTGGACTTGCGGTGCGAAAGGTTTTGAATATTTGAATGATTTTTTCACTGAAAATTAAATTAGATTATAGCTGAAAATTTCGGAGGAATTGGAATGTGATTTTGGTGTTGTTGGAAAGATCTTGATGAACACGATTTAATGGAATTAATTTTGTAAGATTTGGATTCAGATACTGGGAGATATTGATTTTAAAGTGATTTCTTCTGCTGAAAATTCAAACAATTTCCAAGAAACCAGTGTGACCGAACAACATGTCACCGGACAAGGACTTCATACATGTACTGTTGGTGTGAACATGAAAATCCTGATCTGGATAATGTGGTCGAGAATCTTGATTAGTGGCAGCGGATTTTCTCTTGAGGAGAGTGAGAGGGAAATCAGAAGTGCATGGGATGCATGGTAGTGGAAGGACAGGAAG
>Ga0116229_10011261_pt1 | contig 13243 bp, 13 predicted proteins | sample S1TSphgellanicum_3_FD_87313 | JGI IMG/M metagenome (GOLD analysis project Ga0116229, IMG submission 87313) | Host-associated microbial communities from peat moss isolated from Minnesota, USA - S1T2_Fc - Sphagnum magellanicum MG | ecosystem: Host-associated > Plants > Peat moss > Unclassified...
ATGTACATGGTCTTCCATAATTTCGAGAGCTAAAATTTCACAATCTAGTTCTTTGCTTTTCTCGTATAATAACTCTTCAAGGCGAATCGCCACATTTCCTATTAATACTTTCTTCCTGCGTTTGGGTATCCAAACAAAGTGATAATTGATTAATGTAACCGATGTTGTTTTGTGACGATACTTATTTGTCATATATAAAATCTCCGTGAAAATTGGTTGATATATCATATATATCGACAATAGCATGTTATATTAGAAGTGTCGAAAATAAAGGGAGAGAAAAAGTGCACGTTCGATGGAATTTTAAATTGTTGCCTAACCAGACTCAGGAGGCAACTCTTGAAGATTGGTTGGTTACGTTAAGAAAACATCGTAACTACGCTTTGAGAGAACGGACTACAGGTTTTGAAACTAATAACAAAGACAGCGACTCTACGATTATTTATGCCTACGGTTCATATTGTGATCTAGAGTCGAGAATCGAATTCGGTTTTTGTTGTCCTCTTACTTGTCCAGTGCTTAAGCATGGCGTAATTCCTCAGGATTTGGAACTAGCCACTAAAGAGACTAAGGTCAAATACAAGGACACCAAAAAAGTTGTTGAGACTGTTGTTAAATGGGATTCAGCTTCTGGCATTCAAATGAAGGTGGCCACACAGCTTAGAAGCTCACTCTGCAATTTTCCAATAATCAACTCTGCTGTTCTTCAAACCAATATAGCCAGACTTGATACGGCGTTCTCAAACTTCTATAAACTCGTCCGAGGCTATCCTAATTTCATTACTGCTTTAGATTCTTTTGAATACAAACCAGGGCATGTACTACTCCGTCATATCAGAAAGAATTACGCAACGGCATATCTGCCAGGAATTGGAGATGTAAAGTTTCTGCGGAGCCGTGACTTAACTGATATTCAAGACTTAAGAACCTGCACGATTACGCGAAAGGGCGGGAACTGGTACATCAGTATGTTGGTTAAGATTGCTGATGTGTGGCCAGCCGTTAAGCCGCTTGAAGAATGCAAATCAGTCGTCGGTATTGATGTCGGAATCAACAAGCTCATCGCTCTTTCTGATGGCAGTTTTCAAGAGAACAAAAGAATCTCGACGAACAAGAGAACAGCACGACGGATGGCAATGCGTCAACGTGCTATTAGTCGGAAGCTAAAATGCAAGTTGGGGCGATATTTTCGACAAGATTGCATGGTTGGCTCTGAAAGCTGGTAAACCTGTCGTCGAAGTGTCCGCCAGACATACATCGCAGGAATGCCCGAAATATGGGCACATTGATCAGAAGAACCGCTTGGGCGAGAAGTTTCTGTGCATTGTCTGTCATCATGTCGATCACGCAGATACAAAAGCATCTCGTACAATCGGTAAAAGAGTGGGATTGGTCTTCCTAAAAAATAAAAAGACCCTACGTGCGGACTGCGCGAAAGTGACGCCCAGTGTTGAAATGACACCACCTGTCGGATCACATGAAGAAATTGCAGTTTTTTTGGCAGCAGAAGTAACTGTAGAATTCAAAAGTTTAAAACTTCCTTACTTCATCCCAAAAACAGCCTTTGTAAAACCTGAGTTAAACGATTCAGGTTACTCCCCAGATATATTATTGTTGAATCGTCCTAATTTAGTAAATGAACCTTTGTGGAAGAAAGAATCTACAGTCAATCAAGCTGCATCAATCACGCTAGTTATTGAAGTTGTAAGTAGCAACTAGCAAGATGACTATTATTTAAAACTTGGTAGATATGAATGGATGGGTATTCCAGAATATTGGATATTTGACTACGCTGCACTAGGCGGAAGGCGATTTATAGATAATCCTAAGCAACCTACTATTTCTGTTTACTCCTTAGTAGAAAATAAGTACCAAGTTATTCAATTTCGAGGGAATGACTGTATACAATCAGCGGTATTTCCAGAATTGAATTTAACAGCACAACAAATTTTTGATTCTGCCAAATTCTTTCATGGTACTTGGACGCTTGGAAATGCCATACCATCTGGCGCAACTTTTGGTGATGATTTTAGCATTCCGTTAAGGCAGTCCCGATGAGAAAAATTTCACCACCAAGCATGAAGTTGGAGTAAAATAAATAAAAATATATTATTATGCGCGTAATTTTGTTAACTGGCAAAGGCGGCGTGGGAAAAACCTCTGTAGCTGCCGCTACTGGACTCAGGTGTGCAGAACTGGGTTATCGTACACTGGTTTTGAGTACAGACCCCGCACATTCTCTGGCAGATAGTTTTGACCAAGAGTTAGGACATGAACCGCGACAAATTCGTCCAAATTTGTGGGGTGCTGAACTAGATGCGCTGCTAGAACTAGAGGCAAATTGGGGTTCTGTGAAACGCTATATTACCCAAGTCTTACAGGCACGGGGTTTGGACGGAGTACAGGCAGAAGAGTTGGCAATTTTACCAGGCATGGATGAGATTTTTGGCTTGGTAAGAATGAAACGTCACTACGATGAGGGTGAGTTTGACGTGTTAATTATTGACTCAGCCCCCACAGGTACAGCACTGCGCCTGCTAAGTCTACCAGAAGTGAGCGGCTGGTATATGCGCCGTTTTTACAAACCATTTCAAAACATCTCAGTCGCACTTAGACCGCTTGTAGAACCTTTCTTTAAGCCGATCGCTGGTTTTTCTTTGCCAGACAAAGAGGTCATGGATGCGCCTTACGAGTTTTATCAACAAATTGAAGCTTTGGAAAAAGTATTAACTGATAACAGTCAAACTTCAGTGCGCCTCGTTACCAACCCAGAAAAGATGGTGATTAAAGAGTCTCTCCGCGCCCATGCTTATTTGAGCTTGTATAATGTTGCAACAGATTTAGTGATCGCAAATCGTATCATTCCTAACGAAGTACAAGACCCTTTTTTCCAGCGTTGGAAAGAAAATCAGAAGCAATATCGCCAAGAAATTTATGAAAATTTCCACCCTCTGCCTGTCAAGGAAGTTCCTTTGTTTTCTGAAGAAATGTGTGGTTTAGATGCTTTAGAACGGCTCAAGGAAACACTTTACAAAGATGAAGACCCATCACAAGTTTATTATAAAGAAACCACTATCAAAATTATTCAAGAGCAAAATCAATACAGCTTAGAGCTTTACTTACCTGGGATTCCCAAAGAGCAGATTCAACTGAGTAAAACAGGTGATGAATTAAATATCACGATTGGGAACCATCGCCGTAACTTAGTATTACCGCAAGCGTTAGCAGCACTCCAACCATCAGGAGCCAAAATGGAGGAAGATTATCTCAAGATCCGTTTTACTGGCGACTTCAAAATTGGTGAGTAGGGAACAATGCTGTGTCCCGACTAGTATATAGAGGAACTGAGGAAAGAGGGCTGACAGGGCATAAACCATTTTCAGGACTTACTCAAGATTTTTCGCCGGAACGAAAAGCAAATCTTATCGGTTTTACCCATTTACCCATTTACCCATTTACCCATTTTTTATGCTATTATTGTAGAGGTAGCAGTCCTAAATGATTCGTGAAACCAGAGAAACCCGGTTTCTGAGGCTTCGGATTTTCACAAAAGATTTAGGATTGCGATACAATGGCTTAAAACTGCTTGAAAAGTTTGTTTTTCGTGAGAGCAAGCTTTTGATTTGTGGTTAAATTACAAAAAATTGCTAGCAAGTTGTGTTTTAGTTTGGCAGTACACATTTGTTGCTGGCGATACTTAGACATAGCATTTATTGAGGTTGAGCCAAAATGTCTCCGACATCGCCAGTTTTAAACCAGAACTTTCGACAACTCAAAGAATCTGCGCGTCTTGATAAGCGAGGACGCTTGACACTGGGAACAGAGGTGAGTTCAAGGCAATACCGAGTAATGATAAATGAAGCAGGGCAAATTTTACTAGATCCTGTTATTAATATCCCTGAGCGTGAATTATGGCTCTGGAAAAACCGTGAGGCTATTGATTCCTTAAAAAAAGGAATGGAACAAGCCGCTTCTGGAGATTTGCACGATTTAGGTTCTTTCGCTAATTATGCAGATGAGGAGATTGATGAGTAGCTAAGAATATCTCATTTATCAGTTTTGTCTGTTAAAATTAATTCACATAAGCCCCAAAACTCTTGAATACCAAGAATGTTTTGGGGCTTATAGTTTATTAACATAAATTCATAAATTTACAGTGCAACATCAACTTAAATTTTCAACAGAAGCAAAGGAAGCGCTAGAAATACTTAAAATAAGTGATGAAAAGAAGCACAAAAAAGTGTTGGAAACTTTAGCGTTAATTGAAACTAATTTGCGTCACCCCAGTTTGCATACTCATGCATACGACTCTTTGAAAGGTCCTAATGACGAAAAAGTTTTTGAAGCTTATGCTGAAAATAAGACTCCAGCGGCTTTCAGAGTCTTTTGGTATTATGGTCCCGGTAAAAACGAATTAACAATCTTAACTATTACACCTCACCCGTAAGATTTGTGCAGTGGAAAGCCTATAGATTCGAGACAGTCTGTGAAGGTCTATCTTGCTGGTATTCAGAAATATGGTGATTCTCCATTTCACGTATAATTGGAGGAGATTTACCCAATGCTGCGTTACGCTTTTGTTCGGTCGCACCTTGCGATCGCAAATCAGCAGAAAATTCGATAATTCTTTTTTTCAAACTTCTGTACCTTCAGTTATCTTTGTTATGTACTGGAGAATTGAATCAAAATCTTTGCGGATTTCTGCAAGTTGTTTGACCCAGATATTTGAAGTTGCGATCTCATTTTCTTCTTTTTGACGTTCCTCTGCAATTTTCTTCTCAATTTCTCCATAAACCTGTGCTTTCACTTCGCACAGATATGCTTCTATCTGACTTTCTAAGTCTTTTCCCATTGCAATAAACTGGCTTGTGATTTCACGTCTAGCATCAGCGATTTTCTTGTCTTGTTCTTTTTCTTGTTCCTTTGCATGAATATCCACGGCTAATGCACCGACTGCCATAATTGGCCCTAGAACCTTGGCTACATTACCAATACCTTTGGCAATATTGACAGCACCATAAGGCTTAAATTTAAATCCTAAAAATTTCCCAATATCATAAATATTTTGATGAAGTTTGCCACCTGCTATATCTCCAGCACGAAGGAAAGCACCTTTAGCTTGATTTGTACCAGGTTTCATGGCATATTTCACCAAGGATTGACTGAATTGAACGCCTAATTTCTTGAAACTATTAACTTGTTGCCTCAAACGCTCTACAGCTACCTCCGAATCAACATTGTGAGCAGATACTTTTTGGTTGATTTGCAAACGTGCTGTGAAAGCTTGAGCCAAATCACTTTCAAGTACTTCTTGTATCTCCTCTTGAAGTGACTCAATTGCTGCTTTTACAGCCTCTTCAATTTCCAATCCTGCTTTTTCACATAGCTTCTCTACATTATTTTCAGCTTTCTTTCCTAGAGCTTCAATATCCTTAATCCCTACTGCACTAGCGAGAATAGTTCCTTCACTGGCTATTGCCGCTGATAGTCGCAAAGCAATACCTAGAATTTTTGTTCGCAGGCGATCGCGCTCTTGACGTACTTTACGTAAGAGACGATTAAGTAATTCAAAGAAAACCGAGTCTTTATTAGAGTCTCGTGTCAAAATCAACTGAGCATCATCAACATAACCTAGTGCAATTCTAACAGGGGTATCGAACTTAGCAAGAGAACAACGGTGCTTTGAAAAAGCATTAAGTTCATCAATGAAAGTTTGAAAACGGCTGACTTCCATCAAGAAGTCATCTTTTTCGTCAACTCCATCGCCATAATCCTTCGCATCAATGAAGCAGACTGGAAAATCGTCTAGACTGTAAGGCTCAATAGCTTTTGCTAGACTGTTACGGTAGTTAGTAATTAACTCTTCTTCTTCTCCAGATCCATTACCCATTTTGTTAACAACAAGCATCATCTTCCACCGATAACCTAGTTCATAGGCTAACTTTTTGAAGTTTTCTGCTGTTATCGAGTCGAATAACATATAAGTGAGGCTGAAAACAAGCAAGTCTGATTGGCGGATCGCCTCATAGGTAATTTCATCGTGATCCTTACGGTCTGTAAACAATCCTAGTGTGTCAATCAGCTTAATACCATTCCAGTCGTAACTAGCCGTTTTATCAGTAGTAATATCAGTACCAATATGGATATCGCGCCGCCCTGTTAAAGCAGATATCATAGTAGATTTTCCTGCACTGTATTGTCCTACAAAAGCAACAGTGAGAAAGCCTTGTTCATAATATTGCTTCAACTCCTGACGGAGCTTACTATGGATACTTGATATTTCTGGTGTGTTTAGCTGCTCTAATAATTTGTCAAATCCCTCAGTCAGATTTTTAATTTCTTTTGCTATTTCAGCAGCTTTAAAGCTATTAATATTTATTTGACAATTCGTCATGACTTCTAGTTGAATATCAATAGTTTTGCGAGTCGTATGCTAGTATCATAAGGTTTTAAAGTAATGACAAAGGAATTCATGTCATTACTGATTATTATCTATGCGACTTCTTCTTCTTCCTCTTCCTCTTCTATCTGATGAACTGCCGTTTCTACCGATACCTTTCCATAAATGACTTTCATAATTCCTGGAAAATAGTTATCCATTATTGATAAGTTTGAATAAACCATTTTTTTTATCACTGGATAATCTAATTCATTATCTAATACAAGCATACTAGTTTTATAGCGTACTTCACCATCCCTAAAATCCATTTCAAAATTTCCTAAAATTAGCCCATAATTTGCTCTTGTTAAAAATTCTGCAATTTGTAATCGGTTATTTTTTGGGATTTTTGCAGGAGAAGTTGAGTAAAATTGGAAAGTTTTATTCTCATCATTTACAATAGCATAACAAGTATAATTACTATGCTCCATTTCAATTTCCAGAGTGAGTAATTCTCCCGGTTCTACTTCGGTATATTTCCAATCATCTTGGATAAAGAAATTAAGGACTGATTTAAATATAGTTGTCATCACTATCTCTCCTATTTTGTAATGTGGGGTTTCAAAAATAACAGACTCTTGTATAACCCGCCTTATCTCATCAATATCTTTTTTTATATCAATGGTAGCTTTCGTTACAATCTTTATTCCCTCTGTAGAATCTCTAGTAACTTGAGCAATAGCAGAGTCAATACTATTCTGTGTCAATGGTTCATATTTGTTACAGCACCAGTCTACAAGTCTTTTGGCGTAAGCTCGATTAAGAAGGTATACAGATTTTTCTAATAACTCACTTTGCGCTGAATTTAGGTTTCTAGCAATTGTATCTAGACATTCAATTAATTCCTTGAAGTAATTATCAACATTAACTTTGACTTCATCACAAGTTTTATCTAATTGTCCTAATACCTCTGAAACAGTCTTGTGCTTAGATTCTTCAATCTGTCTTTGTAATGCACTAGAAATATTATCAACTGCTTCTCTGCGTTTTTCCTGTTTTGATTTGAAAAAGCCACCGATAAAGCTGATAACACCACCAACAATACCCACAATTAAGCCAACACCAGCTAAAGGAGGTATAAATGCCATTACGACTCCGGCTAATCCTAAAATTCCTCCCCCTATCCGAAAGAAATTGCGATCATCACTTGAATCTTGTCTGTTAAAATTGAATGTATGACCGCCTAATTTAGCAATTAGTTGTAATTCTCTTCCTATTTCCTCAAGAGATTCTTGAACTTCCTTGGCAAAATGGCTTACTGTTTCTTGATATGCTGTACTAATGCGTTCTTCAAAACGAATATTTCTGAGCTTTGTCTCCCATTCGCGTTTCATCTCGCTTTCTGAAGAATCCCAATGTGCTTCAGCAAAGGATGGAATAGCATTTAAAGTATCTTGAAAAATAGATTCAATTTCATTCTTTAAAGAGTTACGCGCATCATTTGCAGCTTGTGCGATCTGTTTGTCGATATTCTGATGCTGACTTTTCAGTCGCTTTGTTGAATTTGTGAAGGTTTCAGCTTGCTGCTCAATCCATTTGTAGGGATTGTCAAGTTCTATGGCTGTACAACCAAGCAAAGTTTGAGATCGCCGGATATTACCATATTTAACTATAGATAGCCAAATTTCATCGAGAAAATTTCTTATCTGACTGGTTTTGAAAAGTTGCTCTTGATGATCTTGATGTTCCCGTTCATAAGATAGCTGTGCTGCCAACAGCATAACAGGAATAATATCAAAATAGTCATTACCATAATGCTGTTGAGCATAGCGGCGGATGCGCTCGATATGTCCCCCTAAACCGCTTGTTCCGTCTAAAGCAAATAACTTATCAGGGTTCTTAAGAAATTTCTCTAGTTCATATGGACCGCGCTGGGAATCACGAAAATTTTTGTGTACATTCAGTAAAACAATTAGTGGCTTGGCATTTTCTTTGAGTAGGCGCAAAAAGCCAAACTCAGTTTCTTGAATACTGTCATTAGTAACTACATAACAGACAATATCGGCTTCATTGATAACACTTTGGGCAATTTCCTCATCTGTTTTACCTCCTGGTGCACCAATTCCAGGGGTATCAATAATGCGAATATTTTCCCACTCATAAACTCGATTAAAGCGAGTTGTGCGCTGTTTCCCTACACCAATAGAATCCCAGCCTTCACCTGTCATAATGGCATGGAGCGTGCTTTTACCAACTTTGGTTTTGCCCATAAAGGCAATGCTGAAATAATTGAGGGCGCGTTGCTTGCCATTCAATGACTCGCGGATATCATGAATTTTCTTGACGATTTCTACTTCTAGAGATTGTTTCGTAGTTTCAAGCTGGTTAGCAATTTCTTGGGCTGTTTGCGCTCTAGCATTACCACTGCTTTTATGCTCGATACTTAGACGGTGGAGTTCGATATCTATATCTATTTTTAAATTGTCAAGAGTTGTCTTAGCTGCTTGCAAGGCTGACTCTGTAAATTTAAAATCTTGTTGTGCTATTTTAATACATTGCTCAATAGCAGCTTTATGATTTTGGGTATTCCACAAACTATTTCTTGCGGTGCTGTCCTCTTTTATAGGCTGAACAGGGTTTTCAAGTTCTGCATATTTAACAAATTCTTGCAGTCTATTATTAGACCAACCCCAAACCTCTGCAACTTGCTCGACCATCTGGTGTTCCAACGGTGAATAAAAACCGTCAACATATGCCATCACCAGAATTTGCCCCATTGCCCAATTTTGCTGCTCTGATAACACCCTTTGAGCTACAACGTTTACGGGAATTAGATTCTCATCTTGAATGAGTATTTTTTCTTTCTCTTCCTTTGTACGTCTTCCCACCTTAGTTTTTAAATTTAGTTCGTATAAATATTTCAATTCTTTGTTATGAATTTGCTGGTCAGCACAAACCATGTGCGTAACCAACAGAAACGAATAATCTAGTGTTTCATCGGTTGTTGTAGTCGGGTCAGTCATTTTCTCTAGCAGTAAATTGAAGGCTAAGAAGAAATCACAATGTATGAACAAGCCCATACATCGAAAATTGAGAATGTTGATCCATTCCTGGCGTACAAGTTTCCTAAAAAATTAATTTACAACTTGTCCTATTGATATAGTTCCTGTTTCATTGCTTAAAAATAACATGACGTGAAAGCCTGTTTTCCCTACCGCTTTCTTCATCGTGTCAGTCATTGTAACTACTGTTAATGACTGACACTACAGTTAACAGTTACCATTTAAAGGCTTTCTTGATACCGTAAGCGGCTAGCCCTATGACAGCACCTGCTGCTACAATTGGAGCAGCCCCAATACCAATGGCGACACCTGCAGCAGGAGCGAGTACACCAATACCTCCTAATGTAGCTGCAGCACCACCCCCTAGCACAGCGCCGCCAGCTGCAAATCCGGCAGCTTCTCCCAAATTATTGTCATCATTGGAATTACTCATTACTGATACCTCAAGATTTTCTGTATTTATTGTCCATGACGGTAGCTTTTATATCCAATCGTATTTTCACTGTACTGAAAATGAATTTTGTGTGAACTAGGGTATCTGCCTTGGTTGATGTAGAAGTAGCCTTAGCGTAACTTTCTGTCTGGTTGCTTATTTCACCCCTAAATTAGGAATTAGGAACCTTTCCCTCTTGGATGCATTCTGCTTTGAGAAGAGCTAAACTTTCAGTCTCGAAAACAGCACAAGATTTCATCAGCTTTGACAGAACTGGCACATCTAAGTGCTGTAGCTTCACCATCGCCGTAGTTGCTGCTGGCTGATATTGTTTAATCCAATTATTGTCAGCTATGTACTCTGGTTTAAAGGCTGTGCGCTCCAAAAGCCAGAACTTTACACCATATTTACGCATAAAGCCAATCACATGGTTGAGATCTTGACTGTATTGGGCATCGATCAGGTCAAGGGCTCGTTGGCGAAACTGAGCATAGTATTTTGTATGGAAGGGCAAAGCATATTCGCTGCCCACTAAAATTGACCGTTGGGCAAAAACGGGTATATTGTTTGCTTCCCCTGCTAAGGACGCAACAAGACTATCTTGCGGTTGCTGTTGCAAGAACTTATATAGTCCTGGCACTCCACCCACGACATATGGGGTTTTGGGAAAGACTTTTAAACAGCTTGGGTACAAGATAAGTGCTGCTCCCACTAGAGCTGCTGTCCCCAAAGTTAAAAACTGTCGCTCCCTTTGACGTGATTTGGTTGATTGTTCTAACCAATGGAAAGCTGCATCTAGCATCAGAGTCAGTGCTATTCCAGCTGCAAGGGCAAATACTACCTTGAAGGTATGATGGGTATATCGACTGGGCCAATGCAGCCTAAATGCTACAGCATGGGCAATAAAGAACATACCTATAGATGCCAGCACAATCTTTGGTAGGACTTTAACTCTATTCGTCACCTGCTTACTCAGGGGAAATCTTGACTGGTATATTAGTATAATTGGTAACAATAACCCAATAAAGAGTTGGGGAGGACTGAGTAAAGCTAGGATGCCACTGTCCCTGCCGTCAAGCCAAAAACTTACAGGATTGAGGTTAAAATAGCTGACCCTTCCCCCTGACAGGTACTCTGGAATTGTTCTTGCCATCGCTGCGGTGATAGTTGGTCCAAACTGAGAGGATTGGATGGCATAAGGTACGATCGCCACCAGAGCAACACAAAGGGAAGTCGCACAAAATAGATAATCTCTCCTGTCTCGAGAGAACTGAAGTCGTCCGCTTTGCCAGTCCCACAGCCGCAGAAGCAAGATTCCGGAATCGATGAACGCAAGTAGGGGATAAACCAATGATTGGAGTGCGATCGCAAGCAAAACTCCTAGCAATGAACGCCGTAGCAGATAGTATAAAAACGCCAAAAACAATGGGTAATTAAAATCTCTTGGACAGGCAGAGAAAAGGTCATCATGAAGGCAGATACTTTGATTCAGCAGTAACGTGGCAAGAAATGCTGCTAGTGGTACTGGCAATATCTGCATACAGACTGCAAAGCCGTAGCTTGTCGTAATGAGTCCCACCACCATTGGTAAAAGTTTACCTAACAGAACTGGATCAACACCCCATCCCGACATCGCCTGATAGAAAGCCCCATATCCAATAGGTGTAACGGACTGAAAATAATCAGCAATTAAGTCATGGGGAAATAATCCCGGATTTGAGTACCGATACATCCAAGACACATATTCCCGCGCATTATCCCCTACAACATACTCATTGCTAAAAGCTTGCCGTAGTCCGATAGCAATGTAACCCACTGCAAAACACAAACTTAAACTGAACCAAAATGCTATGGAAGATCTAGAACTGCGTCTATTTTTTTCAGCACTTGGTGCTGTTAAAAATCTATGTAGCTGTGTGATTAACATAACATTGCTCTACAATTAATTTGATATATTTTACAGATATACAGCTCCTAAATCAGAGGTCATGATCGATTTCATAACGAACGCGATCATCACTGATGAGAATACGGTACTCATTGTCAGTACCTTTGATTTTGACCACCCCATCTGAACGCGGGTCAAGAGCAACTTGGGGTGTGAGAATCATTGAAACAGAAAACTGGGTTAAGCTTAAAAGTCTTATTGCATAAGGATTTTTGTCTTAGAGGGTGACAAGGCAACTCTAAGCTATGCAGGACAAAACTTTGAGAAGATGGTGAAGACAAAAAATAGGGAGCACTTTTGTAGCTCCCCCTGAAAACATGTTAAGTGAATCTTACCAAAAAACCCTGCGTGCCCATCTGAATGAAAGCCAGTATATAACCCTACAGCTTCTGTTGTTATTGCTACAAGTTTATCGTCAGGTCAAACTTTCCGTTTTAGAAGCGTGTATTTCCCCAACCGATTCAATATGGCAGTCGTAAGCGGAAGGGAGCAACGCTTTTTAAACTTGCCTCGACTCAATGTCAAGCTTTTGTGGTTTCCCTTGATCAAATATTGGATTAGACAAGTACAAACGGGAGGTCACTTAAATCGAGACCAGCGTCGTCGTCTCAAGAGACTCAAACACCATAAATATGGATATTGGATGATCGCAATTGACAGAACCCAATGGAAAGGACGGAATGTATTTATGGTGAGTTTGGTTTGGGGAACTCATGCTCTTCCTTTGTATTGGGAGGTTTTAAAACAGGTGGGAAACAGTAATTTTAATACTCAAAAACGGCTCTTAAAAACAGCGCTGACTCTATTTAAGAATTATCCGGTTTTAGTATTAGGAGACCGAGAATTCCACAGTCCTAAACTGGCTGAATGGCTTGATGACAGGGGGTGTATTCTTTGCTCTGAGGCAGAAAAAAGACTTCCATTTTCAAGCAGCATTGAATGAGGATTATCAAGTCCTTAAAAATCTTGGATTCAAGCCAGGGATGTCTAAATTTTATCTCTTAATTCTGTGTAATAAAGGGGATGGAATAGGACCGTTTAATCTAGCAGTGTATTGGAAACGAAAATATAATAATAAGGGAGCAAAAGAACCTTGGTATATCTTAACTAATCTACCGACATTAAAACAAGCATTGGCAGTCTATCGTTGTCGTTGGGGCATTGAACAAATGTTCAAGGATTGTAAAACAGGTGGGTATAACTTAGAAGACACCAAGGTCAATGAAACCCGTTTTTTAGCCAAGCGTCTTGTTGATTGCGCTGGCCTATAGTTTGGCGACAATGCAGGGGCAACAGATGAAAAAATTAGGGATAAATATTTATGCTGGATGTATCCAAGAACACAAAGATCGAAACCCACGGCAGAGTGACTTTAGCTTTGGACTCTACGGACAACGATGGCGTTACGGGATGGAATTATG
>Ga0116229_10011264_pt1 | contig 13239 bp, 4 predicted proteins | sample S1TSphgellanicum_3_FD_87313 | JGI IMG/M metagenome (GOLD analysis project Ga0116229, IMG submission 87313) | Host-associated microbial communities from peat moss isolated from Minnesota, USA - S1T2_Fc - Sphagnum magellanicum MG | ecosystem: Host-associated > Plants > Peat moss > Unclassified...
AAGCTTTTTGTTATCGGCAAATGGTTCAAATCATCAACAAATTTGAACAAGACATAAGCAAAGCAACTAGAAGCAATCTAACAATGTCAATGCTAATACAAGTTGGCCACAATTCCCGTGGGGAGGGAGGGGAAGACACAAAAGTGTGAATAGGTTAACCAGGGTTAACCCATATGACACCCATATGACACAACCTTTGGGGTGAGCAAGGAAACATCAATTGGGTCTTATGGATCAACTACTATTCATGTTTATAGTGGATAGATAACAAGGAGTATTTCATCACATTGTGGCCTTGCCATTTACATTAAAAGGTATTTTAAGGCAAAAGAAGAAGAATTATGGAAACTCAAATATTTTTCACCATCCGAAAATATAATGTTCATAAAATCCTCTAAAACAAAACCAAAATCCTTCATGATATTATTATAACTCTATTATAACTAATCTCAAGTTTCAACACAAGCCAAAATATCACCTTTCAAAAATCCTCGTATACAAATAGACCTATTATTATTACCTTGGGGGGAAAGAGCCCTTAAAGCTAACTATACTCTAGAATGAATGTGAACACAATATCCTTGCCTTCTTGGTACGCAAGGCCGATAATAAAGTCTAGTACCGATGTTGTTGGGTGGTCATTAGAAATGGCATCAAATAACATGCGGGTATCAAGGGTGGTTCTTTACGGTATATATATATAACCGTGACTCTCAAGAAATCGAATAACAACTGATGCGAGTCATGCATAGCCACGGTTCTCAACAATCTAAAATTCAGGCAAATAATTTTTTTTAAATAAAAAAAATTTGCAGGTTATTTCATGTTCCAAGTGCTGGTTCTTTGAGATTGTTGCCCAAAAAAAAAACCAAAACCGTGGATTCTTTGATTCCAAAAATAAAAATAAAAATAAAATAATATTTTTTTAATTTTAAGAAAAAAACCAGAACCAGAGGTACTTTGATTATAGTCCAAATTCCCAAATTCTTGTCTTGGATTATTATTTATTATTTATTATTTGATTTTTTATTAAAAAAAATTCCCTGGGTGACATATGGAATGTAGAACCTGCAAATGGTTGCAGAAATCAAAATTCTTGCCAAGTCTAATTAGTGGACTTTTGTGCTGGGCTGAATCTCAAAGCAACCTAATTGTGATTAAACTAGATTACATTTACACCTTAGATTCCATGGACAAAAAGGAAGCTTGTTTCCTACTCTCTTGTGTGCCATTGTAGAAATTTGGTTAACTTTTGACAAGTGTGCATCTACATTTTGGCATCTTAGAAATTGGGTATCTCGTGCCAAACCTTGCACATTTGTCACAACTCGATTCCCAACTTTTAAAGGTTGGGTGGGTGAACATCTATTTTCATAACAACTGCTCCAATATGATGATATATAAGTTGGTGTTTGTTTGAACACTAAAATTCTCAATGAACATAACATCTTTGAATATGGTTTAGTTGCTTTTGGAGTTCAAAGAGATATTGTGAACCTCCACTTGGGACATTTGTCACTTTAAAAATCATTCAAAATGAACCCCAAACAAATGAGAAACATGTCATGGGGTTTGGAAGAAGTATTCAATTTAATATAATATGTGTTTAGTTTGGCAAGGTAGGTGTTAGAAGCTCAATATCCTTAGATATAACTTGATTGCTTCTAGAGTCCAAAAAAGGATGATGGTAAAGGTCAAGTTGGCACACCCATATCTTTTTATATCACTCAAAATGGACCAAAAATGAAAAAAAAGAAAAAGTTCTATAAGTATATGAAATCTAATACATTACTTTGAAACATTTTGTTATTTGGATGTGCTCAATTTTTTCATGTTTTTTTTCTTGATCATTCAATTGCCTTTAAAAGTCAAAGAAATAGTAGAAATCTCCACTTGACCCACCCATAACCATGAAAAACATTAGAAAAAAATAAAAATAAAAACAAAAAATAAAGAATATATGAATAAGTGTTTAGTTATTGGCATGTGTTCAATGATGGGCATGTCTACCATATCCAACATATATTTTTCAATAACATAGATCATAATTTTGCTTAATGAACTTGTTAAAATGTTTCATCCTTGTCAAGTACAAACCATTAATTGCCAATCACATGTTGATTGCCTTGTAATGGTCATGGTTCATACCAACCCACAAGGAAGAAAAGTTAAATTGTAGTTTATGTTTGTGGGTCATGGGGAATATCAGTAAATCCATATATATATTCACATTGCACATATCGTGCTCTCAATTCATTTTCACACAAGAGTTGCCATATGGAACATGTTGTGGCATAATTTTCATAAGTTTTTGCAACTATTTGTGTAACATTTACATCAATTTATCCAAAAATTCAAAAAAAGTTGAATTTTGAGATATGTAAAACGGGGTTATGAAATCCCATTTCTTTCAATATCTATTTTTTTAAGAAAAATATTAGTATCAAATTTTAATACAAAACATGATATTGACCAAAACTTAGTTGACTTGGTGCTTAGGGATTAAATGTGTGCATCAAGAAAAAAAAACCACCTTAAGTTTATTGGACCCATCTTTCAAAATGGCTTTAGACTAAATAACCATTGAATGCACTTTCCATTGCCCAATCATGAAACCATTTAAAGGCCAATAGTCTTGCATGACATCATACAAAATGAGATAAAATCAAAATGTTAAACAATTGTTTTTCACATCATTTATTGTGACAAAATCCAATGAAATGATCTCCAAACATATCCTAGCAATAGTTTATGCTTTCAAATTGGAAATGAAATGTGCCATGAACACCTTATCAAATTCATTATTGTTCAAATTAGCCAAATGATGCGAAAATTTTACTATAGCAAGTGTGATAATTCATTCGTTTTGTGTCCCATCTAAATGAAAGGAAATATCAATTCAATAAGATTCACAAAAAAAATTCCCTTCCAAGTCAACACCCTTGATGAATAAAAGGTCCAATTGAACAATTTAATAAAAACATTTGTTGTCACTTCATTCACATCCAACCAACCCAACCTAAAAGACCTTTTTATTAATCCAAATATTGTTAGCACTTCAATAGTTTTGATACTAATTCTATTATTTGTAAAAGTGTTGAGAATATAAAATTTTAAAAAAAATTCAAAGAAATTTTTTGTTAGGGAAATTTTTTGTTGGAATATTTAGAAGCATTTTTTTTTTAAACATGGAATTTTCAAAATTAATTATTCCACATACATGGATTGAAGTTGCCCTTATATTATCATAATGGGAAAGCTTCCTTGGTTCTAACTTGGGGTTCCATTTTTTTTTCAAATTGTCTCATGTAGTTTATGTTGTTGAATATGATCAATTCCATGCATGTGATTAACTATTCTTTTTTCATTTAAAAAAATTTGTATGACATTTTAAATTTCATCCATGTTAGGCAAACCTATCTTCGGGTGGTACCACTATGAATGTCACACCCCAAATTTTTTAGACTCATTCAACTTTAGGTCAATATAGGACTCATTTTTAAAAAAATTACTCCAAATTTTATATCAAAATTTTTAAAATTATATTTCTTAAAAAATAATTTCTAATATTCCAAATGAGTGGTCAAAGAAAAAGTTTTAGGAAAATAACATTTAGGGTTCCTTTGTTTAGGAACACAAATAAAACATTTTTTTCATTTTTTTCAATGCTTTTAATGTCTAGGAAGGCCTAAAATGGTCTTCTTTTACTTGATTAATAGATAAAGGATTGAAGTAGCCACAATTTTATTTTATTTTTTGAAGGTCAAAATTAAGAGGTTGTGAAGGGCAATTTATGCTTATAAAATTTTAATGATTCTTATTTTTTTGTTTCATTCAACAATTGGGCCATACTTTAATGACTATAGTTGATAAACCAATAAATTACAATGGTGCAATTTGACACTTAACGATAAGGGGTCAAAAATTTCAAGAACACATGTTAAGAACATTTTAGTAACATAAATTTCATACTATTGTAGTTTATGTAAGTGATTGCATTTTTTTCATGCAATGTACTAAGTGGGAAACACAAAGGCCATGTAATGCAAAGTCAATAGTATAAATTAAAATTAATTGAAAAAATTGGGTCCACCTTACCTTGGATTTTGGTGAGGTGATTCCTAGTGATACCACCCATTGATGGGTTTGTCTTATTAATAATTTAAGAAAAAATATCAATAATTATGTTGATAATATGACATTGTTTAGATGGTGGATTTGGTCATAGTCATGCCCTTTGAAAAAAAAGGTTCAAAATTGAACATTGAATATTTGGTTATAATTTAAGAAAACGTTTTCATCTTTGAAGGCATATTTACAAGTCTTTTTAACATGAAAACAAAATGACATCAAAGAAAAGATGCAATATTTGTTGGGAAACCACAAAATATGGAAATTGAGTCCAATAAATTACATTTAAACTTTAGTTAACTTGATTCAATTTCCCAAAAAAATAAAAATAAATCATTTGAATATAGTATTTTAGTTTAGCATCCATAATAAAAAAACAATTTCATCATTAACCTTTGATTATTTGAAGGGGGATATTATTTTGATATCTAGGATTGATAAATGCTTCAAGTCACAATACACAAATTATTTCCCCCAAACTCAACCCAAATGCATTGAACTTTTCAATTCCAAAATCGTTAGGTTGCATGCGAATGCATCAAAGGTTCATAAGCATCAATTATGTATATTTCACTTATTTGTGATATATATCAAGTACCTTTTTATTCTACAAAATAGAATGAATGTGAAAAAAATTATAATTGGGGAAAAAAAAGAAGTAAACTACTTTGATGCACACTCATATAGTCTTGATATGAATTCTAACAAAACTTTAATGCATATATGTAATTTGATTGTCCTTTTGAATGAACATGCCAATGAAAAGATATATGGTGACATAACACAAACATTTATTGGAAATGACAAGTGATGGAAATAGTTGAAAATTAAACACTTGATATGCATTTTTTACCCATTGTTTTCATTGGGAAAAAAGCCAATGAAAGTTAAGCCACTTTTGTTCAATGGAAGGATTGGGATTGTTCATGTGCAAATAATTGCTCACTCTTTTCCAATTAGACTTTTTGTATTCCAACTTTGTAAGGAGGCATGGTGTTCTTTTGTGCTCACTACAAATATATGCCTCCAAAAGATGTGCAAAAATATGCCACTAAAAGGCGTTTCCAACATTATTGCAAAGCTATAAAATACCTACACCTCCATCACTACAAGTGAAATCTAGGAATAAGGAAAATTGGTTTGAAGATGCGAAAGCAAGGAGTATCTAATTGAAGTTGAAAAATTGGCTTGGAACCTTCAATTCAATTGATCATGTAGGTGGCCCAAAGGAAAGTTCATCAAGGTAGGAGGAAGACTTTGTAGCCAATATTTGGGAAAAGGGGGTGATCTTTGTTGTTGCACAACACCTTCCTTGTGGCATTAGTGCAATAACCCACTAAGTTACTTACCACTATGCACCTTATGGCAACTCCAAACCATGAATAAGTCAAAAATAAGAAGTGTTCAATGAAGTTCACAAAAGAATAAACTCACAATTGAGACTAAACATGTGGTGAACATTCCTCAAAACGTAGGACCAAATTAAAAAAATTACATACTAATAGTGTGGGATATAGTATTTGGTGATTCATGTAGGGACTCTCAAAGCTTCAAAAAAAATTTCTTTTGTGATGGGCATCATTTATTGGCCCATATCACAAAAGGTTTGGCAATCAAAGCTTTGGACGAGTCCCCCAAAATCGATATATTGTAGTTTCCTCCTTTTGGGGTGCTTACATAGGTTACAACCCTAGAACTTAGGGCAAAAAGATTATGGGATAAAGTGATGTGCTATTGGGAACATGTTGGGAAATGCATTGGGAACTGGGGAACATGTTGGGAACCTAGTGAGAACTTGATGGGAACAAAAACAAAATTTCCAACACAATGGGATTATGTGCTGCAACAGCTCCAATCCTCCAGAGCTTATAAAAAAGGTTTTTTCTTCTCTTTCTATGAAGTGTGCAAGCTGTTGTTGCCATAATAATGAAGTAGATTGCATTGCATTTCATTGCATGCAAAGGGGGGCCCCATTTGTGCATGTTGTCTTCTTGCACTCATCACAAGTCTTTGCACAAACTATCAGGCATTATGGCTTTGCAGCTCTGTCCAACCCAACCCCCGTACCTACCAAACTAACAAGCAATCAGTGGGGGTCATGGGCTCCACATTGTTTCTTTGCTTTGGAGCTCTCTCTCTCTCTCCATTGGATTGCTTGGATAAAAGGGTTACCCTAACTAAGCCTGGGCTAATACCCCTTCTTCCTAAGAGGGTGAAGTACGGTACCTATTGTTAGAGCATCTCCACTAGTGCTCTCAGTATGTGACCCTGCAAGGATATTTTTTCACATCCAAGTTTAGTTATTTACTTTTTTGCAATCCCACTAATAAAACTGAAACTGGGACAGCAAATAGGTGGGGGACTACTAATAGCAAACCACCTGGACCAATCATGATGGCCCAATCACAAACATTGAGCACGAGTGTCAGATCATATTTATTACACTCTTTTGTGCAGGTGCACAAAGCTGCTGCGCCTTTTACCAGCCACCGCAAACCGTACAATTATGGTGAGCCAAAACCATTTTCCTGAGCCAAAATCGGCATTTTTCTGACATTTCTTCATCCAATTTTACTGGGCAGGATCACATACTGAACACCACTGGAGATGCTCTTAGGCCATCACAATAATACATTTTTTGTTGGGCCAAAGAGTTTTCTGAGTGCCCATTAGTTGGTAAAACTAGCTATGTAGGTATTTGTGTATCTTCCCTTTTTCTTCTTAAGTACTTTATTGCTAATTTAGTGTAGGGTTTAGGGTTTCATGAAATGCAAGATGATGATAAACTAGAATGCTCAATAATAAAATGAAATTCTTGATGATGAAACAAAACGAAACTCTCTCTCCCCTTTGGATAGGGAAATTTTGCTTTTATAAAGACACATGCTTGGTAGTGTTGAAAAACAAGTCAAGGGCATTACATGTAGGCTAACACCCAAGGAGTAGGGCGTCGTCTTTGAAATAAGTGTCGCCTTGACAGGCTCCACCTTTGGTGGTGCTTATTTGGGGAATCTTGTTATGACTCGGTTGTGGATAAACACCAATCAAGGTGAAGTTGGGTTAGGTATGATAGTAGGTGGTTACCCTCCTATGTGACTAGTTGCATGTGGATGGTTAGAACTTAGTACATACATAAGTAGAGATGAAGAAAAACTCTGCATATGAAAAGGCCGGGATGGGAACCCTCCACAAGAAGTAGAAGGCAAATAAAAGCTTGAGAACACATATCACTAAAGAATATAACAATGGGGACACCACTAGACCATTCACAAAATAAAAGTTTTTTTTTTAATTTTTTTTTTACATTAATTCTAGTGACAAAAAAATTCGAGGAATTGATATATGAAAGATTTTGCATAATCTTTTGTATGGTTGTTACTAGATAATTAATTTTGCATAATCCTTGGTACGGTTGTTTTTGTATGATTCCAAAGACAATGAACTCATTTGCAAATCTAACTACCTCACTTGTGTGTTTTAATGAACATGTGTCATTTTATGTTCACGATTTTTATATTAATTCAAATTAAATTTGACATTGACATAAATAATGATGAACTATTGAAAATCACACGACAACATTAAAAAAATAAAATAAAATAGTTAAGCATCATTGGTAGTGCACAATAATGCGGAGTTCTCAAGTATAATAAACCTTGTATATATATAGACACCAAGTTAAAGCCCAAACCTTGATCAAGTATGTCTCACATATTCAGCTCTAACTTAATATAGGAATGGGTGGGGTTATTGGTGAGAATCAAGGTGTGCAAAGAAATGGGTTTATGAAATATTTGTCCTTTTTTGGTCGGGGGTAGAGAGCTGGGAGTGGGATAAGCAAATTGGTCCTCTTTGACATTTGAGGGTTAAGTTTTCAATTTTAACTAGACCAAGTACTTTTTGAACTTAGAAACTAAACCCTAAACCCTAAACCCTCATTTGCTTCCTTTTCAATAGTACTAGCCATTGAGAGGATTTCTTGAGTATAATAACAAGGCTCCAATGAAGGAAGTGTGAGTCACATGTTGTAATGTGAGGTTCCCGTACCAATGGGTTAAATGGGGGTTAAATGGGTTCCCCTTAGGGAGGCCCACATGAGGGTGTGTGAGCCCAAGGGTGTTCTCAAATCTCATGAGAATCCACTCGTATGGGGAACCTTCCTAGGCATAGTACTCTTAGGGTTCTTCTTTGGAGGGAGATCCCTCAAAATACTCGCATAAATAACAAAAAGAAGAGTCGTTTATGAGTACCTTTACCCCCCTCCGACTTTTGAAATTATTTTTGCCAAAAGGTATGTACCACGGTGAATTGTTCGGTATGTCTATCTCTTTGTTTGTTTAGGTTAACTAACGGCTCTTACAATAAGTGAGGTTTGTGAGGTTTATGTCATGTTATTAGTCCATCACACATAATCCCGCTCGGTGCCCCATGTTAACCCTACTTATAGCAAACAATATAGGATAAGTGGTTTTCATCCCAATCTTAGGAAACAATATCAAATTAGGGGGTTTTCATCCCAATCTTAGGAAATAATATCAAATTAGGGGGGTTTTCATCCCAATCTTAGCAAACATCATTGGATAAGTGGGCTTCATCCCAAGTTTGCATTTTAAAAATTAAAAAAAAAACTCTTAGCAAACATTATTGGATAAGTGGGTTTCATCCCAAGTTTGCCAAATAAACTCTTAGGAAAGTTAATACCAGATTAGTGGTTTTCATCTCAAGTTTTGCCAAATGGTGAGCCTATGATGGTACATCTATTTGCCAACCATCTCCATATGCAATTGGGAACAATTTGGGAGGATTCTTAAAATTTTCTATTTTCATCTTTGACCTGTAGCCAAATTTGGCTAATTCCTCTTGTGGATGATTCCCATTGTGGTTACAATAAAAATTTACTTTCTTTAAAATTAAAATTAAAATTAATTTTTTTGGAAAAAAAGAAAAAAAAAGAAAAAGAGAAAAACCTGAAGGTTAAGCCTTATAAGCTTACCATGGGTTGAATGGCACAATGCCTAATCAAGAAGAAGGCAAGTAAGTGACCAACTAACTCAATATGACCAATTGAACCATATTTAAGGAACTTGGATCCAGGGTTAACCAGCACCCACACAGATACCATGGTTAAAACCCCTAAATTATTCTACATAAATTATTTCTAAATATCATAAATATCCCATGATTAGACTTAATTGGGGTCCAAATCTAATATTTCTTGGTTTAATTTGGCCAAAAAAAAGGCTTTTTACACCCCCCCCCCCCTTAAAATCATTTAAATTGCTTCTAAATATTATAAATATCCCATGATTAGAAACTAACTCCGGGAGACTCAGAGTCCAAATCTAATATTTCTTGGGTTTAATTTGGTCAGGAAGAGCCCTCACTGGTACCAATGTGGGTACTAGTCTGGTTACCAAGGCCCACTTGGACAAGTTTAGGGTTAGGGTTTAGGGTTTTAGGGCCCACTTGCCCCCCCTTAAAAACAAGACTTATTTGGGGTGATTATTATTATTATTATTATTATTATTATTTCATTTTATTTTATATTTTCAAACAAAAAGCAGCTTATCAACTTGGTCTGGTGGGTGGGAATCATCTTATCTTGTAGACCCTAAGCCTAACCTATCCACTAGGCCACTACCCCTATTATTAGTACCCTATCCTACCCTACCCTACCCTGTCCTATCCTACCCTACCCTAGATGGCAGGTACCTGCCCATAGTGCCACCTCAGCCAGCTTTATCAGGTGCTAAAAATAAGCAAATAACCCACATCCCACTGCAATTTATGTCCATACTAAATAAATGTGGCCAAATAAATAAATAAATAAATTTATTTATTTATTTATTTAATATAATAATAATATATAGATTATATCATATTATATTAATTTTTAAAATATTAATTTTAGAATAATAACCTAAACTAGTAAAAGAAAATGGTGTCACCTCACTCTCTCCAGGTTCTATCATCTCAAGGGTATATAGACCTTAAGATCCCTAAGGTACCCTAGCCTCTTTAGGTATCTTCTCAAGTTAGGCCCTTTGACACCATATGGGGCTCCCCAAAATTCAGTGCCTCGGCCCCCCATTAGGCACTATCATTAGGCACTGTTACCCGGGTAGGGACCCTCCTCGCACCCACTCACCCTCCTCACCTCAGTATCCCTCAAGGGTATCTTGACCTATCTAATTTTCACTTGCATTATTACATACCCTTCTTTTTTTTTTTGTGGTGGCTTAATTTCGCCAATTAACTTTTTTTTAATCCCAAAATGGCTAAAAATTATTATTTTTGTTTATTTGTTGCCAATTTTTGACAATTAAAAAAAAAAAGGTCGCCAGATTTGTCTATTGGGTTTCAGTATGTAGCCAAAAAATGGAAAGGATTCTTAAATTTTTGAAATTTCATATCTGGTCTATGGCCAAAATTTTGTTAAATCTTCTTCTGGATGATTGCCAGTTTTGCCAAATCACAAAATTGAAAAAGAAATCCCCGACCTTATGGGCAAATTAGGGATGAAAAGCAAAAAAAGCAGGGGAAATGTTTTTTTAAAAGAAAAGGCAGTTGGAAATGAAGGTCTAAAAAGCTAAGAACAAGTGAACCTTAGGGGTAAAAGTATGGTACCTAAGTAAGGACCCTTGTGGGTCCTAAATGAGCACCTTAGGGGAAGAACGTAAGGGTCGTCGTCCTCGTCCAGACTCCGTCTTCCTGGCGGCAGTGCACAGTGCACACCAGTTGCCGCATGCAATAGCAGCAGCATCAGCGGCTTTCTTTTTTCGTTTTTCTTGGCTTGTGGGTCCGCAGCTCAGAGTGAAGAGTATTATTAGATGCTCCCTTCTGCAGCAGCGACAATCACTGAGTTTATTGTTGTGGTTTTGGTTTCTGCTGCTCTTGGATGCGGTGGTGGGAGCAGAACACTCATCATTCCTTTATACATCAGTTGTTGGGCGGGCGAGCGGCTTGCTTGGTGCTCTTTTGTTTGTTCTTTTCTTTTTGTGCTTTTTCCCTTCTTGTGAACTACTTCTTCCCTTTTCCCCTGTGCAGCAGTGGACACACCCATTTCGCACTTTTTGTATGCCTTGTGTTCTTTGTGGAGGCCAAAAGCTTTCAAGAAGTGTCCTTTTTGTTTGCTCTTTTGTGTTTTTGAAAGCTTTTTGGGGTTTTGATTTTGTCAGATCTTCTTCTTCTTCTTCTTCTTCACTTCGGAGCAGCTGCTTCCTACTCTTTTTGTGTATATGTGAAGTTTGGAGGTACCCACAGACACAGACACAGACACAGGAGGAACAACTTTTGTAGATCCGAGTTTTGGGGAGTGAGTGAGTGTTCTGTGTTTGTGTGTGTTTTGAAGCTTCTTTGTGTGAGGAGGTCGGGAGTTCCACCATTCTGTTGTTTTGTAAGGGAAAGAACCAGTTTGGGCAAAATGTTGGAAGCTTTGCTTCGGGGTATGGGATGGGATGTGTCGGACATGGAACGCTATTTTTGTCAGCTCCGTTCTTTTTCCTCTTCGGAGGACATGGAAGTGGATGGTGATGGTGATCAGGATCATTATCTTGAGTCGATGGAGCTTATTCCGGGGTTGCCGGAAGACATCGCGCTGGAGTGCTTGCTGAAAGTGTCATACAAATGCCATCCTTGTTTGCGGAAGGTGTGCAGGAGATGGGAGAAGGAGGTGACAGATCCTGTGTTCTACTGGGAGCGTAAGAAGGCAGGCACCACCAGGCATTGCGTTTGTATGGTTCAAGCTCTGCCGGAAGCTCCAGGAGGCATGAACAACAAGCCGAAAGATGCAGCTGCGACTACTGTGTATGGGATCAGCATGTATGATCTTGAGCAGCGCACTTGGGAGCGTTTGCCGATGATCCCGGACTTTCCTCAAGGATTGCCTTTCTTCTGTCGTCTCATGTCGTTGCACGGCAAGTTGATTGTGTTGGGAGGATGGCATCCTTCGACGTGGGAAGCGCTTCGCTCCACTTACGTCTTTACTTTCTCCACGCAAAGATGGAGCCGTGGCGCTGACATGCCTCGCGTCCGTTCCTTCTTCGCTTGCGGCGTGATTGGTAGCTCGATTCTGGTCGCTGGAGGACACGATGATAACAAAACAGCGCTCTCGACGGCAGATGTATACAATCTGGAAACAGATCGGTGGGAGACGCTTCCGAACATGAGCGAGGAGAGAGACGAGTGCGCTGGCGTTGTATTGGACGGGAAGTTCTTCGTCATCAGTGGCTATGGAACAAACTCGCAGGGACAGTTCGTGAGCAGCGCGGACATCTTCGATCCTGCTACTGGAAACTGGAGCCGAGTGAACGAGATGTGGACAATGGGCGGAGGAAGCTGTCTGAGTGGCGGCTATGCCGTCGCGAGGGGGGAGCTTTACGCCTTTCAGAGACAATCTCTCGTCCGCTACTGTCCGCTGAGAAATGCCTGGAGCGTCGTCGACACGGTGATTCCCGAGGCGACGCGAGTGTCGCTGTGTGCCACAGCCGTGAACGATCAGCTGCTGTTCGTCATGGGATCCGGCAGCTGCAAAGCTGAGTGTCGAGGTTTGATCTACAGACCTTCTCCTTCTCCTTCCCAAGAAGAGAACAACAACAACGAGAAAAGCTGCGGCATTTGGCAGACTATCGAGTTTAGTGAGGAGTTCTCGGGAGTCGCTCAAAGTTCCTGTTCTGTGGAGATCTGATGAGATCGCTGCCAATTTTTGTACAATAGAGTAATATAGATCATTCAGGCTGGAGCTTTGCTTTGCTTTGCTTGCTTGTGTAGTTTGCTGCAACAAAGGTTTTGTTTTTGTCAAGTGCTCTTGCCTCCTGCACCACCAGCAGCAACAGCTCCTCTCTCCAAGTATGCATGTGTGGGTCAACAACAACAATGCAAACCTCAAAGTACCGTTTGTGAAGAAGAAGAAGAAGAAGAAGAAGAAGCTCAGAGAGTATTAGGGTTAAGCACCTGCCATGGAGCTCTAAGTGTTTTGGTGAAGCTCAAGCTCAGAGCTCAAGTGTAGACTGACATTTTTAAGGACCAGCCATGGACCTCAAAGAACTGTTTGTGAAGCTCGTCAGAGCTCATATGCAGAGGGGTCAGGGTTAAGGACCATCCAAGTAC
>Ga0116229_10011265_pt1 | contig 13238 bp, 8 predicted proteins | sample S1TSphgellanicum_3_FD_87313 | JGI IMG/M metagenome (GOLD analysis project Ga0116229, IMG submission 87313) | Host-associated microbial communities from peat moss isolated from Minnesota, USA - S1T2_Fc - Sphagnum magellanicum MG | ecosystem: Host-associated > Plants > Peat moss > Unclassified...
AATGCGCGTGATCGCGCCAGGACGTTGGAGTCGCTCGTGTCGAACCCGGCGGCGCCGGTAAAGCCATAGGTGACGCCAGTCAGAGTCGGCGCGCGAAACAATTCATTCTGTACCTCGAACGCATACGGGTGATTGGCCGTAGGTTTGAATTGCGAGTTCGTCAGGTACACCGTGTACGTCACGTCCCCTTCGCCATCCGTCGTCATGTCGGACGCCTGCAGAGGTTGCGTGGCCACGTAGACTGTCACCGGTGCGTTGCCGGGGTTATTCGCACTGGCACCCGGATTCAAGTCCCAGATTTGATACCGAACCGCCCCCGAGCCCGCGGCGGTCGTCGCATTCTCGAAGGCCGCGGGAACCGTCCAGCTCAAGGTCGAAAACCCGCCGGTTACCGATGACAGGCTGAGAGCATAGGCGTAGGGAACGACCGGGGCTGCTGCGCCGCTGCTGTCGACCAGACCCGGCGTGAGATAGACCGAGTCGTTGTCGGTCGAAATTTCGTCGCTGATCAAGAACGTCCAAGCGCCGGGGAACTCGGCGTACGGGACGGCGACCGAGTAAGCGTTGTACAGTTCAGCGCTATTGCCACTCGCCGCGTATTCGTAGGTGGAACCCAGACCGATCCCATGAGCGCCTTGATAGGCGATTACCTCGACGCTGTGGCCGATAACGTCCTGGTAACTCGTTTGGCAGTTCGATTGCGAATCGACGACGCAGCCTGCGCCGGTTTCCACGAGGTCTCCTTGCACGTTCTGATTAAGCGGATTGGCTGCGATCTGTTCCCGAAGGTTGTAGATGTGAGAGGCTTGGGGCAGCGTCGCGCTCGAGGACACGACGGTGAACGGCTGGAAGCTGTGCGCGCGCGCGAGTGTATTTGGGGTTCCGGTGCCGGCCCCCGGGGTACGGAATATCAGATTTTGAATCTCCGCCAGATACGGATGATTAGGCTGCAAGGTATATTCAGTGCCGTTGGTGTTGAACGTTGCCGGAACGGTGACTGAAGTGGCTGTGGTGCCGAGCGTGGCCTGATAGATCTGTTCCGGTGACTGATTCGTTCCGGGATTCAGGTCCCAAATTCGGACCCCGATACCGCCGCCGGCTTGGTTGTTCGTCGCCAGTGTCAGGTAGGCAGGTGGCTCCTGCCAGGTGATCGTCGGTGAGAGATTGACGCTCGACACGCTGATGCTGGTCGCCGCGGGCACCACCGGGGGATCGACGAGCGTCGGGGTGGTGCTCGTTCCCGTATTGTTCGAAGAGTCGGTAAACGTCAGCAACCAAGCACCCTGTAAATATGGCGAGTAGGCGGTGTAGCCATCGAATCCGTCCGGGGAGGTGGCACTTTCCTGGGATTGCATTTGCACGGAGATGATGACCGGTGGCGATGCACTGGTGGTTTGAGTCGCATAACCGGTGAACCCGGCGGCCGCATTGACGGTGGTGCAGGTAGATGTCGAATCCACCACGCAACTCGCGCCCATTTTGATCTGATCGCCTTGCGGCGCATCGACCGAGTTCGCACCCACTTGTTCGCGGATATTGAGCAGCGAACTGATGTCGACGGCGGTTGCTTGCGAATAAGCGCCTGACGCCAGGAGCGCCAACGAGGCGCCGAGGAGCGCACGACGACAATCTACGCGAAGCCTCATTGAAAGAGTCCGTTCGCCACGCGTGAGAAATTGCGGTCTCCGCCGCGATACGAGCATGATGAGAGCTCATCCATTGACGCCCCCGCGCAATCCCTGTGCGTTCTTGAATCGAAAAACTATGTAGGCTGAAGATAGCTACGCACCTCGCCAAGAACTGTGAATTTTGCATTGCAAGATCGGGGCCCAAGATTCAGGCTCACGCGAACATGCGAAATCAGCGATTGCGGCGGTAGAGCAAATCGCCGTATTTCTCCCACTTTCCGCTGCCCGCGGGCGCGATGTACTGGCAGATCTCGACGCTGCCGTCGGCGCGTAGTTCCCAGACTAGCCGCAGATCGCGCTGGCGAGAGGGCGTGATCGTCTTGAGCACCATCGCGTAGTGATCCTCGGGACCGCCGGCCAGCGCGATCGCGCCCCATTGGTTGTCGGCCCACAGCTCGAGCCAGCGCTCACCGTCGAACCGGTTCACGCTCAAGCCGAACATCCGGTAGGGCACGCCGGGTCGACGGTAAAGATCACTGAGCATCTGCAGGTTTTGCTGCACGATGCAGCCGTCGGCCTCCTTGACCACGTGGTCGTAGCCGACCAGTGCGTCGTGATCGAGGATGTCGAACACCTGCCAGTCGCCGACCCAGAAATCGAACTCATGGTGGGCGGCCGTCTCGCACAGAGCCCCCGGCGGGGCGGCCGGAGCTGCCAGCGGCGCGGCGGGCGCGGGGTCGACGCTCGCCGCCGCTGACGCGCCGGTTGCAGCCGTCGCACAACTCCAGGCAAGCAGGAAACTGCTCCCGACCGCGGCGAGGGTAGCTCGGCCGACGCGGGCGAGGGAGCGTATCGAAAGGATCATGAGCGGTCTCCTTGGCTGGTCTTTCGACCATGCCATGCTTTGCACGGCGGGCGATTCGGAACGGCCGGATTGCGGCCGATTTCCTAGTAAATCGAAACCAGCGCGAAGGCTGCCGCCCAAACCTGCCAGTATTGTCCCCCGATGCAACTCGAACCTCCCGCCGCCATGGCCGACAGCCATGAAATTGAGAACCTCTGGATCCCGCTGTCCGACGGTTGCCGTCTCGCGGCGCGTCTGTTCCTGCCCGCGGGACAGGCGACCCCGCCGGCGCCGGCGATCCTCGAGTACATCCCGTACCGAAAACGCGACTTCATGCGCCGTCGTGACGAGAGCATCCATCGCTGGTTCGCGGCCCAGGGCTATGCGGCCGTGCGCGTCGACCTGCGCGGTTCGGGCGAGTCGGACGGCATCATGCACGATGAATATCTCAAACAGGAGCTCGACGACGCCGTCGAGGTGATTGCCTGGATCGCGGCGCAGCCCTGGTGCACCGGCAAGGTCGGGATGATGGGCAAGTCCTGGGGCGCTTACAACTCGGTGCAGGTCGCGGCGCTGCGCCCGCCGGCGCTCAAGGCGATCATCGCGGCCATGGGGACGGACGATCGCTACGCGGAATGCATCCACTATTCCGGCGGCTGCCTGATGCTCGACAACTTCTGGTGGGGCTGCATCATGCAGATCTTCAACGCGCGCCCCCCGGATCCCGCGATCGTCGGCGAGAGCTGGCGCGAGGCCTGGCTCGCGCGGCTCGAGGCCGAGACCTTTTGGCCCGAGATCTGGCTGCAACATCAGACCCTCGATGACTATTGGAAGCATGGCTCGGTCTCCTTCGACTATGCGGCGATCATCTGCCCGACCTGGTTCTGGGGCGGCTGGGCGGATCTATATCGCGACACGCCGTTTCGCCTGGCCGAGCATCTGCAGGCCCCGCATCGCGTGACCGTAGGACCCTGGGCGCATCTCTACCCGCACGAGGGCGTGCCGAAGCCCGCGGTGGGCTTCTTGCAGGAGGCACTGCGCTGGTGGGACCGCTGGCTGCGCGACGAGCCCAACGACGTCATGGCGGGCGCGCCTTTCCAGTTCTATCTGATGGACAGTGTGCCCCCGCAGGCCTCCTACGCAGAGCGTCCTGGGCGCTGGGTCGGCGAGTCGCGGTGGCCCAGCGCAAACGTGCAGCTGCGCCGCCTCGCGCTCAATGACCGGCGTCTCGAGGCCGTGCCGCAGCCGGAAGTCGCGCTCACCGTGTGCTCGCCGCAGACCCTGGGACTGGCCGGCGGCGAATGGGCAGCTTCGCGGTGGCGGGCGATCTGCCGCAGAATCAAGCCTTGGAGTTGGCCGGCGCGCTCGAGTTCGACGGTGCACCGCTGGTCGAGCGCATCGAACTGCTGGGCAATGCCAGCGTTATTCTTGCGCTCGCGTCGGATCGCCACCAAGCGCAAGTCGCGGTCCGGCTCATCGACGTCGCGCCCGACGGCCGGGCGACGCTCGTCGCCCGCGGCTTTCTCAATCTGGCGCAGCGGGCGGGTCGCGAGAACCCCGCGCCGCTCGTGCCGCATACGCGCTATCGGGTCGAGGTGCCGCTGACGGGCACGGCCTATGCATTCCCGGTCGGCCACCGCTTGCGGATCGCGGTCTCGACGACCTATTGGCCGCTCATCTGGCCGTCGCCCGAGCCCGTCAGCTTGACCGTGTTCACCGGCGCCTCCGAGCTGCGCCTGCCGGTCCGCACGGCCCCGCCGGGCGAGCGCGCCTTGGAGTTGCCGGCGCCGGTCGCCGGTCCGGTCTCGCCGCTCGCCACCGTGCGCCCGGGCCGCGTCGAACGCACGGTCATGGTCGATCAGTTGACCGGCGAGGTGGTGCAGCGTCTGTTCATCGATGGCGGCGTGTTCGGCGACTGCGGCAAGATCCGTCTCGACGACATCGACCTCGAGATGGCGCACGTCACCGAGCGGCTCTACCGCATCAAGCCGGACGACCCCAACTCCGCCAAAGCGCGCATGATCCAGACCTATGAGATGGGACGCAAAGACTGGCAGATTCGCATCGAGGCGGGCGCGGAAATGACCTGCTCCGCCGGTGAGTTCCACGTGGCCTCGTGGCTCGAGGCTTTCGAGGGCGAAGCCTCGGTGTTTCGCACGAGTTCCAGCAAGAGCTTTCCGCGCCGGCACTCGTGAGTCCCCCGCTCGAGCGTCGCGATTTCCTGCGCGCCGCCGCTCTCTGCGGCACGGCCGGAGCGCTCGGCGGGATCGCGAGCCTGTCGGGGTGTGCGGTACCGGACGGCAGCGGCGATACGACCGGCATGTTGCGCATCGGCATGGCCGGCGGGTCGACGTCCGATTCCTTGGACCCGCGCACCTACGTCGATTGGATGCCGATCAACATCGGCTATCAGCTCATGAACGGTCTCGTCGAGATCGACGATCAGGGTCGGGCGGTGCCGGAGTTGCTGGAGAGCTGGGAGCCGCAGGGCGATGCCCGCGTTTGGACGTTCACGCTGCGTCAGGGCATCGTCTTCCACAACGGCAAGAGCCTCACCCCGGAGGACGTGATTTATTCGCTCAACCTGCACCGCGGCCACACCCCGTCGGCGGCGCAAGCCGTGGTCGAGAACATCGTCGGGCTGCGCAAACTCGATGCCCGGCGCATCGAAATCACGCTCCAGGGTGCCGATGCAGAGCTGCCCGCGACCCTGTCCGATTACCGGCTGCTGGTCGTGCCGGACGGCTTCGCGGATTGGGCGCATCCGATCGGCACCGGCGCCTACACGCTCGAGGTGTTCGAACCCGGCGTCCGCTGCATCACCCGCAAGGTCGGGGGTTATTGGAAACCGAACGCGGGCCATGTCGAGGCGATCCAGGTGCTCGGCATCGGCGATGCGATCGCCCGCACGAATGCGCTGATTTCCGGTCAGGTCGACGTCATCAACCGCATCGACGGACGGACGGCGGACTTGTTGCGTCGAAATTCCCGCTTCCAGGTGATCCGTTCGCAGACCGGCCAGTACGCGGTCTTCGCCATGAATTGCGAGGCGGAGCCTTATGCCAAGGCGGACATTCGACTGGCGCTGAAATACGCGATCGACCGGGAACGCTTGCTCAAGACCCTCTTGAATGGCTACGGGATGGTCGGCAATGACCAGCCCATCCCGCCCAACAACCCCTACTTCGCGACCGACCTTGCGCGCCATGCTTACGATCCGGACCAAGCCCGACATCACTTACGCAATGCCGGCCGCGAGGGCCTCGAGGTCACCCTCGAGGTTTCCGACGCGGCTTTCTTCGGTGCGCTCGATGCGGCGATTCTCTACCAGGCCGCGGCGAAGGAGGCGGGGATCACGCTGAACGTGCGCCGCCGGCCGGCCGACGGCTATTGGAGCGCGGTGTGGATGCAGGCGCCGTTCTGCGGTTCCTATTCCGATGGTCGCACGACCGTCGATGCGGCGTTTGCCAAGGCCTACAAGTCCACGTCCGCGTCGAACGAGACACGCTGGCATCGCCCGGAGTTCGATCGTCTTGCGAACCTGGCGCGCGGCGAACTAGATCCCGCTCGCCGCCGCGAGCTCTACGGCGTTTGCCAACACATGATCTGCGACGACGGCGGCGCCCTGATTCCGCTGTTCATGGATCACATCGAAGCGGGCTCGGACAAGGTGCGCGGCTGGAAACCCTCGGCCATCTACGACTTGATGGGGCAGCGGATCGGCGAGCGCGTGTGGCTGGCGTGACCCGCTTGATCGCGGCCCGCGTCGGCATGGGGCTGGTCACGCTGGTCGTGATCTCGGCGCTGCTGTTCTTCGCGACCGACCTGCTGCCGGGCGATGTCGCGGCCGCGCTGCTGGGGCCGCAGGCAACACCCGAGGCGCTCGCGACGATACGCGCGACCTTGAGCCTGGGGGATCCGGCGGGAATGCGCTACGTGCATTGGCTCGTCGGCGTTCTGCACGGAGATTTCGGGCGTTCGCTCGCGACGGGGCGCAGCGTCGTGACGGTCCTCCTGCCGCGTTTTGCGAATACCCTGGCGCTCGCCGGCCTCGCGGCTCTCGTCTCCGTGCCGCTCGCGCTCGGTTTGGGCTTGGCCGCGGCGATGCGCCCGGGCGGCCGCCTGGATCGCCTCGTCTCGACGCTCTGTCTCGTCACGATCTCCGTGCCGGAGTTTTTCATCGGCTATCTGCTGATCCTGATCTTCTCGGTGCAGCTCGGCTGGCTGCCGTCGCTCGCGGTGTTGAGCGGCGGCATGAGCTTCGTGCAACGGCTAGGCGCCGTCACGCTGCCGGTGATCACGTTGGTGCTCGTCGTGCTCGCGCACATGCTGCGCATGACGCGCGCCGCGCTGCTCTCCGTCATGGCCGCGCCCTACATCGAGACGGCCCTGCTCAAGGGTCTGCGCCGCCGGACCGTGGTCCTGCGCCACGCGCTGCCGAACGCGGCGGCGCCGATCATTGCGGTGATCGCCTTGAATCTCGGGTATCTGGTCGTGGGCGTCGTCGTGGTCGAGGTCGTGTTCGTCTATCCGGGCGCCGGCCAGTTGATGGTCGATGCCGTCGGCAAACGCGACCTGCCGTTGGTGCAGGCCTGCGGCCTCGCCTTCGCAACGACATACGTGATCCTGAACCTGATCGCCGACGTCGTCGCGATCCTGGTCAACCCACGGCTGCGTGCGGCATGAGCGCGGCGCGCGGCCCGAGCCCGGAGAGCAGGCCGAGCGGGGCGAGCCGCGGCTGGCTCCGCTTTGCCGCGAGCGGCGCGCCGCTCGTTGCCCTGATCCTCGCGGCGGCGGCGCTCGCGCCCTGGGTCGCGCCCTACGGAGAGGCGCAATTCGTGGGCGGCGTTTGGGATCCGCCGAACCTCCAGCACTGGCTGGGCACCGACAATCTGGGGCGCGACATGTTCACGCGACTCCTCTTCGGCGCGCGCAACACCGTGACGCTGGCCGCCCTCGCGACGGTGCTGGCCTTCGGGCTCGGCGTGACGCTGGGCTTCTGCGCCGCGGCGGTCGGTGGGTGGGTCGATGCGCTCGTCTCGCGTGCGATCGAAATCCTCTTGTCCGTTCCCGTGCTGATCTCGGCCTTGATGGTGCTCTCGGTGCTCGGCAATTCTCTGCCGGTGCTGATCGCGACCATCGGACTGCTGGAATCCACGCGGGTCTACACGATCGCGCGCGCCGTGGCGCGCGGCATCGTGGTTCGCGAGTTCGTGGCCGCTGCACGGCTGCGCGGCGAGGGCCTGGCTTGGGTGCTCGTGCGCGAAATCCTGCCCAATGCCTTGGCGCCCCTGGCGGCCGAAGGGGGTCTGCGCTTCAGCTTCATCTTTTTGTTCGTCGCTTCCTTGAGTTTTCTCGGCCTCGGCATCCAGCCGCCGGCCGCAGATTGGGGTTCGATGGTGCGCGAGAACGCGCAGGCGATCAATTTCGGGCTGGCGGCCCCGCTGTATCCCGCGACCGCGATCGCGCTGCTGACGATCGGCGTCAACCGCCTCGTCGATCACTATCTCGCCGCCGAGGCCCGCCCATGACCGCCGGACCTCTGCTGAGTATCGAGGGCTTGTGCGTGCACAGCGCCACCGGAGTCGCAATCGTCGAGGCCATTTCCCTGGAACTCGCCCGCGGCGAGGTCTTGGGCTTGATCGGCGAATCAGGCGCGGGCAAATCGACGATCGGCCTCGCGGCCTTGGGCCATGTACGCGGCGACTGTCGGATCACGGCGGGTCGCATCGTTCTGGACGGGATGGATCTGCGGCTGCAAAGCACGGAGGGCCTGCGCCGCCTGCGCGGCCGGCGTGTTGCCTACGTCGCGCAAAGCGCGGCCGCGGCCTTCAACCCGGCGCTGCGGCTCATCGACCAGATCTGCGAAGGACCGGTCCGGCACGGCCTCATGAGCCGCCGCGAGGCAGAGGCGCGCACGATCGACAATTTTCGGGTGCTCGGCCTGCCCGATCCCGCGCATTTCGGGCGGCGGTACGCCCACCAAGTCTCGGGTGGACAACTGCAACGCGCGATGGCGGTCATGGCCATGTCCTGCGGCCCGGACCTGCTGGTGCTCGACGAGCCGACGACGGCACTCGACGTGACGACGCAAATCGACGTGCTTGCGCACCTGAAGGAGCTCATCGCGGGCGCAGGCACGGCGGCGCTGTATATCTCCCACGATCTGGCCGTGGTCGCGCAGATTGCCGACCGACTGCTCGTCCTGCGTCATGGCAGGCTCGTGGAGACCGGGCCGACCGAAGAAATCCTGGCGCGACCCCAAACCGCCTATGCGCGCGCACTGGTCGCCGAGCGCACCGGAGTGGCGCTCGCGCAGCCCGCGCAAACTGACGCGGCGTCCGCGAGCCGCGAGGCGTCGCGGCCCGCAACGGCCGTGCCTGCGGCGATACTCGACGTCCAGGGTCTGGCCGTGCGCTACGGGCGGCAAGACGCGCTCAGCGACGCGAGTTTCGCGCTCGCGCCGGGCGAGACGCTCGCGGTGATCGGTGAGTCGGGCTCCGGGAAAACGAGCCTCGCCTATGCGGTTTGCGGTCTCGTGCCGGGGCATGCGGGCCGCGTGTCGCTGGGCGGAACCCCGCTCGCGCCGGGCTATGCCGACCGCAACCGGGAGCAGTTGCGCCGGCTGCAGCTGGTGTTTCAACTTCCCGACGTCGCCTTGAATCCTCGCCAGCGCATCGGCAGCCTCGTCGGCCGGCCGGCGCAGTTCTATTTCGGGATGCGCGGAGCGGCGCTCGCGCAGCGTGTCGCCGAATTACTGGGCCTCGTGGGCTTGGACCCCGCGCTCGCCGCGCGACGGCCGGGCGAACTCTCGGGCGGGCAGAAACAGCGCGTCTGCATCGCGCGCGCGCTGGCCGCCGAACCCGACGTACTCGTCTGCGACGAGGTCACGGCGGCGCTCGACCCGTTGATCGCCGAGCAAATCCTGCAGTTGCAACGCCGCCTGCAGGAACAGCTGGGCCTCGCCTACCTGTTCATCACGCACGATCTGGCGACGGTACGGCGAATCGCGCACCGGGTGCTGGTGCTCTGGCGAGGCCGGGTCGTTGCGCTGGGGCCGACGGGCCACGTGCTGCGCGAGCGGGAGCACCCTTATGTCAGGCAGCTGTGCGCGTCCGAACCCAAGATGCGCCGGGGTTGGCTCGAAGAGACGCTGGCGCGCCGTGCCGATCCGAGCACGGTCTAGCCGGTTCAAACCCCGGGCGGCAACTGATACGCTGCCCTGCAATGTTAGCCACCGAGCGGACAAAAGACGCTGCCGCGACGACGCGGGCACGCCACGATGGCCTGTTCCGGACGATCCTCGCGGGATCCGGCCGCTCGCTGCCCGACGCTTTCGAGGTTCTGGAGCGCGCACCCGACGTCAAGCACGCATCGAACGTGGAGCGCATTTGCCGGCATCCGGATCGCGATCTGCTCGGTGCGCGCATCAGCCTGCCCGCGGACGAGGGCCAGGGTTACTGGGACCTTACGCGCATCCGCGACGAAATCTACGTCGTCGTCGCGAATTTCGCCTACAAAGATCCGCGGGTCGAGATCGTTCCTGGGGATGGATTGATACAGCTCTGTTTCAAGATCTCCGGCGACATGTCGCTGGCCGTGAGCTCCACCGAGCCCCTGCGCTGGAACCGGCCCTCGCTGTTGGTCTGGGCGCAACCCACGGGCGTCGACATCAGTGAATGGACCGCGCCAAGCGCGCGCGAACGCTACATCACGATCAGCGTCCGACCGGAATTCCTCGCGAAACAATTCCTGCGGGCGGACGTGCCGATCCCGGAGCAGCTGCAAGCCTTCGTCTCCAGGGACCATGCCGCCCTCAACTATGTGCAGCGTTCGCTCTCGGCCCAAACCTTCGATGCGGCGACGCGGCTCATCGACAATCCGTTCTCGGGGAGCTTGGGGCTGATCTACACCGAGGCGCTCGCCCTCGAGTTGCTGTGTTGCGCGGTCGGCAGTTTTTCCTCCCTGACCGGCGCGCCGAGCGAAACCTACACCGAGCGTGAGCTCAAGTGTTTGCACGCGGCGCGCGCCATGCTCATGAAACAGTTCGCGCCGGCGCCGACCCTCGCGAAGCTCGCACGCTCGGTCGGCATGGCCAAGTCCACGCTCACCAAGGGTTTCAAGGCAGTGTTCGGCGAGACCATCGCCGAATTCAGCCTCCGCTGCCGTATGCGCCATGCGCTCGCCTTGATGCGCGACCAGAACTGGTCGGTTGCCAAGGTCAGCGAGGCCGTCGGCTACTCGCACGCGACCTCGTTCACGACCGCTTTCCGGCGCCATTTCGGCATGCGCCCGATCGACGTGCGCCGCGTGAAGTCGCGCGACTAACGCCTCGAGGCGGCGCCGCGCCCGCGATTGCGGTCGATCTACTAGCAAATCATGAGCGCGCGCAAAGGCGCGAGGAAACCTCTGCGGTTATGGTCTAGCTCTCGTGGGATGAGCGAGATTCAATAAATACCGGGAGATCGAGATGCAGGCTAAGAAATTCAGTACTTCGGCGCCCCAGCAACCGCCGCGCTCGGCCGCGGGCTCCACGGTGGCGGGGGCGGTGTTCATCGCCCTCTACGGCCTGCCCGTAGCGGCATCGGCGCAACAAGCGCCGGCGGCGACCGGGGCCGCGGGGACCGGCGGCCTCGAGGAGATCATCGTCACGGCCAATCGCCGCGAGCAGACGGTCGAGTCCGTGCCCTACAACATGTCGGTCGTCAGCAGCCAGCAACTCGCCGACGCGGGCATCAACGACATCTCCGGACTCGCCAACGCCGTGCCGGGTCTCAGCATGTACGACGAAGGTGCGCGCTTCGCCGGCGCGGTCGCGCCCATCATCCGCGGCATCAACGCGACCGCGGAACCCACCCGCGGCTTTCGCACCTTCGAACAGAACCCGGTGGGCACCTACGTCGGCAACTCGCCGATCGACGGGTACTTCCAGCTCGACGATCTGAAACAAGTCGAAGTCCTGCGCGGTCCCCAGGGCACGCTCTACGGCGCGGGTGCGCTCGGCGGCGCGCTGCGCCTCATCCCGAACGCCCCGGAGTTGAACGTCACCAGCGGCTCGGTCGAGGCGACGGGCGACCGGGTTGAACACTCGAGCGGCACCGGCTACGCGGTCAAAGGTCTCGTGAATCTACCCATCGGCGACACGCTCGCCTTTCGCGCCTCGGCGAAGTATCAATACGATCCGGGTTGGATCAACGCCTACGGATTGCTCGACCGCACGAACAACAGCCTCACGGGCGTGCCCTTGCTCGCGAATCCGGGCAGCGTCACGACGAGTTCGCCGCTCTATTCCGATCGCAGCGATTGGAACTGGCAGAAGACCTTCACCGGACGCGCCGCCCTGCTGTGGCAGCCGACCGCGGATTTCAGCGCGCAGCTGGCGGTTCTGCATTCGAACGTGCAGGGCGACGGCGGACCCGTCGTTAACCAAAGCTTCGGCGGTGGGGTCAACGGGATCGATCCGGCCGCGACGCTGCCCCGGGGCGGAAATTATCAGGAATTCACGCAGATCGATCAGCCGTTCTCGCGCTACACGAATCTGACCAGCCTCGATCTGTCCTATGACGTCGGTTTCGCGACCTTGGCCTCGACGAGTTCGTACTACACGACTTCCGGGTCGGCGCTACAGGACGACACCTACGCGCTCGCCGGCATCGATGGCGGCGGCTTCACGCCGTACTACGCCGGACTGCCCACCAATCCACGCTTCGTCTACGACCAGTTGTTCACCGATCAGGCGCACACCTTCACCGAGGAAGTGCGGCTGGTTTCCAAAGCGGGACCCGAGAACAAGTTCGACTACGTGCTCGGCGTGTTCTACGAGAAGCAGACGCGTGAAGGCGCCTGGACCATCGCGATCCCGGGTTCGCCCGAATATGCGGCCGCCCTGGGGCAAACGATCCTGGTCGGACCGCACGACGTCAATTTCCAGCAGATCGATACCCAGAATTTTCAGGACAAGTCGGTGTTCGGCGAGTTGACCTACCATGTCACCCAGGACGTGCAGGTCACGGGCGGCGTGCGCCACTTCTCGCAGGATTTCACCGACGCGCAGTCCTATGTCGATTACACCTTCCCGACCGACCTGCCGGCGACACCGCACGACTCGCCCGCCTCCAAGACCGTCGGCAAGATCGATGCCTCGTGGGAGTACGAGAAACATCAGTTCGTCTATGCACTCTGGTCCCAAGGCTTCCGCCGCGGCGGCGCGAACTCCGTGCCCCTCTCCGGGCCCTTTCAGGAGAGCCCGCTGTTGCAGAGCTACAAGCCCGACAGCACGAACAACTACGAGGCGGGTTTCAAGGGTCGTTTCGAGAACGGCGTCAGCTACAGCGCAGACGTGTTCTATATCAACTGGAGCGATCCGCAGATCTCGTCCAGCCTGCCCTCGGGCAATCTCGCGGTCTACAACGCGAACTCCGCGGTGTCGAAGGGCCTGGAACTCGAGACCAGCGGGCCCTTGCCCGTGCCGGGCTTCGGCTACGCGCTGGGCTACTCGTATACGGACGCGAAGCTGTCCAGCGACTTCTCGCTGCCCGCCAACGAAGGCGGAGTCATCACCCCGGGCGCGCTGACGGGGACCTCGGGCGAGCAGATGCCCGGCAGTCCCAAGAACAGCATCAGCGCCGCCCTGCTGTTCGCGCAAGCGCTCGCCCCGGGCTACGACTTGTCCGTGTCGTTCAACGGCTTCTACCGCAGCGCGGTCAAGATGCAGCTCGCACCCACGCTGGGGTCGGCCAGCGTGCAACAATCTTCGTCGTACGAGA
>Ga0116229_10011266_pt1 | contig 13237 bp, 11 predicted proteins | sample S1TSphgellanicum_3_FD_87313 | JGI IMG/M metagenome (GOLD analysis project Ga0116229, IMG submission 87313) | Host-associated microbial communities from peat moss isolated from Minnesota, USA - S1T2_Fc - Sphagnum magellanicum MG | ecosystem: Host-associated > Plants > Peat moss > Unclassified...
CCGAAGCCTCAGCATCCGGACCCCCTGCAGCACTTCGCTCCGCCGCATCCCAACCCCCAAGGGCGAAATGAACCGGACACATCACGTGCTACCTCCACCGGACAGATGACGCGCTCTCTACATCCCTGGCCTGGCGCGGTTGCCAAATTCAATTGTATATACATAGATGGGGTGTGCGCTGGATGTCCAGCCCCAAGAGCCGGAGAAATCTGCAATGACGCGGTTGTGGTTTGACCAGGCCCTGCTGTCCTCGGGATGGGCGCGCCAAGTCGAATTTGCGATTGAAGGCGGAACGATTACATCGGTCACGGTCGAGACGCCGCCGAGCCCGGACGCCGAGCGTCACGCGATCGCGCTGCCGGGCCTGCCAAACCTTCACAGCCACGCCTTTCAGCGGGCGGCGGCGGGGCGCACCGGGCGTCGGGGTCCTGGCGGCGACAGCTTTTGGACCTGGCGCACGGAAATCTATCGTCTGGCGCAAACCCTGACGCCCGAAGCCATCGGCGCGATCGCAGGGCTCGCCTATGCGGAGAAGCTGGAAAGCGGCTTCACCCACGTGGGCGAGTTTCACTATGTGCATCATCAGGCCGACGGCGCGGCTTACGATAATCCCGCCGAGATCGCGGCGCGACTGATCGACGTCGCCGAGGACGTCGGGATCGACATGACGCTTCTGCCGGTCTTCTACGCCCACAGCGACGTGGGCGGGGCCGCGCCCCGGCCAGAGCAGGCGCGCTTCGTCTCCAGCCTTGATCTCTACGCGGACCTCCTGGCGGCCTGTCGTCAGCGAGCGGCCCGCACAGCCGGCGTCCAGGTCGGGGTCGCGCCCCATAGCCTCAGAGCGGTCACGCCAGACGAACTCACGGCCGTGATCGCCCTGGCCCAGGGCGGTCCCGTACATATCCATGTCGCCGAGCAAATGGCCGAAGTCGCGCGCTGCGAGGCGGTTCTCGGCGCGCGCCCCGTCGCATGGCTGCTCGCCAATAACAACGTCGATGCAAGGTGGTGCCTCGTCCATGCGACCCACATCACGGCTCCCGAGCTTGGCGCCATCGTCAGCTCGGGCGCTGTGGCCGGCCTCTGCCCCATTACAGAAGCGGATTTGGGCGATGGGCTGTTTCCCGCCGCCGCTTTCAGCCAGGCTGGCGGCGTCTGGGGCGTCGGCTCGGATTCCAATGTCTTGATCGACGCAGCCGCCGAACTGCGCTGGCTGGAATATGGCCAGCGCCTCGTCAATCAGGGCCGAAACATCCTGGCGACCGGAGGGCGTTCGACGGGGCGGTCGGTGTTCGACGCGGCGCTTCGGGGCGGCGCGCAAGCCTTGGCGGCGGACGCGCACGGGCTTGAGGTCGGCGCCCCCGCCAATCTGATCAGCCTGGATCAAGGCGATCCCGCGCTTTGGGGCCGAGCTGGCGACGATCTCTTGGATGGATGGATCTTCGCCGCGCGAACCGGCGTGATCGATTGCGTCTGGACCAGAGGCCGGCTTGTGGTTCGTAACGGCCGCCATCTCAGCCGCCCACATTTGGAGGCGGCCTTTAAGCGCGCCGTCGCATAAGCCGCACGGCTCTTAGCGGGTGGGCTCGAACCGGCCCTTCAGCTTGTGCTGGGAGCCGGGATGCCACAGGCGGGCCAAGGTCACGGGGACGTCGCCATTCCAGGTGCGCCGCTCGACCACCAGACAAGCCACGCCAATGGCGAGATCAAGCGCCTCGCTTTCGGCGGGCCCCGCCTCGCACGCCGATATCGTATGTTCGGCCTGGGTCCACGGGACATGGGCCAATAGCCACGGCCCCGGCGCGACGCTCGCCATCGGCTGGTCGATGATGCCCGGCGCGGCGTCGATATTGACCAGGCGCTCCTCAAGCTGGAACGGCGTATCGCCTGACAGGTGAAGACACCGCATCCAGAGCAGTTGCGTCGCGCCGCTGACCTTCAAGAGATCGCGTTTGGCTTGGTTGTCTTGGGGCTTATTATCGTCGACGAGGGTCCAGTCGAGCAGGCGGTAGCCATAGACGCCGCCGGCCCGGGCGATGATGTCGGCGGTATCCCAGATCTCGAAGACGGGGCGTTCCTGGGCGCGTTCCGAGACGATGGTTCCAACAGCGCGGCGTCGCTGAAGCAGCCCTTCGCTGGCGAGGCTTTGAATGGCCTTGTTGACGGTCATGCGCGAGGCGCTGAAGTGTTCGCTGAGATCCAGCTCAGCCGGAATGCGCGTGCCGGGGGCCCAATCGCCGCCCATGATCCTCTGCGCCAGGGCGCGCCTGATCTGCAGCCAGACTGGCCCTTCGCCATCCAGCCGCAGGGAGGCCAGGCTTTCATCCTCATAGCGCACGGACTTTATCGCCTGCTCAAGCTGTCATCGGATAGCGGATGCGTTCAAGTCTTGCGGCTCATCCGACCGATCCTAACCGCCGGTGCGCCGCGCTCAAAGCGATGGTTTTGGGTCGGCGGAGCGGCGCCTCAAAACCGAAAATCAGGCCATCAAAATGGCCTCGCGCGACCGTAGCGTGTCTTGGATCGCTCGGAGCCCCGCTTCGATCTCCGCTGCATTTTCTAGAATCCAGTCGGCGTCGCGCCCCTCCAGTATGGACCTAAGCATTTCCGACCGCCCGACCAAAAGTTCATCTGACTCGACCAGTTTTTCCAGGGTTTCCCCCTCCTGGCGAAACCTTAAGGTCATCAGATCTTGGGCCGGCGCCGGCAGGGTATGCAGGCGGGCCTCCACGGCGAGGATCTGAGCGCTCAACCGCTCAAGGGCCTGGGCGCGGGCGACCACTTCGGGGTCGGGAAAAGGGTTCGCCCGCGTCGGCGCCGGAATCCGCAGACGTCGGAACTGGGCTTCGGCGTCCTGGACGCTCGCAGCCGCTTGGCCGAGACGCCAGGCGGCTTTGGCGCAGACCATCTGATCATCGGCGCGAAGCTGGTTTTCCTGGCGATAGAAGTTGTAGCCCCAGCCCAGAAGCAGGGTGTTGGCGATCTGCCTGACCTTCCCAGCTTCGTAAAAGGCGCTGGCCACTATTTTGAACCCGCCAAGCCCGTCTCCGGGCTGATCCCATACATCCCGCCCGTTTGGCCGCCAATGTTGAACGGCAATCCCGCGGCCGCATTGGGCGCCGAGACAAGGCCCTTTTCCGCCATTCGCAGCGCCAGATAGTAGCGAACCGCCTCGATTGGCGTAAGGCCGATCGCCTGCAGGGAGATCAACTCCCGCATGCGTTCGTCCTTCGGCACGATCAAGACCTTGAGGTCATTCAACATGATCCCGAAGGTCTTCAGAAAGTCCGTCAAGTGACCTTTTACGGACTCCCTGATCTCGCCAATGTGTTCGTTGATATTTTCCATCTTCGTCACCTGGACGATCTGGTTGATGGCTTGTTCGATCGCCGGGCCGGCGTAGTCGGCGACTTCCTGGGTGTTGATCTCAGAGCCGTTGAACGGCAGGTGGGTGATCAGATCCAGCGCCGCTTCTTTGGTGTCGACGTGAATGTAGTAATCTACCTGGTAGGCCATTTCCGCCATTTCCGCGCTTGTGGCCACCCCTTGGCTTCGGACAAGAAGCTTTGAGCGATTGATATAAATGACCTCGAACACCCAAGGCGAAGAGCCGCCGAAGAAGCCCTGGGCGATCGATCCGATCAGCGGCTTATCTGGCGTCGTCAGCGCGTACTGCCCGGTCTCATAGACGTTCAGGACGGCGCCGCGAGACTTCAAAACGCAGAAATGATTGCTTTCCACCGTCAAGAGAGAGCCGGACACAATGCTCTCATCAGCGATTTTGACAGCCAGGCTCTTGGTGCCGAGCATGTCCGTGCCGTCTCGAAGCAGGGACGTGATAACTTGACGCGCTATGGCCACTAAAATGCTCCTCGACGTGAGTTGATCGCGACGTGTTTAGGCGGCCGACGCAGTCGGCTTGGCGCCAAGGCCCAATCGACTACCGTCATAGCGCGCCTGGAGCGGGCGCCACCACCCCTCGTGATCCAGATACCACTGCACGGTCTTGGTCAGGCCGGTATCGAAGGTCTCTTCCGCGCGCCAACCGAGTTCGGTTTCGAGCCGGGTCGCGTCGATGGCGTAGCGCTGGTCATGGCCCGGTCGGTCGGTGACGAAGGTGATCAGGTCGGCGTGGGGGCCGGCGGCGCGGGGGCGCAAGGCGTCTAAGCGGGCGCAGATCGCTCGCACCACCTCTAGATTGGTCCGCTCGTTACGGCCGCCGACATTGTAGCTGCGACCTGGCGCGCCGCGCTGGACGATCAGGGCCAGAGCCTTGGCGTGGTCTTCGACATAGAGCCAGTCGCGGATGTTGTCGCCCTTGCCATAGACGGGCAGGGGCTTGCCGGCCATGGCGTTGAGGATGGTCAGGGGGATCAGCTTTTCGGGGAAATGATAGGGCCCGTAGTTGTTGGAGCAATTGGAGACCAGGACAGGCAGGCCGTAGGTGTGGAACCAGGCCCTGGCCAGATGGTCGGACCCGGCCTTTGACGCCGAATAAGGGGAGCGGGGGTCATAGGGCGTCGTTTCACTGAACAGGCCCGTTTCGCCCAGGCTGCCAAACACCTCGTCGGTGGAAATGTGCAGGAACCGAAAGCGCGCCTTCGCCGCGTCGTCCAGGCCCTGCCAATAGGTCAGGGCGCTTTGCAGCAGGGCGAAGGTCCCGAGCACATTTGTGACGATGAAGGGCTCGGCGCCGGAGATCGACCGATCCACATGGGATTCGGCCGCCAGGTGCATGACCGCTGTGGGTTGAAAGGCGGCTATGGTCTTTTGAACGAACGCAGCGTCAGCGATATCGCCTTGGGTGAAGGCGTATCGAGGCGACTGATCAACCTCATGTAGGTTCGCCGGGCACCCCGCATAGGTCAGCTTATCAAGATTGAGCACCTTGGCCGGGGTTTGGGTGATCAGATGCCGGACGACGGCGGAGCCGATGAAGCCCGCGCCGCCTGTCACCAGAATCCGGTCGTCGGCCGTAAAGTCGCGAGGCGTCGCGTTTGGGGCGGGGGCGCTCATCGGGCGGAACTCATATGTTCTTCGGCCACCCTCATCAAATACTGCCCATAGCCGCTCTTGCCCAAGGGCTTGCCCAGGGCGGCGAGTTGATCGGCGGTGATGTAGCCGTTCTCAAAGGCGATCACCTCGGGGCAGCAGATTCTCTCCCCCTGACGATTCTCCAGAGCGCGAACATAGCTGGCGGCGTCGAGCAGGCTGTCGGGCGTGCCCGAATCCAGCCAGGCTGTACCCCGGCCCATCCGCTCCACCCAGAGCTGTCCCATCTCAAGATAGGCGCGATTGACGTCGGTGATCTCAAGCTCGCCCCGCGGCGACGGCTTGATCTCGGCGGCGATATCGACCACCTGGGCGTCATAGAAATAGAGGCCCGTCACCGCCCAGTTTGACTTGGGCGCCTTGGGTTTTTCCTCGATGTGCGTCGCGTTGCCCTGGTCGTCAAACGAGACGATGCCAAACCGCTCGGGATCGGCGACCCGATAGCCGAAAACGCTCGCGCCGCGGGTGCGGGCGCGGGCTTCGCGCATCTGACGGGTCAGGCCGCTCCCGTGAAAGATATTGTCGCCGAGGATGAGGGCGGAAGGGCCGCCCCGCACGAAATCGGCGCCGATGATATAGGCCTGGGCCAGTCCATCTGGGCTCGGCTGCTCGGCATAGCTGAGATTGACGCCCCAGCGCGCCCCGTCGCCCAGCAGGCGCCGGAAGATGGGAAGGTCGTCAGGCGTGGAGATGATCAGAATATCGCGAATGTCCGCCTGCATCAGGGTCGCCAGCGGGAAATAGATCATCGGCCGGTCATAGACGGGCAACATCTGCTTGGAGACGCTCATCGTCATCGGATGCAGGCGCGTCCCGCTGCCGCCCGCCAGAATAATGCCCTTCATACTTAAGTCCTTTAGCCTTGTTCTTTTATCTGGTCGAGGCAGCGTCCAAGGCCATCGCGCCAGTCTGGGAATGCGACGTCGAACACGCTGTGAATGCGGCCGCAGTCTAATCGAGAATTGGCCGGCCTACGCGCAGGCGTTGGGTAGTCCGATGTTGCAATTTGACGAACCTGAGCAAAGGCCAGGCCTCTGTTGCGGGCGCCTTCGAATATGGCTTGCGCAAACTCCGCCCACGTCGCCTGCCCTTGGGCGGTCATATGGTAGACGCCCGAGGCGCCTTCGCCCCGCTTGAGCGCCTTGGCGACCTTGATGGCGCCTGCGGCAATATCTTGGGCGGAGGTGGGATTGCCCACCTGATCCGCCACCACGCTGACCTCGTCGCGGGTCTCGGCCAGCCTCAGCATGGTGCGGACGAAGTTTTTGCCGATCGGCCCATAGATCCACGCGGTTCTGAGAATGGCGAAAACATCCGCCGCTGCGGCGACGGCGGCCTCGCCCGCCAGCTTGGTTTCCCCATACACCGTCTGCGGGCCTGTGGAGTCTGTCTCCAGGTAGGGGCCGGTCTTTCGTCCATCAAAGACGTAGTCCGTCGAGAGGTGAACGATCGGCACGTCTAGGCTCCGCGCCGCTTCCGCCAGCACGCCCGGCGCGACCGCATTGATCAAATGGGCCCGCTCGCGCTCGCTTTCGGCCTGATCCACAGCGGTGTAGGCGGCGGCGCTGATGAGCATGTCCGGCCTGGCGGCCGCGAGGGACGTGGCCAGGGTCTGCGGCCGCTCCAAATCAAAATCTGGGCGCGACAGCGTTATGACGTCGAGGCCCGCTGCGGGTCCAAGGGATTGAAGCGCTGTCGCGACCTGGCCGGTCGCGCCGGTCACCGCCAAACGCATGGTCAGGTTCCAGCGCTTAAGGGCGACGACGGTGCAGGGTCGTACTCGAAAATGACGGGAAGGTCGCGAAGACGCGGCGCCTTGCGGTCCTTGTCAGACACCTGGGCCGGTAAGAGGTCCGCCGGCCAGCTGATGGCGATATCGGGGTCGTCATAGGCCACGGCGCCGTCGTGAGCGGGGCTGTAATAGGCCGTGACCTTATACAAAAACTCCGTGTCGTCGCTCAGGGTGCAGAAGCCGTGTAAGAAGCCCGGCGGCGCCCAAAGCTGGGCCCCGTTCTCCTCACTCAGCTCGACGGCGATGTGACGGCCGAAGGTGGGCGAGCCATGGCGGATATCCACCAACACATCCAACACCGCGCCGCGAGTAACGCGCACCAACTTGCCCTGAGCGAACGGCGGCGCCTGGTAATGCAGGCCGCGAATGACGCCCCTGGTCATGGACCGGGAATGATTATCCTGCACGAACTGGGTTGGACCCACCAGGGCGTCGAACTTGTCCTGACGGAAAACCTCGGAAAAAAAACCGCGGGCGTCGCCGTGACGAGCAGGGACCAGCAAGAGCGGTCCGTCGATATCGAACGACTCTACCTTCAAACCGCACCTTCTTCCGCCAAATTGGCTCGTATTTAGCAGCGGGCGCGTGAATGAAAACCGAAAAATGATCAACGCCTTGCCGCCGGGCCCGCTTGAGGCCAGCCCACGCCGCCTCGCCCAGGCCTGGCTGTGGCCGGGGGATGGCGGGCGGTTTACGGCTTGCGTCGCTCGCCACGGCGCGGCCACACCTTGGTCGTTCCAGGACGCCGGCTTGTGGTGCGGCGGAGCCCTGCTATAGAAGCAAAACTCATTTTAATGCGAAGTTCGCCCTTAGGTACAGAATGCGCCTTCTAAATCGGCTGTCCGCGGCCTCTCGTCGCAACGATGTGGGTGATGTCACCGCTAAAGATGTTGAAAAGGCGTATCAATTTTTTCTAGGGCGCGCTGTTGAATCGCAAGCCGTTGTTCAAGACCGCATTGGAATCACCACTGAGAACCTAGCTTCCAGTTTTCTTAGCTCCCTGGAATATCAATTTACGGTCGCCGGCCCGTTGAGGCGGGGAGGGCGGCTTGATCCCAGCAAATTTGCCGATCCGCCTCGCAGCGACCTCATCGCCTGGGCCACGGCTCGCTTGCCGCTCACCTCTGAGACGGGCCAGAGTCTGGTTCAGGCGGGCGCTTGGGCGCAGGTGTTTCAAGCTCTAGCGCGCGATCCCAACATGCGCCGGCTCAAGAAGGATGGGCGGGCGGTCTGGTCTTTCCAAGTGCAAACGACCCTCGTCGAGGCGCGCCTCATGGCTCGGCGCATCCTGTCTCGCTTGATTGAGGCCGCAAGGCCGATGCCGGGCTTCAATATTGTTCGCAAAGGGGTCCGATCGGTCCTGAGAGCGAGCGGGCTTGCTCCATTTCATGCGCAAGGCGCCAACGCTCTGGGGCGACCGGTCTTGGATGAAATCTCTGAAGCGATTGCGGCCGTAACCGAGGGGCTGCATCTGATCTCCGCCATGGACATCACGCGCCTAAAGGACGGCCGCTTCAGCTTCACCGGCCAAGATCCCCGCATCCAATTCGCCTTTACAGCCGCGGTGGCGAAGGCGCCAGTCGCAGAAATTACGTTCGCGGTGTCCGGCGCCCGCCGCAGAGCTGAAGGTCGGCTCTACATCGATTACAATGGTGGTTTCAGCGAAGAGACCGCGATCGTGCTCACGCCTAATGGGCGTAAGCAGTACGGCGTTTTGATCGTTAGCCCGCGACAGGTGGCGCAGCTGCGCTGGGACCCTGATGTGACGTCCGATGAGGTCGAGATTACGTCCATCACGGCGCGAGGTCTAAGCCTCACCCAGCTAAAGACGCTCGAGTGCGTTCAAAGCTCGACTTTGACGCTGGGGGATGTTGTTGACGGGGCTGTTCGGCTGGGTGCGGCCGCCCATCGCGTTCCCGCCGCCTTTGTCGCGTCGCGGCTTTTGACCCAGCTGATCGGCGAACACGATGAGTTTCCCGGAAGCATCGACTATCAAACCTGGATCGAGGTCCATGAGCTTTCCGGCGAAGCGGCGATCAAGGATCGGCAGATGCGCCTGGCGGCCCTGACGGACCGCCCCCTGATCAGCATTCTGGTCCCAACCTACAATACGCCCGCCACGTTGCTGCGGGATATGATCGAGAGCGTTCTCGCTCAAGCCTACGACAATTGGCAGCTGTGCATCGCCGACGACGCCTCGCCCAGCCCCCATGTTCGAGAGATTTTAGAGGGGTACGCCAAGGCCGATCCCCGCATTCGTCTGGCGTTCCGATCAACCAACGGCCATATCTCGGCGGCGTCCAACACGGCGCTAGAGCTCGCGACCGGCGACTGGCTTGCGATGCTGGACCACGACGATCTCCTGACGCCGGACGCCCTCTTATCCGTCGCCGAGGAAATCAACGCCCATCCCGACGCCGTCCTGATCTATTCCGACGAGGATAAGATCGACGAGCTCGGCGTACGCAACACGCCGTTCTTCAAACCGGACTATTCGCCCGTTCTCTTGCTGGCGCAGAACTATCTCAATCATCTGACCGTGCATCGAGCTGAGCGGGTTCGCGCGGTCGGCGGCTGGCGATCGGGCTTCGACGGCAGCCAGGACTACGACCTCAACCTGCGGATCCTGGAAGGCGCCAAGCCGGATCAGGTGCGCCATATACCGAAAGTGCTCTATCACTGGCGGGCTGTGGAAGGCTCGACAGCGCTGGCCGTCGGCGAGAAGAGCTACGCCACAGAGGCGGCGCGCAAGGCGGTTAAGGACTCTATTGAGCGTTGCGGTTTAATGGCCGAGGTGACGCATACGCCAGCACTTCCCTTTGTCCGTGTGCGCCACGCCTTGCCTGACCCCGCGCCGCTCATCTCGCTGATCATTCCCACCCGTGATCGCGCTGACCTTCTGGCCACCTGTATCGACTCGGTCCGCGCGCTCAGCACCCATACAAATTATGAAATTCTGATCGCCGATAACGATTCCAGCGAGCGTGAAACTTACGCCCTATTTGAGCGGCTGAGCCAGTATCCAAATATTCGTATTATCCCGCACCCCGGACCTTTTAACTTTTCCGCTATAAATAACGCCGCTATCGCCCAGAGCCGTGGTGAATTGGTCTGTCTGCTGAATAATGATATTGAAGTGATCACGCCTGACTGGATGGAGGAAATGGCCTCCTGGGCGCTCCAATCTCATATCGGCTGCGTTGGCGCAAAACTCTATTTTCCCGATGATACAATCCAACACGCAGGCGTGGTGATCGGCATCGGCGGCGTGGCCGGTCATAGCCACAAATACTTCCCACGAGAAAGCCCAGGCTACTTCGCCAGAATTGCGCTTCACCATAATGTTTCGGCCGTCACGGGCGCCTGTCTCATGGTACGTCGCAGCCTATACGACGAGGTGGACGGCCTAGATACAGCGCTACAAGTCGCCTTCAATGACGTTGATTTCTGCCTGAGAGTGCGCGAGGCTGGTTATCAAAACGTCTTTACGCCTTATGCCGAACTCTATCATCATGAGAGTATATCGAGGGGTGCAGAAGATAATCCCGTAAAGCTCGCCCGCTTTAATGCGGAAGTTAAACTGATGATGGATCGGTGGGGCGCGAAGCTTAAGGTAGATCCATTTTATTCTCCGAACTTAACGCTTGATCGAGAGGATTATTCGCTAGAATTTTAGTAAGGTTTTAAGTTCATTACATTCGACTCGGGTCGATAATTAATTTTTATTTCTAGTTGGCGCCGCCAAATCCTAAGTCATACTCTATTGTGAGACTTATTTATTCTTTTCCTTACCGTGAGCTGCCGCCAAGAACCTTTGTTGATCCGCCGCTATCCGAGATTTTTCTCTGCATAGCTGGCGCTGCTTCAGTCAGTTGGTCATCCAATATGACGCTTCAGTAGTTCGCAAAGATGAAGGCGATAAACTAATTAAACTGGCGCAGTTCAATGGTGACGTCAAACTGATAATATATTGTTGATTTGATTGGCTTGCGATCAATTATTAATTTCTTAATTTAAGTCTGGAGTCAAAATATTTCCATTTGGGATAAATTTATTAAATCATTATATTTTTAATGCAGACATAAGAAAAATTAAATAGTAAAAACTTAATCATATTAGAACCATTGCCGCCCCTCAAAACGACCGTGGCGCAAATAATGAGATGTTGCACTTTGTCCTGCGTTTCGAATATCTTTATTTACTAATAAATATTTTTCTGGGTTGAAACCCTCTGGGCAACGCTCGCCATTATAAAATGGCAGTGATTGACCTAGGAGTGATAGTGCGCAGCCAAACTGAGGGATGTACATATAATTTTCATCTCCAAATGATGAATAATATTCTTCGGCGGACTCATGTTGTAGATGGCCTAGCAAATGGGAGCCCGCAATATCTTTTGGAATGGTATTTAATTCTCGATGATCTATATCGGGTAAAAATGGCCGCAATTTTGCTCGAGCATGATCAACAATTATATTATATGGCTTATAATGATAGTGCATATATAAAATATTTGTTTTGACTCTTATATTGCCGGCTTTGCTTTCACCAACATGAAATCCATGATCTAACATATAGCATGTGCTGTGAGCAAAGAAGCATTTGCGCTGATCATCAGACGGCCGAAAGTATCCATGAAGAATGGGGTGGTTATCGTATGCGCGGCCTATCATAAGAACACGCGAATCGTTCTTGTAGGGCGCTAAAACAAAGTTTATATTTTCTAAGTCAAAAAAAAGCTCCTCGTTTATGCAAGCCCCTATAAATTCGTCGCAGTCCAGAGGAAAGTAAAAATCGGTCGGGTTATCGCGTTCAGCATCAGATATTAATTTATTTATTATCTCGCCTTTTGCTATAAAGTGCTCCGGTTTATTAAAATACCTAATAACTTTTGCGCCCATGGCCTCAATCTTTTCTAGAGCAATAATGGCTTTGGGGTCATCTGTACCATTATCGATTATAGTTATATTTTTATAGCCGAATATTTCGCCGTGATAAATGCCCCAAGGAATTAATAAATCCGCTTCATTCTTGCACATCATAAATATATTGGCGGTAGACATAATTAAGTCCTCAAAATAAAACCGCAAAATTGCGCCTCTAGACGCAAATATAATCTAATTTTTCGACCCGGTCGCCGCCGTCAAAATATGACTACGGTAACAGGATCGTCGCGCACATTGGCGGCCCGGAAGGGATTCGAACCCCTGACCTCCGGTTTAGGAAACCGCTGCTCTATCCTGCTGAGCTACCGGGCCATCGTTGATTTCCCTAGCCCTTCCCAAACGCGGTGGGAAGCGTTTTACAGGGCGGGTGCTAATCCGTTCTCTGGGACGGGTCGGCTGGGCCTAGATTGGCTTCGCCTTGGCCCGTTTCATACGCTCTACGATGGCTAGCGCAATGGCCTCCGAGGAAACATAGCGGGCGGCGATCGCCTCGACCTTGGCCTTGGACCACCCGAGGATGGTCGCCACGTCCTCGATCAATAGACCGGCGCGGATGAAGTTCGTGGCGGCCGTGCCGCGCAGGTCATGGAAGCGCTGGTGGGCGATAGGGCTCACACCGGCTGAATCCGCCTTCTTGATCGGCTTGGCCACAGCCTGCTTGCCCCGCTGCATGGCTGTCTGCAGGCCCTCATCCGTCCAGGGCATGCCGCGCGACGAAGGCAGTGTTGCGATCAACAATCGCTTGAAGACGTTCACGATCGGACGGGCTCAAATCGACGATGACACCGAGTACGCATACCCATGACTCCCACGCCGGGCGGCCCGCGGGAATCCCCAGGCCGGTCTAACCTGATCGGATCGATGCCCTGTCTCGCCCAGGCAAGAGGCCACCTCTTCGGAAACGCCTTGAGGGGGAAGGTTGACGATCGGGGAGTAAAGCGAGAACATAATGGCATGGTAGTATCGCGGGTGACGCTTCGGCGGAGAGCTCCCCCGGCACGGTATTGGGTGGTAGAGTGCGAACACAAGAACAGCGTCGGCCGGAAACCGTCGCCTACTTCCATATCCCGAAAACGGCTGGAACTTCAATGGTCGCCGCTATCAACACATTCGGGATCCAATGGCGGCATGTGCCTGCCGGCGTGTACTATGAGGAGGTTGACGCGTTTATCGGCAGCTACCGGAATTCCCTCGAGGAAATCAGAGCAGATGTCGAGCGAGGCTGTTTCGCCCTGCTCTTCGGTCATTTCACCGCTCGCGATCTTATCGTTGGATGCGGAACCGGGATGAGTTTCCGAAAGGCAACGACTCTGAGGGAGCCCGTCGAGCGCCTGATCTCAGAATACTTTTATTCGATTTCGACCATGCACAACGGACGTGAGGCTACGCTGAAAAGATTCCCCACGTTGGAGGCATGGGTTTACGAGAATACCGAGACGGAGGTCATCTC
>Ga0116229_10011269_pt1 | contig 13235 bp, 10 predicted proteins | sample S1TSphgellanicum_3_FD_87313 | JGI IMG/M metagenome (GOLD analysis project Ga0116229, IMG submission 87313) | Host-associated microbial communities from peat moss isolated from Minnesota, USA - S1T2_Fc - Sphagnum magellanicum MG | ecosystem: Host-associated > Plants > Peat moss > Unclassified...
CTGCTCGATCGCCGCCGCCGCCGCGCCGACCGCGCACTGACCGACGGCGTCGCTGCCACGTCGCCCGCCGAAGCGCAGAGTGCCGAGGAAGTCGCAGCCCTGCGCGACAAACTTACCAAGGCCCTGGCGCTGCTGCGCCGTGCCAGCGGATCGCGCGGCTATCTCTACGAGCAACCCTGGTACGTCATTATCGGCCCACCCGGCGCGGGCAAAACCACCGCGCTGCTGAATGCCGGTCTGAAATTTCCGCTTGCCGCCGAAATGGGCCAGGCGGCGGTGGCCGGCGTTGGCGGAACACGCATGTGCGACTGGTGGTTCACCGAGCAGGCGGTGATGATCGACACCGCCGGCCGATACACGACACAGGACAGCGACGCGACCGTGGACCGCGCCGGCTGGGAAGGCTTTCTCGACCTGCTGCGCCGCACCCGCCCACGCCAGCCGCTGAACGGCGTACTGATCGCCATTGCCGCCCCCGACCTGGCGCAAGCGACGCAAGCGGAACGACTCGATCATGCCCGCGCCATCCGGCGCCGCGTGAAGGAATTGAACGAACGGCTTTCGGTGCGCCTGCCGATCTATGTGCTGTTCACCAAGGCCGACCTGATGGCCGGCTTCACCGAATTTTTCGACGATTTGGACGCCGACCGCCGCGCGCAAATCTGGGGCGAGGTGTTCGCCGCCGGTGGCGATGCCGCCACCGGCCCGGTTGCCGGCTGGGGTGCGGCGATGCAGGGCCTGCTCGCGCGCCTGAACGATCGCGTGCTGCCGCGCCTCCAGGCCGAGCGCAGCCCGGACAAGCGGGCGCTGATCGCCGGCTTCCCGGCCCAGTTCGCAAGCCTTGAAGCGCCGCTTGGCGAATTTCTCACCGAAGCGTTCGGCGGCTCGCGCCTCGATCCCGCACCTTTGTTACGCGCGGTCGCGTTCACCAGCGGCACGCAGGAAGGCACGCCGATCGATCGCCTGACCGGCGTGCTCGCCCGCACCTTCGGACTCGACCAGCGGCGCACGCCCGCCCTGCGGCCGCAAAAAGGCCGCAGCTATTTTCTCGCCGGCGCGCTGTCAGTTGTATTTGGCGAGGCGATGCTGGCGAGTTCGGGCGTCGGCGCGCATCGCCGCCGAGCGCTGCAACGGGTGGGTATTTTCGCCGGCATATTGATCGCCACGCTCTTCGTCGGCGGCGCGATGGCGTTCGACACGTTGCAGCAACGCAGCGACATCGCACGCCTGGCAGCTTCCCTCGGCCCGTATGAACAAACCGCCGGCAGCGAAAAACTCGATCCGGTATCGGACGGCGACCTGGCCGCGGTCGCACCGTTGCTCGACCAGGCACGGCGGTTGCCCTACGGTTTCGCGACGCCACCCCTCGGATGGCAATTGCCGTTCGGCCTGTCGCAGGAGAAAAAACTCAGCCAGGCCGCGCATATTTTGTATCGCCACGCGCTCGAGCGCGTGCTGCTGCCGCGCCTGATCCTGCGCCTGGAAGGCCAGATGCGCGACAATTTCAAGAACCCCGACTTCCTGTATCAGGCGACGCGCATCTATCTGATGCTCGGCGGCGCCGGCCCGCTGGACCCGAACCTGGTGCGCGCCTGGGAGCAACAGCTTGATTGGGACAGCGCCTACCCCGACCCAGCGCTACGCGCATCGTTGACGCAGCATCTCGATGCGTTGCTCGCGGCCGCACTGCCGCCGGTCGCACTGGATGGCGGCCTGATCAATGATGCGCGCAGCACGTTCTCGCGGGTGCCATTGGCCGGCCGGGTCTATTCGCGCATCAAACTATCCGCCGATGCACAGGCCGTCGCGGCTTGGACCCCTGCCGCCGCCATCGGCCCTTCCGGCGTCGCCGATTTCGTCCGCCTGTCCGGCAAACCGCTCACCGACGGTATTCCCGGCTTTTTCACGGTCGACGGCTTCCACCGTGTGCTGCTGCCGAACGTGCTGACCACCGCCCGCCAGGTTGCCGGTGAAAGCTGGGTGCTCGGCGAAAAATCCGAGCTCAATCCGAACAGCCCGGCGCTGCTGACGCTGCGCGATGACGTGATCAAACTCTACGAAGCCGACTACGAAAAACAATGGGACGCAATGATCGCGGACGTGACGGTGGCGCCATTGGGCGGCGCCGACCACGCGGCGCAGGCGCTCTATGTTCTGTCCTCGCCACAATCCCCGCTGCGCGATTTCCTCACTGGCCTCGCGCGCCAATTGACGCTGAGCAAACCGCCGGCCGACCTGGCGAGCGACGTCGCCGCCAAGGCAGCTTCGGCCGCTTCCGGTGCCGCGAGCTCGCTCGCCGCACTCGTTCCACATACCGCTGCGCGTCCGGCGGGCTACGAGGTCGACGAATATTACGCGCACATGCGCAATTTCGTCGGCACCGCCCCGGGCGCGCCGATCGATCTGTTGCTGTCCACGCTGGGGGACATGCAGAAACAGGTGGCCAGCCTGCCGCCGCCCGGCGGCGGTGCGGCGCCCCCCGCCGCCGGTGGCGGCAATCCGGCGCAAATGCTGAAGGCGCAGGCTGCGACCGCGCCGCCTCTGGTCGCCCGCATCGCCACCAGCCTGGCCGGCGGCACCACATCGTTGCGCGGCGGCACCGCGCACCAAACCCTCGTCGCCGCCTATAACGGGCCGGACGGGCCGGCCAGCCTGTGCGCCGCGGCGGTCACCGGCCGCTACCCATTTTCGCCCGGCGCCGGCGCCGAAATCCCGCTCGACGATTTTTCCCGCCTGTTCGCGCCGGGCGGCCAATTCGACAGTTTCTTCAAGGCGCAGTTGCAGCCTTTCGTCAATACCATTGGCAGCCATTGGACCGCGCAAGCGATCGACGGCGTGGCGCCCCCGATCGCGCAAGGCGATCTGGCGCAATTCCAGCGCGCCGCCAGCATACGCGGTCTGTTCTTCGCGCAAGGCAACACGCCCGCCGTACGGTTCTCGCTCAAGCCGCACGATCTGGACGACGGCGCCCGCCAGGCGCTGCTGACGCTCGGCACCACAACCGTGACAGCGAGCCACGATTACAGCGGCACGCTGTCCACCTCGATCAACTGGCCGGGCGCCACCGGCATGGAAACGGCGCGGCTGCAATTCACCCCGGCCGGTAACGGCACCGGTGTGCTACAGGCCGAGGGGCCCTGGGCATTGTTTCGCCTGATCGATCAAGGTATTTTGCGGCCCGGTGCGACATCAGACCTGTACGACGTTACGTTCAGCACCAGCGGCCACCATGTTAGTTTCACCATCCGTGCCGGCTCCGTACAGAATCCGTTCGCGCACTCACTGTTACAGAGTTTTTCGTGTCCACATATCCAGTAACCGGCTTTTGGGGCAAGCTGCCATCGCGCGGCGATTTCGTCCGCGCCGCATTGTCGCGCGACTTTATCGAGCCGTGGGATGCGTGGCTTTCCGCCGCCATGGCCGAAACGCGCGATCGCCTCGGCGAGGCCTGGCACGATGCGTGGATGATAGCGCCGGTCTGGCGCTTTGCCCTTTCCGCCGAATTATGCGGCCCACGTGCGGTGGTTGGACTTTGGATGCCGAGCGTCGACCGCGCCGGCCGGCATTTCCCGCTCACCATCGCCACCGAAATCATCGGGCCCACCGCATCCCATCTCGCCGCCGCCAGCACCGCGTGGCTGGACTCCGCCGAGATAGCCGGCCGCGCCGCGCTGCAATTTGCCCACGACCCGGACGAATTGGCGTCACACCTGCCGCCATACGCGCCGGGCGACGCCGACGAACCATTCGACGCGGAATCCCTCTGGTGGACCGACGGATCGCCGAACGTCGACGCGCAGCATTTTTCCCAGGCGATTTTGCCGGGGCCTGATCAATTCTTTCGGATGATTGCGGGTAGCGATCCATGAGCGGCACGAGCTTCACTTTCCGCAGCCATGCGGCAACCGACACCGGTACGGTACGTAAACATAACGAGGATGCGTTCGTCGACCGCCCCGATATCGCGCTCTGGGCGGTGGCGGACGGCGCTGGCGGCCACGCCGCGGGTGAGGTCGCATCCGGCATGCTGGTCGATACGATCGGCACCATACCGGCGGCGCTGGCGGCCGACGAAACACTCTCGCAATTGCGGCTGCGGGTGGCGGCGGTGAATATCGCGCTGCGTGGCGAGGCGGCGCAACGCGGCAGCCACGCCGTGGTCGCCTCCACCATCGTGGCGCTGCTGATCCGCGGCGGTCATTTCGTGTGCCTGTGGGTTGGCGATTCACGCGCCTATCTGCTCCGCGGCGGCACGTTGTTGCGTATCACCAAGGACCATTCGCTGGTGCAGGAACTGATCGAGGCCGGTGCGATCAGCGAAGCCGACGCCGAATCGCATCCGCAGGCCAACGTCATCACCCGCGCCATCGGCGCCCCGGAAGACAGCGGCGACATGGACAAGATCACCGGCGCGATCGCCGCCGGCGACCGGTTTCTGCTCTGCAGCGACGGCGTCACCAAATCGATCCCGGACGACGTGCTCGCCGGCATGCTGGGCGCCGAAGGTGATGCGCCGGCGCGCACGCTGATCGAACGCGCGATGCAGGCCGGGTCGCGCGACAATGTTACGGCTATCGTGGTTGATGTTCTGGGGTGAAGGAAGGAAGGTCTTCTTTTTTGAAAAAAAGAAGCAAAAAACTTTTGCTCGTTCGCCGTCATCAAGTTGCGCGTAATGTGTTCATCCGGCGCGGAACCAAACAGATAAAAGTTTTTTGCTTCTTTTTCACGGCGCCGTCCGATCCTTCAACCATCCAGCCGGCATCGCGCCATAAAACCGCCGCCGCAAATCATCGGCCTCCACGTCGGTCAACCCGGCAAGCCCGGGCACGAAGAAATTCCGGTCACGCGTATTGATCAAATAGGCCTGCATCTCATTACGTATCAAATCCTCATTTTTATCGTCATACCCGCCGCTGGCGAGAAACCGGCGGAAGCCCTGCCGCTCCGCCGCAGTCATCGTGGTCTGCCAAAACTGCGTCACCATCGATGCGTAGGCAGCATCGGTGAAATACAACCCGTGCGACAATTCATGCCGTAGAATAACCGCCCGCAACGCGCGTTCCAGGCCGCCGGTTGCGTTACACGGCAGGCTGATCAACGCGCCGAAACCGGCCTGCGTTGCGCGTAGTCCGGTCAGCGCCGCGCGCAATTGCCGCTCACCCGCATTGAGCGTAACCGCGTTTGAATCTGCCGTCGCGAAAAAACGCGCCAGGTCGCTGGCACGATAATCATGCCCTTCATAGAAATCGTCGAAATCATCGCGCCCCGCGGCAATCGTTGCGCGCAATTCCGTATCGTCCAGCACGCGCGTCCGCGGCGCGCCGCGATATTCCAGAAACACCGCCACCCGATTCAATGTCAGCGCCTGTTCATGCAGGCTCGGAAACAGCGCCACGACAATGGCAGGTGCCGGCGCAAAGCGGAATAATCTGGTCTGCGGCGCCGGCGCGGTCAGCAGCACTGCCTCATCCGCCAGAGACAATTCCGGCGCCGCCACCGCCATCGGCGCTGGCTGCAACAGCATGCACGCCACCGCGCCGCCGCATACGGACGCCAGGCACAACGCTGTGGCGAACACCCAACCAGGCGGCCCGCCGTGCCGTATCATGCCGCGCGCGCCACGTCCCGATGCGCCGTCTCAGCCTCCACGATATCTGCCTCGAACAATGGCTCCGCGGCGGCGCGCTTATGTGGGCCATCCAACCACGTGTTCCAACCGAGCCGCGGCGCGGGCGAACCACCCAGTTGCAACGGCGGCACCGCGTGCGGCGCCACCACCAAATTCACCGCGAACCCGGTCTCGAACCCGAGATATGCCCGCACCAATGCAACGAAGCGCCCGAGCAATTCGCCATCCGGCAGCAAACGCTCGAAGCCGGCGCGCTCCAGCGGGCCCACGCGCAACACCACGCGCGCATGCACATCCCACGCCCGCACACCAATCGCCGCATCTTCACCCAGCCGGCAAAATGCGCCGGCACCGAAACTTCGCGGCAAGCGCGTGCGCTGATCGGGCGGGATCGCCAGCCACGCCCCGGCGAATTGTTCCACCTCCACGCGCCGGCCCAACCAGTCCGATGCCATGGCCGCCAGCCGATCCGCCGATCGCGGCCGCGCCGCGAAAAATCCGGCATAATGCAACAACGGTGCGGTGCCGCACGCAAGCCGCCCAGCCAGCCCCGGCGTGCCATATCCGGTCAAGGCCAGCAGCACCGCGGCAATCTTGTCCGGCGTCGCATCCAGCAGCGCCGTCTCGGCGGCGCGGTGCGGCCGGTATTTCGCCCCCGCCGCGGCAAAATGGGCAACAAAACGATCCGCCGCCATGTCGATAAACCCATGCAGGCTAGGCGACCGCTCACGCGTCGCAGCCGTTACCTGCTCGGTATAGCCGCGCGGCAAAACACCGGTCGCACCGGTCAGCCCCATCACGCTGGTCACCACAACCGGCGGCGTGCCGTCCTGCACCGACAGAATGTCCGACCCTGGATAGGCCATGTGCGGGGCGGACCTGAACCGCGCGACCGCACCCGGTTCCGTGCCGCGCGCCACATGTTGCAATACGCGTACGGCGGCGTCGAACGTGAACCGCCGCGGGGCACGCAACAAAGCCACGAAAGCAGACAGTTCCGTTGCGGGCTTCACAATAATGTCCGATTGCCGGCGCGCGGCGGGAACGACGCTACCTTGTCCGTCCTACCCCGCAACGTACACGTCACCCGCACGAACGAATTCACCGTCGCATGCAGGGCCAAAAACCGTTCCAGCACCGATGCAAGCAGGAACAGCCCCGCCTGCGCCCACGGCACCGCATCCCATTCCAAGGTCAAATCGAGCCCGCGGCAAAATGCGCCGGACTGCGCCGGAGACATCTGACGACGCCCCGGTGGCAACGGCAGCCGTGCCGCACCTGCGCGCGCGGCCACCGACACCAGGCCGCCGATGGCCGCCCGCGTTTCCTCCGTATCGCGCAAATCATGCAGGCGCAGCACTTCCTGCAACGCGTGTGCGCCCGCTTCGCCGCCCACCACGGATAGGTGCCCGAGCGACAGCTGGCTCACCAGCGGCCAAAATCCGCGTGCCCGTAGCGGCGGCCGCAGCGTCGGTGTCGGCGCGGTCAGGCACGCCACACGCGCAATGCTCGCCATGCCCTCCTTCAAACTCATATGCGGATGCCCGCCACCAAACGGCAATTCCAGCGGCAGGTCCCGATTCAGACACAGGGCGGTCACCGACAGCACAGAATCGGCCGGAGCCGTTGCATCGAAGCCCGGATCGAACGGCGCCAGGAATATATCGGTGCCTGGTAAGGTGGGGCTCGCCCGCCGTAATATCTGATAAAACCCAGCCGGCGCATCCGCGCGGTCGGCACCCTCCGTCAAGCGATGAAAAGGGGCCCAGGCGCGGAAAGTGCCGTCACCGGTGGTTTCCCGCACCCGCTCCAGGCTCCATATTTCGAGCGCACCCGGCCGCCGTTCCGCCGGCTCCACGCGATACTCGGTCTGCATATGATCCAGCCGCACCGGGTCGCACTCATGCGCAAACAGATTGACCACCGGCACGCACCCCAGCGCCAGCGCGTCCGCCGAAATGGTCCTTTCCAGCTCAGGCAGGCTTCGATCCAGATAGAAGAACATCTCAAGCCGATTGCCGGCGCCGAGCATCGTTTTCGCCTCCAGCCCGGCGACATCGAGAAAACGGAACTTTTCCGGAAATGCGAAAAACTCCGTCAGCAGTCGAAACCCGGAAAAACTGCGCGCCGGCCAGGGCAGCAGCGCCTCATCGGGGCCAAAACCACCGGCCGACAGGCAGCTTGCATCGACAATCACCGGATGAGCGTCGCCGGGCCCATCCGCAAAGGCAACGGAAAGCGTATGCGCGCAGAGCAGCTCATAAAGCGGCAATGCCACGTTGGCCGCACCGCGCAGAAAGAAGCGCAATGTCGAAATACCGAGTTCGGCGAAAGAGCCCTCCGGCGACGCGCAGCGCAGTGCCACCCGCAGCACCGCGCGGGCGCGATCGGCGCGCGGATTGGCCGGTGCTGCCAGCGGCAGGCCGGACAGCCGGACGGCCTCGATCTCCACCGGCCAGATCTCGGCCGCGCACGCGGTGACATATTCGCATCGTTCGCCGCGAATTTCCTCGGTGCGCAGCGCCAGTCCCTTGCGAATGCGCGCCGGCACTTTCGCATCAGGCTTGGTGGCGAACTGCACGATCGCGGCCGACGGCACCGGCGCCAGATAATGCGGGTACAGCACGCCCAGCAGCGCATCGGTCAATTCCGGAAATTCGTCATCCAACCGGTGATGCACGCGCGCCGCCAGGAACGACACGCCCTCCAGCAACCGCGCAACATGCGGGTCATCCACCGCCTCCTCGGTCAGGCGCAGACGGCCGGCGATTTTCGGATAGGCGCGCGCGAACTCGGCCGCCAACTGACGCACCGCGTGCAGTTCGCGGTTGTAATAGGGCAGCAGCGAGTCAGACATCGATCGTGCGCACCGAAAGTCCGGCCTCGTGCTGCACCACCGTATCGAACGCCACCGGCTCCGGCGCCGGGTCGGCGTGCAGCAGCGCATCGATATGCAAATGCAGCGTTCCATCCAGCGTGTCGGCGGGATCGACCAGACTGACGCGCACCTGCGCGAAGCGCGGTTCGAAGCGGCGCAGGATTATTTCGATTTCCTGGCGCAACCGCTCCCGCTCCCGCTTGTCGGCATAGCGGGCCGCAGCACAATCCGGAATGCCGAAAGACAGCGGCGAACATGCAAGCTCGCGCAATGCAGCCGGCGGCGAACGCCAGCGGCGCCGCGCGTTCAGCAGCATTTCCAAATCGCGCCGCACCGCCTGGCGCAATTGCAGCATGGTGTCGGCGGCACCGCGCGGCGGGTCGTGCAAGCGTTCAGGCGCTTCGTCGAACAGCCGATCGAGCAGCGGCAATTGCACCGGCGGGCGCCGCGTTGCTTCGCCACGGAAGCGATTGCCGCTCATGAGGAAGAAAATATGTTCTTTTTTAAAAAAAAGAACCAAAAAACCTTTGCTCCCTGGGCGCCGCGCCGGCCGAACCAGGCGCGCGTATGGTGATGCGAGCGCAACAGCAAAAGTTTTTTGCTTCTTTTTTGCAAAAAAGAAGGCCTTCCTTTTTTCATGTTTCAAACTCCAGCGTTCCGATCTCCATGATCGTCCTGGCGTCTTCGCCTACCAGAAAAACCCGCTGCCCCACCCCGCGCACCAGCCCATCCTGCTCCTGCCAATCCGTCTCGCGTCCAAGCCGCAACGGTTCAGCCATATCCGGCGCCTCGTTGCCATAAATGGTCGGCACATACACCACGCCATCGGGCCCCTCGCTGACCGACATGGTCACGCGGCGCCATGCCAGGTCGCGCGGCCGCGCGGGCGGGTGAAATTCGGCGCTCAGCACGCGCTCGGTCGGGATCCAGAAATACTTGCCGGTCGTCGTCAACACTTCGAAGAAGCCGGCATGCAGGTCGCACGCGTCACGAAAATCCTCGAACGCCACACCGTCATGCCGCCCGGCCGCGCGCGGGCGCGCCGCTTCCTGTGCGGCGGTTTGCGCAGCAGCGGCGGCCGCATCGCCCGCGCGCAGCGCCACCTGGGCCGCGAGCGCCGCCTGCAGACACGGCGTCGGTTCGCCCAAAAATTCCGGCAGCCGGCCATCCCGCCGCAATTGCCGCCGTGCCGTCTCCGCGCGCAATAATTGCCGAAACTCCGCAACCACCACAGCCGCCTGCGGATCGATATCCGCCGCCGCATCCAGAATAACGTCGGCCCGCTCCAGATTGCCGGCAAACAGCAGCAACTCGGCCAGCAGCACACGCGCCGCGAGGTCCGCCGGCGCCGCCTTTACCGCACCGTTGGCGGCAGCCACCGCATCTGCCAGGCGGCCGGCGCGGAAAAGACTGCCGGCTGATTCGGCCATGTCAAACCCCACATGAAAAAAGAAGGAAGTATGTTCTTTTTTGAAAAAAAGAACCAAAAAACTTTTCTCGTTGGCTTCCGCGCCAGGTTAACCGAATTCACGTCAGGTGATGAGGGCGCAAGAGCAAAAGTTTTTTGCTTCTTTTTTCAAAAAAGAAGGCCTTCCTGCTTTCCTAAGCCGCTCGCCCGATCGGCGCCAGATCGGTGGTAAGCCGGAACGTAGCCGCCACATCCTCCAATTGATAATGCGGTTGCAAATGCACGATACAGCCGAAAACGCCAGGCCGCCCCGGTTGCTCCCGCACGCTCACGCGGCCCGCCAGCAGCGGCGCCTTCGCCCGCGCCTCGCTGCCCGCCGCCGTGCTCGCGTTCACGTAACGGTTCAGCCAGCTTTGCAGCCGGCGTTCGATCTCATCATGCGTATAGAACGATCCCGTCATGTCGCGCCCCAGCAATTTTATGATGTGTGCGAAACGGCTGACGCACAGCATGGCGTGGAACTGTGCCGAAATCCGGGCGTTCGCGTTTGCCGCGTCCGCGGTCTGTCCTGCGAAGCGCTGCGGCGCCTGCAAGGTGCGCATGCCCACGAAAGCCGCATCGCCGGTGAAGGGAATGGCCGACAGCGGCAACAAACCCGCCTCCACCAGCGCGCGCTCCTGCCGGTCGTTGAACACCAGCTCCAGCGGCGGCCGCACCCATGTCCCCGGCGGGTCGGTGGTAAAATCCTCAACCGGCAACTCGGTAACCAACCCGCCACCCTCGCGATCCTGATCCACGCCGCGAATATCGGCGGGCCAGCCGTGGGCGGCAAAAGCCCGCGCCGCGGCCGCTGCCACCGCATATCCCGGATGCATCCACACGCGGGTCTGCGCATCCGGCGCGAATTCACGGTAACGAAAACCATCGCGCCGCGCCGGATCATCGCGCCACGGTATGCGCGCCAGCACGCGCGGCAACGCCACAGCGACAAAACGAATATCCTCGCGCGCCGCCAATCCGCGCCACGCCGCATGCGCCACGTCGCGCAGGCACGACGCGGGCTCGGCGGCCAGCGCGATGTCGCCCCAATGATCCGCATCCAGCAACGCGGGCGACGCCGCCACCACCGTCGGCGCAAATGCGGCCGCGGCCACAGACGCCAACCCGGCCAGCGCCTCCACATCATCGGTCGGTGCCTCCCGCACCGGCCGATGGCGCACTTCGTGATCCACCACCAGCAACCCGAACGGTTCGCCGCCGGCTATGCCGAATTCATCTTCATAAACCCGGCGAAACAACTGGCTCTGGTCGAATTCCGGCGCCCGCTGCAGATCGCGCGCCAGGTCGGCCCAGGACAAATTCAAAATCTTGACCCTGATGCGGGACGCGGCATCCACGCCGCCCACCAGCCAGGCCAGGCCGCGCCATGTCCCTTCCAGCTTGCGCAACCGTGCCGCGTGCAGAATGGCGTCCACCTGCGCCGACAACAACGCATCGATCGCCGCGATATCACGATCGATCAGGCCGCGTCGTGCGCGTTCGTCGCCGGCGATGCGGGCGGCTACCGCCGGCCCGAACCACGCGCTCAACGCGTCGCCGTCGCTGGCGACAAACGCGGCCAGGGCGGCGGCGGTGCCGGCATTTTCACCGCCAAAAAACCGCCCCAGCAGCACGCGGTCGCGCAGCGGCCGCGCGACGACCGTGTCCGGCGCGGCCTCGCCCATGTCAGGCCTTTTCGGGAATACGCGCCACCATGCGCATGCTGGTGGTCAGTTCTTCCAGTTGCAGCCAGGGCCGCAGATACGCCACCGCGTTGTATGACCCCGGCTTGCCGGGAATTTCCTTCACCTCGACCTTCGCCTCACGCAACGGCTTGGCCGCCTTCGATTCCGCACCGGCCTTTTCGTTGGTGTTGACGTAGTTGTTGATCCAGCGGTTCAGCCACCGCTCGCAATCTTCCGGCTCCATGAAGCTGCCGATCTTGTCGCGCGCAATCACCTTCAGGAAATGCGCAAACCGGCCGGTCGCCATGATATAGGGCAGCCGCGCCGAGATGGCGGCATTCGCGGTCGCCTCCGGCCGATCGTATTTCTTCGGCTTCTGCACTGTCTGGCCGCCGAAGAACACCGCGTAATTCTCGTTCTTGTAGTGGCACAACGGCAGGAAGCCGAGATTGGAAAGCTCGAATTCGCGCCGGTCGGTAATGCCGATTTCGGTCGGGCATTTCGCGTCGGTGTCGCCGTCATCGGACTTGAAAACATGGGTGGGCAAATTCTCCACCTTGCCGCCGCCTTCGGTGCCGCGGATGGCGACGCAAAACCCGTATTTGGCAAACGCGTCGGTCAGCCGCGCGCCCATCACGTAGGCCGCGTTCATCCAGCAATATTCCTGGTGCGCCATCGGCTTGGCCGCACCCTTGTCGTCGAACGGCGCCTCCTCGTAATCAAATTCGTCGATCGCCTTGGTGGCGCTGCCGTATGGCAGACGGGACAGCACGCGCGGCAGCACCAGGGACACGAACCGTGCATCCTCGGTGGCGCGGAAATTACGCCAGTCGATATATTCGGCGGTATCGAAAATTTTTGCCAGATCGCGCGGCTTCGCCAGATCCGTCCAGTCCGGCAGGCCGAACATGCCGGCCGCAGTGCCCGAAACGAACGGGCAGAACCCGGCCGCCGCCACGTTGGAAATCAGGCGCAGGGATTCCACGTCCTCCGGCGACCGGTCCCACTCGTAATCGCCGATCAGCGCGCCATAAGGCTCGCCGCCCGGCGTGCCGAATTCGCTCTCATAGACTTTCTTGAACAACTGGCTCTGATCGAATTCCACCGCCTTGGTCAGATCCTTGTTCAGCTCCTTCTTGCTGACATTCATCATGCGGATCTTCAGGCCGGTGCCGGTCTCGCTGTTCATCACCAGATAATTCAGGCCGCGCCAGGTGCCCTCCAGCTTGACGAATTTCGGGTCGTGCATGATGGCGTTCAACTGCGCCGACAATTTCGCATCGATCGCCTTGATGGCGCTATCGAATGTGCGCGTCAGGTTGCGATCGAACGTCACGGTGCCGGTCAGCGCCTGCTCGACCAGCGTTTTCACCAGATCCTTGGCCTGATCCGGCTCGGTCTGCTTGGTGGCGGCGACCACCTGGTCGAGCAAGCCAGGCCCCTCCAGCGTAGTGGTTTCGGCTTGAGGTGCTGCGGCGGTTCCGGACATGGTCACTTCCCTCCCTTGCCGACGCCAAGCTCGGACGACAGCGTATCAAGTTCCTTCTGGTTCTGCAGCACCTGCTCCAGCAGTCCTTCCAGTTCCTGCGAGCGGTC
>Ga0116229_10011270_pt1 | contig 13235 bp, 6 predicted proteins | sample S1TSphgellanicum_3_FD_87313 | JGI IMG/M metagenome (GOLD analysis project Ga0116229, IMG submission 87313) | Host-associated microbial communities from peat moss isolated from Minnesota, USA - S1T2_Fc - Sphagnum magellanicum MG | ecosystem: Host-associated > Plants > Peat moss > Unclassified...
AAAAAACAAATAAAAAAAAAAAAAAAAAAAAAAAAAAAAAAAAAAAAAAAAAAAAAAAAAAAAAACACTTGGCACCTTTGTGAACGTATGAGGCCTCATACTTTCTTATGTATACGGAAGCTAAGAAAAAACATGAGCCGACTTTAAAGGAACGACAATAATAGGCCATGATCATGGTATGGTGCATAATTTCCTTTCCGCAATCACTAAGATTACAAAAAACTCGGCCGAGAATGGAACTCCCAGGCCCCCCTAAACCCACACCCCCCGCCTATGGTGGTGTCCTAAAATGTCTAACTAACTTTGATCGGAGTGGGTGTGTTTTTTCCCCCATTGTTGGGCAGTTATTCGGAACAAGAACCGACAATTTCCGGTTATCAGGGCGGTTCTTAGGATTCACAACCACCGTTCTCACACAAAGTCAAGACCTCGTTCTGGTATGTAAGGTGCCAATAAAACCCTAAACCCTAAACCCCTTTCGGGTGCTAGGCAACACATTCCACCATAATGGGCAAGAGCAAAGCCATTCCACAACATCAACATCTGGGATGGCAGATTCCACCATTTTTGGGGCAGATTTTATCATTTTCAACACACACATCAAGGTCTCGGGTCGCACAGATTATTACATTTTCTTTGACCACATTGACAAAATCTTCTGGTGATGATTATACATGTTCGTAAAAGTCATCAAAATCTTTGTTGAACAAGAACCTTTTTTTTTAAAAATATTTCTGGAATCTGTCGCCCCAGACCTTAATATCATGGAATGGCCTTGCACTTGCCCCATTCATTATGTTGGGTGTATAGCCAAGCTTGCCGTAATCGGCTGCTCACATGGCACCTTACCAAATGTAATGGGCAGGGGCTGGACCATTTGATAGTACATTTTGGTCACTATTGTGTTCAAGTGTATGATCAATGGATTGGAAAACACCCTACATTTGTGAATATCCTTTCTAGTCTTACACCTATATATAGGCATAAGATCCCTCCCACTCTTAAGGAGTAGGCATAAGAACCCTCCTTCACACCTATATATAGGCATAAGATCCCTCCCACTCTTAAGGAGTAGGCATAAGAACCCTCCTTTACAACTATTTATAGGAATAAGATCCCTCACACTCTTAAGGTTTAGGCTTAAGAACCCTCCTATGCTTTGTGATTTATGCATGTTTAGGTTCACGATAACATTGGCCTAGTGATTTGTTACATGTAAAGCCCATGGGTGGGTGACAGCTCCAAAATGTGGGGCGAAATTTGACAAAAATCAAAATGGTATTCTCAAGTCTTGCCTCACATTTTGGGAATGCCCTCACCCAATGATATTTTTTTCAATTTTCGAATTTTGCATCATTGGCTTGCATCCCAATATATGGTGATAGGTTTTTAGAACTTGCCTAAATAGCAAAAACATATTTTTTTAAATGCTACCTAATTCAAATCAAAGTTGAAATGTGGCCCAAAAAAATATTCAAATTAACTATTTTTCAAGATAGGGAAATTTTTTATATAAAATTCAATAATTGCAAATGGCTTATTTGTGGTTTCAAAAATGAACACAAAGAGTTATATCATTACACAATTTATAAATAACCAATTTAGGAATTCAATCAAATTAAAAACACAAATTGTCTTTATTTCAATCCATAATCATGTTTCAATAAAAATTCATTTCCAACACAAAGTTGTAACAACTAACAACAACCATAAACTTAAAGCCTATTATGCAATCAACTCCCTCAATATTTAGATTGTCAATTAGAGCTTCTAGTTTATAACTTCTAACCTTGATAGATATATATATAGACACTAAGCTGTTAGTCCATCTTCCAAATTGTGCACAATTTGGTACTTTCACAATAATCAAGTTAAACACAAGGTTTATCATTCTTTGAATGCAAATTATCTCAAAAACTCCTAAGAATGCAAATCCACCCACCCATTAATATCTTGTTGTTAAAAAACTATCAATTAATGAGGATACCCATTCAATAGGTTTCTTATGTCATCATTTGAGTGACCTCTACTTCCCCCACCCCTAATGTTTGAATTCAAAAGGGCAATATTGTTAAATTTCACCTTTGCTTTTACGTGTTTTTTATATTCAGCTTAAACATACTTGATTTTGCATCATATCCTTGAGTTTCCAACTCCTAACACAATAAAAATAAATCCAAAAGTTGCCTTTAAGGTCTTAGCATTGCCTAACAATTAACAACCAAAACTATTAAAAGGTTCACATTTCATACATCAAACCTATTCATCCACCTCATTAAAGAAATTCATCATGAAACTTAGCTTCTTGCCTAACTAACCAACACATTGTTTCACATTTTTAACCATCGTTCAAAGCTTTGCAAACCACACATCGTTAACTGCACCATAAATTCAACTTTTTAAGAACATCATTTACAAAGCAACTAACACACACAAACAAACAACAAACATACATTGCAACATTGCTTCAAACTACATTACAACATTATGCAACACTTCAAAATGAAACAATTTGGATCAACCTTTCATGATGCCCTATTCTTTAAACCTTTACACCATGAAATATCACTTTGGATTTTTGCCTTAATTTTTGCAAACATTAATGATTACATAAACTTGACAACAAACACATAAACACATTCAACATATAGGCCCTACATTTTCACATTCCTTTATATCCCCAAAATCTTACATTTGAATATATGCATCATTTCATAAGAAATATTATGTTTCATGCATTCAACAAAAACAAACCAAATTCATATTAATTCCCATCTTTCTACACATAACTTTCTTTCACTAAACATAATTCTCATCAATAAAACAATCCAACCTCAAAGCTTTATAGAGCTCCAAATTCTTGTTGTTTTCCTATAATAAACCTTCAAAACCAAAATTACACAAACATTCATTTTATTTTCAAATTTTTGGCAAAATACAAAATCCAAATGGCTCTAGAACCTAAAATTTATCATCGTTTCCCATTTTTCAAATTTGTATTAAAGAATAACACATCATGGTTGACTAAGGACATCGTGCAAATATTTGAGGGAATTAATCCTTGCATGACAAAAAAATAATGGGTACCATCTTTTCAAGCATGTCATGTGCTACCATATTAGTGCCTATGTTTATTGTTGTCCACACATCACACAAAATAACATAAAAACACCATAATTGGTGCATCATACTGAAACTTTTGGTGATTCAAAATGTTATTTACCTGAAACAAACATGACTCCAATCCTAAAACACAAAATGAAAAATCACAACACATAAAACCATGCGCTAAAAAAACTTGCATAACACATAAATTTACAAAGATAGAAAACATAATGTGTTTTGGAATCTCAAATCACTAAAAGTGATTTTAAACCCCACAACTTGCAATAATATCCCAAACATATCCTTAAACTTCATTCACACATGAACTTAATCCAAGTTAATTTATGAAACACACAATTGTCTATGTTAACCCAACTTATCATTAACCTAATTATGACTTAACGAAGGAGCAAAAGAACATTCTTAAAAAACTTCTACAGAAACCAATATCATTCCAATTCATCAACATTGAAATACCCAATAACATTCACCATAATATTATTTTCATCAATGACATTCCCTTTTTCCATAAAAAAATCATCTATAGCCTACCATTATCATGGGCAATCCACACTTGCATCACTTGACAAATATTTCATAATGATGATAATTTGTTCTAAATTTTCAATTCCCAATATACAACACCATAAGTTAATCAACATTCCAACTATACCACATTTTCATTCAATGTCAATTTGGGACCTAAGCATTTGGAATATTTGTTAAACAACAAAATAAATGTTTATAAATCATATTTTACAAGATTTCAACCATGTTTTCATTAAAAAATTTAGTTTTTAATTGCACAACTTTGCATGAAGCCATGCCCTTTTCCGCTCACTCTAACATTTGTCGAATTTCGTAATCCATGTCATTGTTTTTTGTATGGCGAATTGTGTGATCTTCAAATTGATTTCTTAAAAATCCAATGCAAACATTTATGTCATTATAAACATATTGGTATGTTTTGTTGAAAACATGGTCAAAACACAACCCTTGTGAAGGAGTTACAAATATTTGAAGAACACATCTAATCACAAAATTAAAAACTCCTACAAAGGTGGACAAATTACCACCTTCATTCCTCACATAGGCAACAATTTGTATAATAACAAAATGTATAAGATGATAATAGATCCTTAACTTGCACTGCCATTACAAATCTAGTTATATCAATTACTTCAAAAAAAATTATTGTCACATGGTAAGGTACCCATTGTGAGTTGAAGAAATTAATCATAAAAACAAATGTGTCATGCTATATCTAAACATTCACAAATCAGTAGAAATGATTGTTGTAACACAAAAATCCAAAGTTGGCATCACATATTTTTCCATGGTTTTGGTCACCAATGATAGGATGGCATTTTCGACCATTTGCTTTTAGTTTGAAAACACAACTCAAGGATTGTGATGCATGATTAAGCACCTCAACCATTGACTTTAGACAAGTGCAAGAAACATATAAGCTTTGGGGACAAAAATCAACATAGCCTCCATGAAATTACATTGCCTCACATCTTCTTTATATGGAACACTGCTTGAAAAATGATATGGGATTGCCCCATAACCAACACATATATTTTCTTGGACTTTCCTTGATGTTGCCCTTATGCAACAAAATTAAAATTAACATCTTTCACCTTGCCCAAGCATCTTTATGCTCTAATGTCACATTTTTTTTCATATAAGTAACCCCATGTTGTTGGTTATATGTGATCACATTTTCTATTTTTCTTGTATACCATTAAAATCATATGTCTATGAAATAGAATGGCAAATCACATAACACATGGTTTGAACAACAATTGAAGAAGGTTTATTGCCATCATTAACCACCAAAAAATGCAAGGGAAAAGAAGTTTTCTTGTGAAGGATTTAGGATGTCTAATTCAGGGTCAATTGTGCCTCTCTAAGAATTCCCATGTAGCCTTTGTTTATAAGTCTACAATGCATAGGATTACAACCACACATAATGTTAAAACCCATGGTGTTAAATGGCTAATCAAAAGTCTAATGGCATCGTGAATGTTATGGCAACAATATTTTCAATTTGAAAATGAATAGTCCACACCAAAATATTTTGCTAACATTACATCTTACATGGCATCCATGTTATTGCAATGTTAACATTGATGTTAAAATAATGTGGCATCTACAAAATAAAATAAAATAAATTCCATTGTAATGTAAAATAACAAAAATTAATCAAATATTCTGATTTTAAGCTACCACCATCCTTGTTTGACATGCCATCTCCCTTTTTGTCCTCTATTCGTAAAAACACTACACTTGAAATCCTACATTATTGTCATCAAATTACAAACATTCATAATCATAATGTATTCCATCAACATTCTCATTATTGATAACAAACATGAAACAAACATGAAGTCACTAACTAATGCCAAAAAAATTATTGCCAAGGAATAAATTTCGAACATTTTGTTCTTTTCAAAGATAATTTTATGCCACTCATTAATTTTTTTAATTATTAAGATGTAACAAATTGTATTTTTTTAAAAATTTGTTTGCAATAATACATCAATTGGTTTTGTAATCAAGAAAGGTGACAAATACATAATTACAAGTAATAGATCATCAAGACAAACAAAAAAATCATGAAAGAAAACTTGCATTAAAATTTATAAAAATAAATAAATCTAGTTGAAATTTGAGAGAAGCAAAAATTAACATAAGCAAGAGATGCTACTTAAATGTTGAAGCCCCACTATTTAGGCCTTGTTGCAACATTTTCCAAGTTGAAAAAAAAAAAATGAACAATAAAAAATGGGTTTGAACCTAGCTAGTTAATTCCACTAGTGTGTGTTTGGTCTTTGATAATTCAAATTGTTCCACTCATAGCTCACTTTGAAATGATTTGAATTTTTGTTGGACTTTTGGTGACCTAAAATTAATTGGTGAGAAAGTTTTTCACAACTCAATCTTAGCATTAGACTTCCTTACTACTAGCAACAATGGCATAAATTGTCATCAAACCTGTTTAGTAAGCGGCAGAAAGCACGATAAAACGTAGTAAGCGGGAGAAAGCAGAATAAGCGTGATAAGCGGGAGATAGCGAGGTAAAGCGCAATAAGCGGCAGAAAGCGAGGTAAAGCGCAGTAAGCGAGAGAAAGCGGCGTAAAACGTGGAAGCCTTAAAAAAATGCACGTGTTAAAAAATTACTATGAATATAAATAACACATTTGAAAGTTGTGAAAAACATGCCAAAAATTTACAAAAAATGCACAAAAAAACCACCAAAAAAATGCAATAGAGTTACAATGCAAGAATGAAAAAGACAAGTTGAAAGAAACTTGTTTACCTCTTTCTTCTAGGTCTCATAGGTTTAGATGCACTTCAACTTTCAAAGATCATAAAACAATGATAGGTATGATTCAACACTTGGTCTAGACAAGACATAAATCGTTAAAACAACAACAATGTTAACATGATGATGATGACAAACGTCAAAAGGTTACACATGTGACCTTAATGCAATGTTAGCATTAAGACCTAAACACTAAGTGTGGTGTGACCTTAGAATCTAGATAACATCATAATACTAAATGTTAATTGCATTTTTGTTTTTCATTCGTGCACTTAAGTTAATATTATCTAAATTAAGATTTGAAAAAAGAGTTACAAAAGTACCCAAATAAGACCCTAAATCCAAGTACCAACTATGGAATGGATAAGACCCAACACCAATTACATGTACCAATCAAATACCAACATGTGTACTAGGGAGCCAATTATAAAAGCATCGGAGAAAATAATTTATTTCTGGGGTATTTGTGATGAATTTCTACAATTTTTTGACCTGAAAAATCTGGTTCCCCCCTATACAAAGGATTTTTTTTAATGAAAAGAAGTCCAAAATTTCACCAAGTTTGGAAAGAGGAAAATTACAAATGGCCCAGATTTCTACAATGGGAAATTCCAGGAGGTAGCCCAAAATATGGAAGGATGCTTTTTAAAATTTTAAAAGAGACTTTTATGTGTAATTTATAGCCAAAATTGGCTAAATCTTCTTATGGGTGATTGCCAATTCCATTACATCACACAATTGAAAAAGAAAACATCAATCCTTTGATGGCCAAAATTTGAGTATTACTTAAGAGTCTCTTGTTGAACATCCGACCATCCAGTCTGAAGTAATTGATGAAGTAAATAGGATGGACGACTCGGATCCAAGAGCCAATTATTGGAAAAATGTTTGTTAATTTTGATTTTCCACTTTTGCTCATTGCATGAAAGGAGCAAGCTTCTGGAACATTCTGCCATAAATGGGCAGTTGAAAAAAAAATTCAAGGAAAAATCTGCCTTAGCCATTTCATGGTTTGCAACCATCCTAAAAAAAAAATGGGCAGGGCAGTGAAAACTTCTAGATCAGGTTTTTTTGAAATTTTTTAGAATCTCCAAACCTCCAATTCAAGTTCTTTTAATATTTTTAGATTCAAAAAAAACTTGCAATTTATTTGTGGTTGTTGGTTTTAATATATAAACTACTGTAGCATGTGCCATTGGCCCCAAGTGTGAACTGGTTACTCAACTAATTTTTCTTTACAAAATCATGTTTTGTAATTTGATTAAAATTTCAATGACCCAAAAAAAAACTACTCTCAAAATTTCAATATCTCCCACAATTTTTTTAGGTCTAAAAAATTTCAAATCACCTTCACTAAATCCTATTCACTAAAGAAGGCTTTCCAACAATACCAAGAGCATGCCCAAAATTTCCCTTGTAATTTTTAAATTTTTATTTAAAAGAAAATTTAATGCAAAAATTATTCAATATTCAATAACTTCTCCACCGAAGGTTTTGTAACTATGAGATTCACCAAATCATGTTCTTGGTATTTTTGGAAAGCTCTTGACGAGGAAGGGGTGCATAGGCTTTGGTGGTTTCCTGATGTTTGGACTTGCGGTGTAAAAGTTTTTTTATTTAAATATTGAATAAAATTTTCACTAAAAATGAAATTAAAATCACAATTGAATATTTCAGAGGAATTTGGGATGTGCCTTTGGTGTTGTTGGAAAGATCTTGAAAACCAAGATTTTAATGAAATATATTTTCATAAGATTTGGACTTAGGATGCGGGAGATATTGAAATTTAAGTGATTTTTTGTCACTGAAAATTCAAATAAATCACCAAAAAACCAAGTTTTTTGGAAGCAAAAAAATCAGTTGAGAATGGGTTCACACTTGGACCGAGTGCACATGCCACACCAGTCTCAGTTAAGTGTGAAAACTCTAAACCCTAAACCCTAAAACCAATTTTTGCGATTTTAAAAACTTCGTTTTAAGGATCACAACTGGTTGTTTGATTTTGGAGAGAATCATGAATCAAACTTGACTAGGGGTAGTTTAGTTGTTGGGTTGTGTAATTTGTTATATACCTATGTTGTACATTCATTTAGGGTTTGAACAAAAGTGTTCAGAATAAAAGGGAAGAACAAAAGGTAGGGAGGGATTCATTCCACAATTCTGGTCATTGTGACTCCCGGAATGTTCTGACATAATAAACGGGTAGTTGAAAATTTGTGTATGGTAAAAGTCGTGACATGATGCCATTCCACGGCGTAAAATTTGACTGGAGTTTTACATGTAAGGTGTCTCCATTTACACTACCAAAAGCGCTAAAGGTTTTTTTTTGTGTTGGTTTAGTGTGTAAACGGACCCTAAACCCTAAACCCTACTTTCTTCACCATGTTTCACTTTTGACTCTTTTTGTGCAAATCCTGTGTACATTTTACATAACTGAATGCAAAATGTCTTGATAGCCAACCATGGAAATACGTTCCACTCGATCTCACATCGTGGGTCAAATTTTTACACCCAGGTGAGGTCAAGTGGAACTCCAAAATGAGGGTAATAATAAGAAGAAGAAGAAGAAGAATGCAAAGAATTGGTTTAAGGTTTAGAATTAGTAGAATTAAGTTGGTTTTTTAACACCTTTAAGCTTAAGGCTTGAGTATGCTTGACTTGCGACACATGGTTGCCAATCTCTTCCCCAATAGTGAAAATTTCAACAAAGCACAAGATTCCCACAACCTTTTGAGGTGACCAAATTATATGTGTAGACCATTGCATGCTATTACTAATAGTTGGGTTGGATAGGAATTACCATAGTATTTTGGCTAGTTTGACACTAATTATGTTATTTTCAGAAATGTTACAAATTCATATATATATATATTTCACAAAATAAAAATAATATAAAGAATTTGATGAAATATTCAAGAGTACATCATTTGTGGATATTGATTCCTCAAAATTAATTAATTATTCAACAAACATGTGTTGAAGTGGCAAAGGGTACTACAATAAACATGGGAACCAACATATTCTAGCTACATCACCTAATGGTAACTTGAATCCCAAATATACCAATTCAAATGCTCCATCTTACATAGTGTGAAAAGCCTCCCCTAACTTTTAGGGTTGACCCATTTCTCTTGGTAGGGTCGGCTTGTGTAGGGTCTAGCTATCATGACCCCGTATTGATTTGAACCCACCACCACTTCAATCTATAGGGTTTTTTTTAATAAAAAAATTGTGATGTAGCTAAAGTGGTAATCATCAATAAGATGATTTAGTCAAATTTGATCACATTCTACTTCAATCTAAAGAGGTCTTTTTTTTCAATTTTTTGTGATGTAGCTAAAATGGTGATCACCCATAAGATGATTTAGTCAGATTTGATTACATTCTACTTCAACTATAGAGGTTTTTTTCTCCAATTTTGTGATGTAGCTAAAGTGGTGATCATTCACAAGATGACTTCGCCAGATTTGATTACATTCTACATATGGAAGTAGAAAAAAAAAAAACAAAACAGAATTCTTCTATATTACTGACTACCTACTAGAACTTATCATAAAAATCTGGCGGCTTGAAATTTTTTTCTTTGAAATTTAATGAATTAGGGACTCTTTTTTTTTCATGAAGAATCCTCTGTACAGCAGGTTGAAATCATATTTTTCTGGTTGAAATTTGACAAAATATTACCCAAGAAAAAACACTGCTTCAAGAGATCTATACACATAGATGCCATAGCCTAGCATCATCATCAACATTCACAAAAGAAGAAAATAATCATGTTTAAAAAAGTTGATTTGTTTTAATTTTTTTGCAATTAGTATGATATTGTCAGATACAAGTGAAATGATTCATATTGTAGCCTATGATAAACTACAACTTTTTCCAACACCTCTTGCTTTCAAATCTCTAAGCATACACTACCCAAATTTCATGGAATTGAACTCAAGACCTTCCCCATATAGGGGATAGTCCAAACAATAACATTGAAATGTCTCAATAACATCAGTAATTGATAAAAGACTTCATGTACTTATTGATGTCTATTTCAATTTTAAAATATTCAAATTATGGCTGTCCAACTCCTTTTTTCAAAAAATTAATTATTTCAGCAAACATCTGTTTATTACCTTCTAGTTGTGAGTTTAATTCTCTTATGATCTTTTTTTTCTTTCAAGTTAATTCTGTGGGTGGTGTCATCCATTTTTTTCCTTTTCTTAAAAAAAATGGTTTTAATTTTGAAGCAAAGGGCTTCTTAGTTTTGTGGAATCTTGAATGAAGATTTTACCAACAATTTGACACTGTCTATAAAGAGATTTCTTATCGGTAAGTCCAAATTAAACAGAATTACCCTTTTGAAAATTGCAATGTTTATTGATCGGGAGTAAATTCTTCTACTAACAAATACAAAGAGTCTTTTACCCATAGGTTCAATTGTTCTCTATCTAAGAGCAAGTCCACCCATGCTCACAATGTGAGCCTTTTAATAGTATAATCTCACATCCAACATTAGTTAATTACTTTTTCCAACCCCACCCATAAAACTGGAACTGCAAAAGGTGAGAGATTATTAATAGCAACCCACTTGGACCCGTCAAACTGTCCAGCCAATCGATAGCAAGTGTTAGGCTTTTACCGTACCTTTTGCCAGCCTCAACATCCTTCACTGAAATGCTAGGCCAAAACCATTTTGCTGAGCCAAATTGCAATGTTGACTTTTGGTCTTTCAAAACTTGATGTACAATGCACTGGTGGAGTTGCAGTCTTCCACATTGTCATATTATTCCAAAAGGAATGTCAAGATCACCTAATGGGTAAAATGATTAGGTTGCACATTCCAAACCCTTCTGGATGTCGGGTAGGAGAAAGAATCCCATCCCCACAAGGTCTATTAGCAAGAAGTTTAGGGCCATAAGTCGTTTGAACTCCCAAGAGTACAAAAATTTCACGTGCAAAATCCCTACCTGAAATGAAGTAAATCAGATTACAATTAATCTATGAACACAATAAGGTACCTAGTCTGTGTTTGTTCAATAGTTCGCAATTGGCAAGCCCCTCTACAAAAAAACTGAAAAAAACCACACCAAAAGTGCACTATCCTTCCACCCTTAACTTCCAGACTTTGCAAGGATGGTTGCATCCATAACCTTATGAATTTCACAAACTGTCAGACCTTCAGCAATAGCAGTGACAAGCTGCCATGACTCCCCACTCTCACCATTAGCATCCACTGCTGTTGGGGTGTAGCTATGGAAATGATGATCAGCTCAAAATTTCAGGCAAACCATTCTGAAAAAATCTGTGTCCTGTGTTTTTTGTGTTTCCAAAAATCATGCAAAGAATGAGTCATACTGTTGGCTAGCACTCAAAGATATATAGTACACTAGTCATACTTTGACAACCTCTGATCTGACACTACAGGACCAGTCAATTTACAATGAGCCATATCTAGTGGCTATAGAAACAAGACATGTCAATTGCTACCCACATTCTGCAGGTATCACGAGCAACTTAAAACCACCCAAAATAACTACAACATTGCAGAGAAATCTCCACAACAATTTGAAGGTAAACATGACAATGGGAGCAGTCATAGCCTTTAAGAGAGTCACTCAGAAAGTCAGACCATCACCAGCATCACAAATAGAAATGACAAGCTGCCATGACTACCTCCTGACTTCATCAGCTCCCAACAGTGGGTGTATCTAAGTATGTAATAATCAGCACAAAATCTGGACAAACCATTTACGAATCTGCATCCTGAATTTGTGTCACATTTCTGGAACCTACAGGGAGACTCAGTCATGATGTTGGCTGGCACTACAAACACCCAATACTGTAATTTACTCAGGTGAGAACCCAGGAAAACACACTGCCACCAGGCCAAAAAGTGTAAACCAACTGGGGACTTCTGAACAAAATACATTGAAGAACTGATTTGCACTATGCAGAGACAACATAGATATGAACCAAGACCCTCAATGCAGAATACGGCAATCAGAAACACAGGCAAGATCAGACACAGACAGTATCCAAAAAGGTTGCTTATATTGATTCATCATCTATGCCCCCATACAATTCAAACATGTTAATGCACATGACAAAGCAAGTACCTTCCGCTATAGTGATCAGAAATCAGTAAATGCGCACAGGCTTTCCCATTGTGGTCTTCAGATACAAAACTCTCACCTGAAGAAACAAGACACATAAAATCACAACATCAGTCCCCCCTGCATATCCTGAAACTCAGAACCCCACCCACCATTCTATATATGCACCTGTAACATCATCATCATCATCATCATCATCATCTTCTTTTGAACCATCTTTGAAGCAAGGATCCCTTCTAGAAATTGGAGAACATCATGGTGTCATTCAAGGTTTAAAAGAAAAGGCCAAAAAATTTGAGGGAAAACTTACGTTCTGCCAGTTCTTCTTCAGCAAAGAAACAAGGAAATTAACACTGAGTTGAACATTCTGGAAAACTTGCTTCTCCTCCATGCCGCAGTTTCCAATAGCCACACCCATGCACAATACTTTCTTCAGCTGGAACTTGATCATCGCCTTTGTCTCGATCATCTTTGCCTCGAGTGACTCCTGGTGACTCACAAGAGTGGGGAACTTTCCAGCCTTGTTCAAACCTGGCCCTAACAATCGGGGAATTTGCTTGATGACAGATTCTGATGCAAGAAAGGAATGATACTTCTTGGCCAGCTTCTTCACAAGCTTCTTGTTTTTGTTCATCTTTTTCAAACTCTCTACATCCATGCACTCCATCCCTATCTTGTTGGCCTGTTGTTGCGCC
>Ga0116229_10011271_pt1 | contig 13234 bp, 9 predicted proteins | sample S1TSphgellanicum_3_FD_87313 | JGI IMG/M metagenome (GOLD analysis project Ga0116229, IMG submission 87313) | Host-associated microbial communities from peat moss isolated from Minnesota, USA - S1T2_Fc - Sphagnum magellanicum MG | ecosystem: Host-associated > Plants > Peat moss > Unclassified...
AAAAAATACACTATATTATTAGTAGCTCTTCTTATTTGTTTTACCTTATGGGTGTTGATTTGGGCGGGTGGGGGGGGGGGGGGGGGGGGGGAGAATCTGTTCACAAAGACCCTACCCGGCCGGTTATTGAAAAAGGAGAAAACCGTCGGACAAACTGTGTTCACACGCACACACCAAAGAGCGCGGTTCCATGTCCTTTTTGGGCGTCTTGGAAGTCACGCTACGGTGTTTCCCGCCAAATTCAGAACAAGACTTTTATGGAGGGAAGGGAACGGAAGGGAACGGAAGGGCAGATGAGCGTTCCTTGGTCCTTGCTGCTGCTGCCTTGCGAAATCACGCTTCTTCCCCCCCCAAATCCTCAACTCAATCTTCAAACTCATGATCGCAATCAACCAATTTGCATTGTTGAGCTTTCTGTTTCAATGGAATTGAAATGCTTACCTCACAAATAGGTTTAAGTTTTTCTTGTAACTTCGAAAGTCAGATCGTTGCTTCAAGCAAAACAAAAGCAGAAGAGAATTATACACTAGTAGTGTGAAGAATCCGCCTCTTTCTTTCTTGTGTTCCTTGTGTTTTTCTTGTGTCCGGTGTTTTCCCCCATTGGCTTGGGAATTCTTGGAAAACAAAACAAAACAAAACCCGAGAGAGAGAGAGAGAGAGAGAGAGAGAGAGAGAGAGAAACAAGGGTATGGAATGGGCCAAAGTGAGTGCAGCGTTGGAAGCCATGGCCACCGCTCCCTCCGCTCCCAAACGTCGCTCCTTGCTCTCCTCGTTGCTCAAACAAGCTCGTGCCTCTGGAGACGTCTATGCTGTCATGCGTATTCTACTACCCAAAGTAGGGAGCGATTCTCTCTTATTCTCCTCCTCTTTCTCTCTTTTTTCATTACTGAGGATATCATCATCGTTGCTCCAATTTTTATTGTTGATTGTTCAAATTGTTGTTGTCAAGGTTTGGTAAAGCTCTTATTGCACGAGTTTTGGATTCTGAATGAAACAAAAGTGTGTTTTTGGGAATGGCATTTGTAGAGGGACAGATTGCGGCCGCATTACCAAACGAAGGAAGCAGCACTTGCATCATGTTTGGTGCAAGTACTGGGTTTGGCCACCACCTCCAATGATGGTCGTCAATTACTCATGTGGAAAACTAGTGCTGGTTCAGCATCAGGCGATCTCTCAGTAATTGCTTCCAAGGTTGACATTCTCCCCTCTCTTTCTTTTATTCACATATAAGCCCATTCCTCTTGCCTTCTTTTGTTTGTCAGTAGGTCTAAGCAGCATTCATGCATTTGAAAGGCTGATGGACAGACACCATTGGGCATCCCACTCTTTTTGCAAGAAGGGATGTGGGCAAATAAATAGTTAACCCCAATTCCATCAAGAGAAGAAGCTACATCAGTGATCTTCATTACAACAAAAGCAACAGTAGTCTTGAATGAGTTGAAGTACATCTGGGAAATCTACTTTGCAATAGTAAATTTGTGTCAGCAGACACTTGTGCTCTTTTTCTTCAAGAGGAATTGAATTCTTGGCTTTAAATTTAATGATGGTATAAGCAGGTAGTGAGCATCAGGCAGCAACAACAAACAAAGACAATCAGTCTTACTGACTTCCATTCTCTTCTTGACCGTCTTGCAACCTGCTCTTTGAGGTCTGCTTTCTTGCATCTCTGTTATCTCATTTTCTGAACAAGCCTTCTACAGCCAAATTTTGATTTACAACTTATTTCGAGCTTATTGCAGATCCTAAACCCTAGACCCTAAACACACAACCTTTGGCAGTTCAGGATTATGCCAGTGCTGGGTTTTTGGAATTTTGACAAATAACTAAGGATAGAGAGAGGTAATTGTACATAGCAGTTAAGGCTCCATCCAATGTTGTTTGTGAACAAGAACACAAGACTAATATGGTGCAAGCAACTGGGTTGGAATCTCAGAGAAGAAAAGGTTTTAATCTTGAGAGATTTGACAAAGGGCACTACAGCCCAACAAGTTAAATGGATAGTGCGCCTTATTCTACAAGGTATTCTCCATTCTCATTGCTTGGTTAATGATAAGTTGACTCCATCTAGCAGAGGACGATTGTCGATTTCCTTGCTGGTTGTTGCATGCCTCCTGATTGTTGGTAAGTTAAGTGCGTGGACAGCTATAGATTAGCTGCAATCTTATAATAATGGGATGCAGATTTGAAGATAGGTATCGGGGAAAAGATAGTTCTAGATGCATTCCACCCTGATGCCAATGCCCTGATGGCACATTGTTTCAATCTTGAACTTGTCTGCAAACAACTGGCCACTCCTGGTGCCTGCTTCATCCACAAGGTAATGCTTTTCTCCCATGAACGCACATTGACATGGGTTTCTAGCAGGGGTGGTATGGAGTGAAGGGTTTAGGGTTTATCTTCTGGAGATTACAACCTGAGTGCATTAACCAGAGGAACCTGGTTTCTTCTCCATGGTTTCCATTCACTTCTGTGGGGGTATGCTGCAGCATTATGTGTTGTGTAACTTACAACAGTAACGAAAACTTGTTGCAGGAACTTTCAGTTGGCAAAGCATTAAAGAGCCAACACTCTAAGCGTTTTGCCTCCATTGATTCAGTTTGGGATTCGGTAAGCTCATCCTGCCCTTGTTAATCTGACCACCCAACTAAAGTTCATAGAGGAGATCAACTCCCCTAGTGTTGAAGTTGTGCATACAATGAAAGGGTTTAGGTTTAGGGTTTAGGGTTTACAATGAAAGGGTTTAGGTACTCATCAGAAGTGATGAAAGCATAGGTTGGATCTCTGTAAACCTTTTCTCTGGCTTGGTCTGGAAAATCAGGCAGTCAAATTGTAGTGTGTGTTGGGATTTAAGCAAAGATGAGCTATTATCTACTGGGTTTTGTGAGCATTGCATCTCAAAGCAGTAGGTTTTCAAATGAGCTAGGTGGCCTGTGTTAGGCCATCACAAGAGATTTCTACCATCAAATGAGAATTTGCTGAAGGATTTGGAAGGCAAGTAAAACTCCTTGTAATGGCATCTCTTGGATTGGTCACATAGCTTCCAACGGCACTCCAACTCAAGGTAGACTTGTGAAAGGTCTTTGAATGATGTGCTTAAACTATGGAGGAACCTTTTAATGTAGATGAGGGGCAAATGCATTGTGGCGGAGTGCAAATTTGATGGTGATCGAATGCAAGTGCATAAGGATGGTGACCATCTTTACTTCTGGTCCCGGTATTTGCATCCACATTGCACTTTCTGCTGTGCTGAGCTTGACTGTATATTCCACCCTATGTGAATTACTTAGCCATTACCCAGCTGCAGATCCTTGGTTGGCATATAAATTCCACAGACAGTTGACTTATCAGTTATAGATGCATGAGCATTGTGTTCATGTCAAGTGCTGGAGAACTAATGAAGAGGGAAAATGCCGAGTTTAGATGTTCATGGTTAGAAAGTCAGGGGGTTCTTATTGATGTATGGTCACCTGTGCCCTGCCAGTTTTGATGTTGGGTAAGTAAGAGCTGCATTGTGCTTGGTGCCGCAGCAATGGGAAGGAGCATTCAGAATACAACACTGCCCTTGGTCCTCTTCTTCAGGATCACATTCAGTCAGAGCGGTATCATCTCTGTCTACTTCTAATTTGACAATCAGGAAGTCTATTCAGCTTCTTTGGGGATGCATCTGGTTATCCTAGTGTTTGTGGTTATCTGTCATGAAGTTGGCTGTGATGGAAATGCTCCAACTTTATTTCATCTAGCACAATGACTTGTCAAATAATGTGGTGGTTGCTGGACTGGGGCAAGCATCCTTTTATCATGCTTCACCTGAACTTTGGTTTACCCTTTTGCTGCTCTTGCCAAGAACCAGCAGTGCTCAATACCAAACTGCCATTAGGAGAGCTCATCAATCACTTGCTGTTGATTGAATACAGATGTGTACTGGATGGAGAACTCCTTGTATGGGATTGCCTTGGGAATAGGTTCAAGCAACGCAGCCAAAATTCAAACCATGATGCTGGTATGGATTGCAAGCAGCATCTTCTTCTTTAATGGAGGAATGAATTTGACCCTTTCAGCTCCTCTTCAATGCTTCTCAGCTCTTGAGATGCCTAGTTCATTCCATGGCATTCTATTCTAGCACAATGCACAGATGAACTTTACTGTTTGCCCCTCTGCCACACCTAAACTTTGGAACCAAAGGCAAGAAAGAAGACCCAATCAACTCCACACCTGAAGAACCTGAATCTGAAAAGTTGTTGCAACAATTGGTGATCCTGTCCTGTGCAGCTGTAGTGAATTGTGTGATGGGTGTTAGCACTTGGAATGATATGTTATCGATATTTTCCCTGGCAACAGCTTGCCCAACTTGATTTTTTCTGTGTGTTTGGATGGCAGCACGAGCAGTACGCAAGGGCTGGGATACTGATGAGCTGGTAAGCTTTCTTTGTAGAGACGCCACGTTGTAATGCATCACAAGAATCCTAGTGTTGTAGCACTCAGTTCATGTCTATGCTTCAAATTGTAAAATGCAAATGATGACATTTAGGCTTCTTGAGATTTCTTCTTATAGCATCAGTTTAGCAGATGTGTGACTATTATCCAAATCTGTTTCTTTATTTATGGGTGTGATGAAATCAGCTGGGTGACAAGAATGACATCTTAAGAAATGTATCATCGCTTGTCTGTGCAGGTCTGCTGTATCCTCCATTTCACAGAACATTGTAGGTGTCTTGTACAGTGTTGGAAGTAAGAGACACTGAGCTGATTACCACCTGTAGAGTAAGCTTTTCCTGAATCCTTGACTAAACCACTGCAACTGTGTTCCTTTTGAATGGGGATAACTTACTTCCATTAAGGGCCTGGATGGTAAAATACACGCTTGAAAAGTGGCCAATGTGGCTGGTACCATGGTCAGATAGTTTGAGAATTTCAAAGGTTTGAGCTTTCCCAGGAGCTTGAAATGGAGATGCTAATAAGAGCCAGGGGGCGGATACAGAAGGTCAATTATCTCCAGTAAGATGTTGCTTCTTCCCCTTTGTTGGCTTGTGGAGGAGCAGATGAGAGACTGTATTCACATCCTAGCTACATCCAGCTTAGCTAAGATCTATTATCCTTTACAAGGATGATCACAGATGTGGTTTTTGATATCTTGTATGAAGAGGACAAAGGCAGTGTGCTGCATTTATCATTGAAAGACAGGCATATTCTCCTGAAAAGCATTGTGAAACCATGCCATCCTTATATTGTCTGCATCCTCCCTGGTATGCTACTTGACCCAGCCAACATGTTTCCCAGCATCTTTAGTCCTGTTGATTACCTGCAGGTCTTTGCTAGAATTCATAGTGCTTCTGTGGTCTCTATGAGTATGTGGAGTATGTGTGATTGATTGTCCAGGGGTAAGAATGTGGATGCCCTAGACATTCTTTTAGTCATGTAGATACTGTCTTGAATCTGGAATTAGTGTCATGTTGAATGGTGTAGGTGTAGGTTTAGGCGACGGTGTACAATGGTCAATACTACCCACAACCAAAGACGAACTCTTCAGATTTTTTGGTGACACAGTACAGCGAGGGTAAATGCCTCTGTTTTCCTTGGCATCCAGTTTTTATATCTCCCATGCTGGGCAGAATGAGTTCACTATTGCAATGGGTTATCAAATTTCTGCTGATAGGCATTCTAAATTCTTCCTCAGTCTACTTGCAGTCTGTTGTTGTATCAGTTTGTAGAATCTGATTGTCACAATGACCATTGGGGTAGTAGAGATGAGGGCATCATTGTCAAGGATATGGAGTCCCAGTGGAGTCCAGACAATCGAGATGGGCGATGGTGCAAGCTCAAGCCTGACTATTTGAACTTGGGATCAGACCTTGACCTGCTCATCATTGGTGAGATGCTGTTTGACTGTCATCTCTCATCCAATTGGGGTGTTCTGCTTTCCACTGGAATCTGTTTTCAAAGTGCAATTGTCTTTTCCTTTTTCCTGGTTGTGTCTGAGGGAACCTGAGCCTTTGCTCAAATGTCATGGACTATTCAGTAATCTGTTTTCCTGATGAAGTAATTCAGTCAAAATAGAGGGATGCATGGATGAAGAAAATGAGGCAGGTCTAGGAATGGTTGGTGATCAAATGTACACTATCTGTTCTTGGCAGGTGGATATTGTGGTTCAGGTCAGAAGGGAGGTCAGGTGGGACACTCATGATCACATGCTTATCTTGACCACATAGAACATTAGTGATTTAAAGTCTCCACTGAACTTCACAGTACTAGTGACCAAATTGATGCTGCTGGTCAATGTGGTTTTGGGTTTGCACATTTGGCCAACATTAATTAGTGACTGAATTCAAAGACCTCATACTATCCCTGTGTGCAACAAATGTTTTCAGCTGTCTAGCACTGGCATATGACAGCATGAAAGTGATGGAGCACTTTGTCATACTTAGACCTCAGACCAAAAGCAACTGGCTGGTGATTCTGAACTTCAGAATTGTACTCCTAGAAATTGCTTGATTTTGGACTTGTGTCACCTGCATGTTTTGTCAGTTATGACACCAGCACAAGGTTGAAATTTTTTCTATGCTGCTACTGATGAACACAGAGTTCTGCATTTGCAGATAGTGTCATACCTGTTAGCTGTCAAGGACCAACCTGAGCCAGGAGTCCTACCTTCGAGGTAAATATCTATATTTCAGCTGACTTTTGCTTCCTTGGGCATTGCCTTAAAGATTTAATATTTGACCTTCTGTTGGTCTTGCTTACAAGCTCTTTGATCCTCCTCCATCACTCCTATCTCTTGGCTGTTTCTTTTGAGCACATCAAGTTAAACCGCTGCTTGGTCGTCATGCAATTGAGGTTATAAGTTTGATCATGGAGTGATGCATAGAGGGAATGCAAACAAGCTCTTCATGCTGGTTAGAAAGATAGACACCTACTTACAGTTCAGAATCATTTGGATTTTGCAGATTCTTCTCAATATGTCGCTGTGGCGTTGGATTGTCTGATGCTGAACATGTTCTCCTCCAAAAAAAATTATCTCCATATTTTGTGTACAGTTCCTTCTTGAAAGTGAAACTATGTATTGTGCCCTTGAAACATATTCAAGTATCCCAGTGGCCCATGGCACACGGCAGTACCTGTAATTCCTATCTGTGTAGAGTGTGCTGTATGCAACAAGAATGGTATGCAGAGCAGCAGGCAAGCTTTTGGGCATGTAGGTGTCCCATATTGCACCCTTCAGATAAGGGTGGGTTTTAGTGGATAGAGGAAGTACTGTGTTTGGGAAGAGTTCCAGCTAGTATCGATCTTCTCCTGGAAGCTTCACAGTGAAGATAGGTATTCTGATAGTAGATCTTATTGTGCAGGAAGAACAGGAAAGGAGGACACCCACCTACAAATTGTGGGTATCAGGTCACAGGCAACCGCTATGAGTGTCCAGATGTGTGGGTCTCATCACCTGAGAAGTATGTGTGCTGTAACAGTCTGCTAACCTACACTTGAGCTCAGTTGCTTCATTATTGGCTTGCATGCTCCTGTTTTGGCATAGGTGGATCAGTATGCAAAAGCATCTCTTTTTCCCAAGCTTTTTGCTGGATGAAGACCTTCACTTTGAGCTGCAAGTAGATGTGAACTTATGACTAGAAGCAATGATTGATGGAACTTCACGCTAGTCATTTATCACTGTGCAGGTCTGTGGTGCTGAATGTTTCTGCTGAGAAGCGTGTCTATGCCTCCTGTGTATGGTTCACACTTTCCCTGTTCATGAAACCTTTAGCATATAAGCTAGTCAACATGCAAATATTTTTTATTTTGTTATGTATTGATGATCATGGTTCTTGCGTGACTTAGAAGCACCTGCTACATTGACCTCTTTAATCTCATGCCTGAGAAAGTCATAGATTTACCTTTTTGACTTTGTTCACAGACTTTCAAGGTAGGATGGACCTTCAGATTTCCAAGGGCAGAGAAACTTAGAGATGACAAATATTGGCATGACTGCTTATCTTTGCAAGGTAAAAAGAATTCTCAGATTTGTTTCGTTTCCTTTTTTCAGCATCACACAACCTGTTACAAAGAATCTGGAGAATCCTTTGACTTTGGTAGTTGAAACCTTGGTGAAGGCCTTATGCCCTTCCAGTAGCAACTGACTGTGATTACCAATATGTAATTGTCCCTTCATGACCAGTAGTGGCCAATTTGTGATTTTTCAAACAGCAAAATGTTCATTTCATGTTCGCCCTCGGATATCCACAGTGGGAGGCTAGATCAGAACAAATCATGATGGTGGGTGGCTAATTAGAGAGTTGGGTTTGTGATTGCTCAGAGTTCCAGGAGATGGTTAAATTGGCAAAGGCCAATGGGAATATGATGGGTAAGTACGCTCCACTACCCTGTAGCAGCAAGGTCTGCAAGAAGAGAAAGGCAAGGACTGGTTCTAGCAACCAGGTACCTGCCCACTTGCGGAGCTTTGATGTTTTGCATATCCCTCAGCTCAGTGCTCAACTGCAGGGCCTGGTCTTCTGTATCCAACCCCTGTTTCCTGCTTTCACAACTATGATACATTGAAATAACTGCAATTTTCACAGTTGAATAATGGCAATCAACCATCACGAGATGTGTCTCTTGACATCTGATGTTGTGCAGATATTTGTAATACTGGAACAAATGGTCAGAAAGAAAATTTGCAGGCACAGATAAAGCAGGCTGGTGGAACCACTGCCATGAACCTCCATCACTCTGTGACCCATGTGATTGCTTCTCAACCAACAGGTGAAATTTTACACCATGTTTCTTCCCTCCCTCTCATTACAACTATGACTTACATCACTCTGTTCAATAGCAGTAGGGTAGCAGCTGTGTAACCAGCATATATTCTAGCATGATCCATACCCAAGCTTCACATTGATGCGTACTATTTCTTTACATCCCACTTTAGTAAGATTGGAAAACTTTGGAGAAGGAATCAAAAAAGTCACCATGAATAGGGCACATGACGGCATCTTAGCTACACCTGACAAAAATTGCTGAACAGGAATACACTACAAGGCAGCAGTAAGCAGCGATTGGGATGTCATTAACTTGGAGTGGCTAGAGTCTTGCATCCACTCCAAGGAACTTATGCCAATCAATCCCAGGTGAGGGTAATTTATAACGTGGAATAGATTATGTGGACTACATTCAGCTGCGGTGGTATGATCTCAAAATGAACTTGTGGAGCTCCAGGCCTTTAGAAGTTGCTTTGATCACCTGTTGCTGATTAAAATTGAGTACATGTGGGCTTTTGCCAACAATTCCAAACTGACCCACCCAAGCTTTCTGTGTTTACTCTTGGGTTTGCATGTCAGGCACTACTTTCACATGTCCAAGGCCACAAAGGAGAATCATAAGGATGACATTGACTCATATGGTGACCCATACTTCAATCCAATTGATGTCGCAGATATTTGCGAGGTTCATAGAAGGATGATCACTCTCTTTTTCAATTATGCATCTCTTGCAGACCTCACTCACATTCTCTAAGGTCTGTGGTCTTTGATTGTGTGAATATGACCTCTGCATAGATTCATCAATACAATGTTTCTCTGTAGGAGTTTCTGGCTGAGAGTTACAATGCTGAGGAGTATATCTGCTTGGAATTTACCATGTTGTGTGCACTGGGTGTTCAGATATTAGCAAAGGTGGGGGATGGACCCCCATTACTACCTGACATCAGGCAAATGATAAATAAAATCTTGCCAAAGTCAGGGCATTGGGCTCTGTTTCGAGGCATTTGCCTCTATTTGGTTCCTCCCATCCATTCTATGTGGGTCCTATTCTCTATCAATCTGTACATATGTGCTGGAGTTCTGGGTTCAGTAGGCTGCCCTCTACAAAAGGACTTAAAAGTGTGTGGTGTCTCTCATTCAAAATAGTAGCACATGCCCTTATGAAATCTGCCTTCATACCTTCCTTTTTCCTTGGGCACAACTTGTTGAAATAACTGGTGCAGCGGTCTCCAGGAATCCAGACACGCAGGCTGTAACCCAAGCTATACTGAAGAGATTGGGCTTGGAGGCTGCATGGGTTGGTGGCTCCCTGTCGTCCACATTGCATGAGGCTGTCACCCATGTTGTTGTCTTTACAACACCAGAGACCCCAGTGTGCCTACAGTTGCTGCTGAGCAGGTTTGAACTTAGTTCTCGTGCTCTCCAACACTTTTGATTATCTATGGACCCCCAAAGTGCTTGCTTGTCTTTCTGGTTTTTGTTGTACTCTGCTCTTGTCAGTTGTGTTCATCTTTTCATCTTCCTGTTTGCTATTATCGTCCCTTATTGCTTGTTCTGGAAATGTGATGAACCTTAGTCTGACGCCATCTCACAATTCATTTTCACGTTGACTGAAATTGTTAGTAGAGAAAGTCCTTGATATGTAGGAGGATATTTCTTCCTCTGGTTTATGTACCACTTCCCCAGTTATAGTGTCATTCTGTCAGAATTCACAATGTGGAAGTCCACTAATGTTTTAGGTGCTGGAACTGCAGCATTCAAGTACAGGAGCAGAGGGAATTGCTGGAGCAAAGTGGTGTGAATATAGTGTCCCATGTATGGCTGCAGGATTGCCTGCAGCAACACTGCATTCTTTCTGTGGCCACCTACAGTCTATGGTACAGACACACCTTGTAAGCTCAGTATATTGGCATTGAACTTGGACATTAGCTGGTGTGAAATAAGTTATATGGGGCAGAATGCTAGCCAAATTTTCCAACTTAACCTGCAGTATTCTAAGTAAGCTAATCCACAAATTTTAGACCTGGAATTTTAACTCAACCTATGAGTTTGGTCCTAGGTTCCCAAGGGATTCCCTTGTCTTGGGAGAACAAGGAGCTGCATGTTACATGACTCCAGATGCTGAATAAAATGTTTGCAGGACTGAGAGCACAGCAATGTCCCTAATGCAAGACAAGCCCATGCCAGATTGTAGTCCAACACTGACTGAGCATCAGGAAGAAGTGAAATCCAAGTTTATGCAGAGGATGGATGAACAGCAAGACACTCTTGTGCTGAAGCCAAAGTATTTTAGTGCTGTGGATCCAGCAACTAATTGCATGCCTGGACAACCATGTAGTCCATATGTGCAGGAGGCTTCTTATATGAATCTGATGGATGAACAGCAAGGAAACCACTTGCTGACACGAAAGCGGCATAGGGCTGTGGATCCCGCAGCAACTGTGCACATGCCTAACCAACAGTGCAGTTTGCCTGAGGAAGTTCCTTGCAAGAATGTCTTGCACAATAATAAACCCACTCCAAATCAAAACAGTTTGCAGGATTTTGTACAGCTGTTGTTACCTAACCTTCCAGCAGCAACTGATCACCTGTTTTCTTCTTCACCAGATCTGCACAATGCAGGCAGCAAATCGTCCCCAACAGTCCCAGCATCCAAGCTGGCGAGAGAGAAAACCCAAATACCTGCATCAGAACCAAAACCACGCTTCAGCTTGAAAAGCTTCGTGCATCTGCTATCAGAAACTTCTGGATTACATGAACTCTAGAATCATACACAAAGGTCAATGCAAACTACTTTTACATTCTTTTTGAAAAAATATGGTAATAATAGGAAAACATCCAGTTTTCAAACCGCAGTGAAACTTTAAATTGTGCAGATTATTCAGAGGAAAATTTCAGCACTACTAGAGAATCCCTTTGCTGCTACTGAATGCAGACAGATCATTTAGATTCAAACTAGAATCAAGAATGCAAATGAGATTGCTCCTTTCCCACATACGCACCTGAGATTTGCGTTATTGCTGTGGGAAGTATTTGAGTGTTTGTGAACAAAAAGGGAATGCAATCCATCCTTGCTTGGAAAGTCTTTGAATGTTGTGAACAAAAAGAGTGCAACCATCACTTGAAAGTAGTTGAATTTTGCAAATGAAAAAGATTGCAACTGATTGTCACTAGGAAAGTATTTGAGTTTTGCAAATGAAAAAGAGTGCAACCCATCATCACTTTTCATGTCCATGTTTGCATGAGCTTATGTGTGCGGTGTTTGTTTGCGTGTGTGTGTGTCTCTCTCTCTCTCTCTTCTCTCTCCCAATCCTAATCCAATGAGGAGAAAAAAGAAACCAGATTTTGAAATTGTTGCATGTTGAAATTGAGAAAATCCATCAGATTCCTGCACATGGTTCGAGTAGGTAGCCAAAAATAGACAAGGCCCATGTTAAAAAGATTTAATTTTCATATCTTATTTATAATTAAAATTTTCGGCTAAATCTTCTTTACTGTGGACAATCACCACTTTATCTTCATCACAAAACTGAAAATAGTAGGCCTAAATAGTAAACAATAATCACAAGTGATTTTATTTTTTGCAATTTTCTGATGTTGCAGCATTGGCTTAGCATCATCCAAAGAGGGATTTAGCATTAAATGGCGACAGGTTTTTCAAACTTGTCTAAATAGTATAAATAAATAAATAAATAAATTACTACTAAAAGAAATTACTATCAAACTAAAATCATTCAAAAAACGTGACCCCAAACAACAACAACAACAACAACAACAATAATAATAATAATAAAATCGAAATTTGGCGATTGTTTTCAGAGGAAAAAATGGGAATATTGTGACAGAATATTCCCTTTTATTTTTATTTTTCACATTTTGGCGAAATTTGGCGATTGTTTTCAGAGGAGAAAATGGGAATATTGTGACAGAATATTCCCTTTTTATTTTTTATTTTTTTCACATTTTGGCGAAATTTCGCGCCAAAAAGAAAACCCTGAGATTCAGTGTTCCTAGTTTTCAACACCCTGTGGAATGATGCAAACTGGGAGTGAGAGAGAGAGAGATGTGTGTGTGTGTTACAGGCTCTTCTTCTGCCTTCAAGGAAGAAACTACAGAGCTCTGTTGTCTTTTTTCATTTGGTCCCACGTTTTGAGGAAGAATGTTCACAGAGATGGTGTTACTGTGAACCGTTAGTTCATTTTCTTGGGGAACTTCATGGAACATTTCCTATTTTCAACTGTTGTTGTTGTTGTCGTTGCTGCTGCTGGTTCGAACTTGCCATTATTAAGAAGAAGAAGAAGCAGCAGCAGCAGCAGAAGAAGAAGAGCCATCATGCCATGATCCCCTTGTTTGTTTTGTTTTTTTTGTTTGTTGTTGTTTTGTTTTGTCTTTTTTAAAAAAGAAAAAAAACCAAAAAAAAGAAAAAAAAAAAAGGACCGCCATGCCAAAAGCCCCCTGGTTTTTTTTGTTTTTTTTTTTTTTTTTTTTTTTGT
>Ga0116229_10011272_pt1 | contig 13233 bp, 10 predicted proteins | sample S1TSphgellanicum_3_FD_87313 | JGI IMG/M metagenome (GOLD analysis project Ga0116229, IMG submission 87313) | Host-associated microbial communities from peat moss isolated from Minnesota, USA - S1T2_Fc - Sphagnum magellanicum MG | ecosystem: Host-associated > Plants > Peat moss > Unclassified...
CTTTTGAGCATTCAACTACTGCACAGTACAAGTTAGCTTTGAGCAACTTGAGTCAGCCCATTGGATGGTCAGTCTGAACTGTCTTCAACAAAACCTATCATTTGCAGCATTGTAATGGCAAACACAGATACTTCCTTTGCCTTCTTTGCTTTTGTTGTTGGAGGGTTATTCATTCAAAAGGCCTTGATATTAAGGCTGGTTCAAGGATATAAATAATCTTGCCCATGAGTGCTAAGACTACACAATATGACTAAGGTGTTCAAGTTGATCACCAAATAGAACCAATTTTATGAAATCGTCAAGTTGATGATTTATGGAACATAGAAAAGGGTGAATTACGAGGTTTAAGAAATCAACATGAAAGAACATGCAAAAAGATATTAAAAAAGACACAAAATTATCCGGAACAACAAAATACATTATATAATTAAGGAGTTTTTGTCCAATTTGGTGTTGCCATGTTAGCACAACATTCCTTACAATTGATTATTAACCTTCCTAACAAAAATGGATAGCAAGGGCCTATTTTGCCAAACATATGTTGCATACCAAAACACCTTAATGAAATGCTTCACATAATTTAACCCCCTAGGAATGAGTGCCATTTGAGTTTACTCATTATCACTAGGGTAAAAATGTTCCTTGTTGAAAAATTAATGAAACTTGGAACCTATTTATTATGGACTCATTACACTTCAAATTACATTATGATTAATAAACATAACATTATAATAAACATAACAAAAGAAAATTTTGCAACTAAATCAAAAGATTGTTGAAGAAATAAACAAGATTATTGGAATATATCATTGAAATAAATGAAGTATCAAATCATCTACCTCTTCTCAAGCTTTTTAAGTTCAAGCCTTTTAAGCTAGTTCTAATTCACTAAGTATTTTTCATAGACACATTTGAACATCACCTATTTCATCGTTCTCTACTTGTCAAATACAGATTTGGCAAGTTATTTGTCCATAGAAATTCTTTGTATCCCTAAGGAGTGGTCCTTGGAGTCTCCTTGTCTCAAATTCTACTATAAAGAAATATTCTCATATACAAAAAGACATGGACAAACATGTTATGTAATCATTTCTGCCTGCAATATTTGTTTTTCGGGAGTTTAGATTTTGGATGTTTACAAGTGAATTGTGATTTGAAACTATGGACTCATTTAATGGTTATAGTGTCAAGCTAGTAAATTCTACATTCATTGAGCACAAACTTATTTTTGTCACCTTTGCTAAAAGACAAAGCATGTAACAAAGTGAGTGAAGATGTTTTAAGTTATACATGAAGGCATTTAACTCCTTGGGATGGTGAATCCTACCTGAGGCTCATACCTTGGGAGCTGTTGATGCAAGGTGGGTCACTCGACATTAGAAAACGTTGTTGTTGACACACAGTTGAAGGCCCAATGATTGTACTCCTGCTACTCCAGGGCTTCTGGTGATCGAGGATGGGCACTGGTTTCCCTCACCTTTGCTACTCAGAACAAGATTGGAGGGAGAAATAGAGGAACACACAACACATATGCTCTTGAATCTAGAAACAAACAGTACAACAATGAAGTTTGGGTCCCAGGTTATGAACCCTCAACTGTCCAGCTAATTAAGATTCAAAGTATTATTGCACCACCACTCCCTTCTTCAAGGAGATGTCTTTGTTCCATGAACACTGGCAATAAAGATTCAGTCGTCTACCACATTGCTTGGAGCTGCCTCTTCAGGTTCACCTGTTTAACATTCAGGTGAATAAATGAATGTTGACTACTAAATGGACCTGATAAACATATGCTAAGCACCTCCCAAATCATAAGTTTTCTATGACAAAATTATAGCAACCTTTGCCACCAGTTAACAGCCTATGTATTAATCTACAAGGGATACTGAAACATGAACTGAATTTTTTTGAGCTAATCAAACATCTTGGTTTGAAGCTTCCCAAGCCAAAAAAGAGGGAGCACACCAATTGCAATTAGTAGGTAAGGAGTTGTAGCAATTGAGGGCAACAGAGGCAGAGAAGAAAACCCTAAGAAATGGAGCCCAGAAGTGACCAAATGTTGCAATTTAACATATTTTGTCCCAGGAAAGGGGAAGTAGAAACCAAAGTTTTTACACACCTTCAACTTCACCATCTGCAGGAAGAAGGGATGATCGTCTAGAGGGTAGTGATTGATGAGGTGTTGGCTGCACACCATAGCCATAAGGCAGCATATGCAAAAGTGAGGCACTATAGCTTTCAATTCTGCTGTTTTATCAGCAACACAATTGGAATGGCCACATGCATATCATCTGAGGGTGCACCTGAAGTTTTGGTCGGAGTGCTTCAACCATACTGCGTGGCTTGTGACCTGGAGGCTCTTCCCCCTGCTGTTCCAAAACCAAAACCCAGATAGTGAGCTGTCTTTTAAAACAACAAAAAAACTTGAGACATTTCTGCCCTGGAACATTGAACCTAGGTCATTCCCCATGTGCAAATCTTGCATTCCCAACAAATTCCCTTGCAAAATTCCTTTCAGTGCATTGTCAAAGCATGGCAATCTTGAGAAAAGTCCAATGTCATGTAGACAGCCATCACCACTAACACACCGGTCCTCTACTAAACCACCCCAAATCCCTTGAAGAGCCAATGCATTAGTTCATCATGGACTAGCTGTGATCATGTCACCCTAATCTAGATATTGTACACCACTGGCTGCAGTAAACAGAGAGACAACATCCAAAAAAAGGTTGAAGCAAACCTTTCCCAGTGCCCAGTCTGCTGAATCAAAGAATGCACGCTCGTGATCCTGTCAACACCTCACAAGATGCACTTCAGCAGATACCTCTGTGAAACAACCCATCCATAAACATTAATATGAAAGAAAAGAATGATAACCAGAAACCTTCTCCCATACACACCATGACATTCAAGCATATAAATAACATTTTTGGTCATATTTGACTAGACTTCTGGTCCAGAGTAAACAGAACAATAGGTGAAATTCCTTGAATGCCAACAAAGACACAATCAAAAAGGTTGGTGACCTGGAGTATATGCTCTACTCTTACATCAAATTTTTAGGTCCTCCAAAAGGACCTAAATTTCTAAAATACTCAACATGGGGATCTTAACCTGGATGTTTCAAAGGAGAGAAGCTATAGAGAACATCTGCTGGCTTTGTTGGTAGTATTGGGGTGACGGATCAGAGTATATCTACCATGTTCTTCATGCTCATAAAAATTCCAAGCATTATAGGATCAGTGTTGGCATTTTTGTTTCTTCACAATTTTGCTGTGGAAACTGGAAACTTGTGAGAGCTCAAATGAATTGTACACAGCTAGACAGTTATATCAATCTCTCAATCTCCTCTGCAACTGGGATCCAGATTCCTATGTGAAGCCAGAACTAGGTGAATGGAACTGACCTTAGAAATGAGAGGGGGTTTCTTGGGCAGAAGGCCACCATATTTCTTCTTCAATATTGCCTCCTACAAATGACCAAAAACCCACATGCCAAAACAGATGTGATCAATAAAACCAGCAATGATCCTAATCAACAAAATCTATAAAACAAGGTCCTAATGAAGCTCCCATGGTAAAATACTGGATCAAGCTCCCAATGGAATAATGTCAATATGGAATATTATTTTCCACAACTCCATATGTTGATATCCTTTGTCTCTGTGTCCACAAATACCTGCTGACTTCACATCACTGTCATTCAAAATTGCCCTTTAACTATGGAGGATTTGCACCCAATTAACAGGGACAATTAGGCTATGTTTTGTGTTTGCCAGCTATTATTGAGCTCAAATCTCTCATTCACAGATTGTTCTCATCAAATCATGCACCTCTTCTTCTTCCCTTGCATATTTTGAACCCTAAGTTCACGTTTCAAGTGTCATCTAGGTTGCGTCCAATATATAAAAGGTTTACAATGAGTACCTCTTCAGCAAGAGTAGGTGCTGGTGTCTTGATTTCTTTGTGGCTGGAGTCACCAGCAGTCTCCCTTTCATCGCCCATGTCCACCTTTCAATTTGGACGTGCCGACCTTTATTATAGAAACCTAGAGGATGAAAGACAAAAGAAAACTGTGAGACAAAAGTTCTGTCATTGAGACAAAAAGAACCAAAATTGGTTCTTCTTTCAAAGACATGAGAAATAATGGCATACCACAAAGCGACCAAAACATTCCATAGCAAGAATGGTGGTCCACAGCAACAAGCACAAATAAAAAGCTCTTGCGAAATAGAACACACATAAGAGATGATGATCCAGCAGGAAGAAAACAGTACTAAAGACCAACCACACTGATCAGCTCACAAACAGAAGAACATGGTCCCTGTTTTCAGAACATGTCTCCTCTTCTGATAATTTCATTCAAGAATTTGTTGCTCTTTTGTCTGACATATAACAACACATCAGAAAAGAGTCTGGATGGATTGTTGGCAGCAGCACAATCAGAACCTTTTCTGGTTTGAGAGATCTATCAAAACTAAACTTGATGCTGACAAGGAGGTTGATATCAACATGATGGAAGAGAGGTTTGAAAGAGTTTGCCAGATCTCCTCAGGAAATAGGCAAAAAAGCCACATCAATTACAGAGCAAGAAGACTACGGTGTACCTTCCAGTTTAAGATCTACTAAACTAGACTCAAAGAGAATCTTGATCAACATGAAATGGAGGAGAGGTTTGAAAGCTTGCCAGATCTCCTCAGGGAAATAGGCAAAAGACAAAGCAAATTACAGAGCAAGAACAATGTTCTAGATCCTCTTCCTCCTCACCAATCAAAATCTGGCCAGAAGAAGAAGAAGAAGAAGAAGCGTCCTTTCTTCTTCTTCATCAGCATCCTGTCCTCGCAAACTCTTCAGGTATGATCATCAGTTGCCTGAAGATCAATACTGAAGAAAAAGAAGAGGAAGAAGAAGCCAAAAAAAAAGCACATACAAAACAGAGGAATTTCCAATACACGACGACGCAAACAAACAAACAACGCATCAACGACTGTTTATAGTAAGAAAACAGAACCAGAACCAGAAGCGATCCCGAAGTTTAGAGCAGTTTACATGAGACAAAAAACGCACACACAAACAAGGTCGATCGATCAATCCGTCCAGAGAGGAGGAGGGCCTTCTTATTATCCTGTCTCCGCAGAATTCTTTGGAAAACAAAGAGGCAAAGATGATGACGATGATGATGCACCAGGTAGTATAAAAGTATGCTTTGCTTGCCTTGCCGGGAAGAAAGATTGGACCCGATCAGCAGCCGAACGCGGTGGTGGTGGTGGTCGTCGTCCGGCTGGCCTTTTGCCGATATCTGGTGATGTTTTGTGGAGTGAGTTCTGAGAAGAGCTTACGAGCGACAAAAGACATCACGGGACTAATACGTACATACATACATACTGTATCTCTCTCTCTCTCTCTCTCTCTCTCCGATCAAGACGCGCTTGTTGGCCCTCCTCCTTCCTAGGGTTTGCTTCAGCAATGAATGAAGGTGGTGTAAGTTAAGCCTCGTCTGCCGCGTCCCGCGGAAGAACCTGGAAACAGAAGAGCATCTCATCCAGAGAGAATAATAGGGATCTTGTTTGCATTGGTAACAGCAGCATCTTTGTTGCATTTTTTCTCTTTTCTCTTCTTCTTCTCTTGCTCTCTGTTTTTCTTCTTCATCATCATCTTCTAAGTATCTTCTGTTTTGTGCGGGGCAGAAGAAAAATGTGCACGGGAGAGAGAGAGAAGCATAACCGGAAATCAGTGCAAATGCTCATGTGTAGGAGGAGGAGGAGGAGGAGGAGGAGGATAGAATTAACTCTTCTTCATCTTCAGATTTGAAACAGGTAAGTGATCAGCAGCAATTGATAGGAGCAGCATTTTGCGTCTTCTTCTTCCCTTGATGTGTTCATCATCATCATCATCATCATCTTCTTCTTCTTCTGGTTTTTTCGGAGTGGAAGAATCTGCACTGAGGAGAAGCAGCACACTGAAAATCAGTACAAGTAGTAGTGCTTATGAGGAGGAGGAGGAGGATAGGACCAACTCTTCATCTTCAGCCAGAGAGGAGCAACAGACCTTGAAGGTTGAATGTGCTTACAGATCTGCAGCATTTCTTCAGTCTGAGAAAAGCAGCAGCAGACCTTGAAGGTTGAATGTGCAACAGATCCACATTCTGAGAAAACATGGGTCTCCAGTTTGATAAGAGAAGAGATTGTGAAGGAAAGATTCCAAGATGGATTGCAATGGTGCCCAAGGACTGTAAAATTGAGCATTACTCATGTGGAGTACTAGAGAAGACTTGCAAGGGGTTACATCAATGCTGGGCCAATAAGGTATGGGAAGAAGCTGGCAGTGGAGCTTTCCATGACATGCAACAAGCTATTGGGTCCCAAACAAGTTCCGCTTTTGTTCATGGGCTCAATATCTATGTGTTAATATGTGTATATCATCATATGGGCCAGGCCACATGCCCATTCTAAGCTATTGGTCCCTTTGTCTTTTTGGGTAGTAGATGTATCAATGTATATGCCATGTGTGGAGGATGCTTGGAGGTTGTTTGCTCAGAGATTGTTTGATGATATGGCCCAGACACAATGTGATCTCTTGAACTGCATTAAGTAATTCTGGAACAGCTGAAATGTTGGGACAGTGGCAGAAGACAATGAAGTATTCCAAAAATTGCAACCAGGGAGGTACGGAGTGTTTCACCTTCATGATGGCAGCACATGTTTCACAGTGTTGCTACAGCATGTGCACTTCCTGAACAACATATGTGTGGTGGTGCTCTTCTATCAGATACCATGAGATGGGAACTCCCCTTCCTTGCCCCACTTGCTGTGAGTCTCAAAATTATGAGTTTCAAGCTCTGCTTAAGTGTGCAGAAGGCACTTCAATGGGCAGATATCCAGTGTGTAATGGCAGCTGTATGAGGTAAGTTCCATTGCTTGATGGAGAATGAGACAGATTTTCATTTTGAATGGATGTTTCATTTTTGCATGGAGGTGGGTTTTGTGTGACACAAAGGTGAAAATAAGTTGGTGTTGGGTGAAATTTTGGATTCATAAAATCAAAAAGAAAATAGAGAGAGTTGTTGAGTTTCTCTTTTCATGCTTCTCGTAGTTTTCAGGTCGTGCATCGGGTGATTCAAGGTGCAGCTTTCACATTGTAGTAGCAAAATTGATAGTCCAATGTTAGTGAGACAAACACCAGGTAAGAGAATTCCAACTTTTTGGTCATCCAAGGCTATGAGAAACTGGAGAGGAATTTGGGATAATCTGGGTTTCATAGAGTGAAGCTTCTGATTCCACGATTGTGCTTTTGCAAAAAATATTGTAGTCTGCTGTGTGTGGCATTCATTACTTCATTTTGTTGGCTGTGACTTTTAACATTGTGTGCATCTGAAAATTGTTAGATGATGGAATTTGGTAAGTCTTCTGGGAAGCAAACCACACAATGGATTTGATAAGTGTTCAAATCTGGGTGTTACATGATCTTGAGGTTTTGCAATGATCTTGTGGACTGTGCTTGGAAAAAGTTCAAGATGTGGGTTGTATTGAATCATGCATGTGGAAGGGGATTGTGTCAAGTTTCTAACGGTTGTGTTGGATGTACACTTGCATGTCTGCTGGTTTAATCTGAGGAGCATATAGACAACATGTCACAGATCTGAAGTGCACACAGGAGCAACTCTGGAGACTTGAAAATGAGGCAGCTTGCTTGTTTCTCTTCGCAGAACAGAACGTGCCTGGACAAGGGCTGTTTCGAGAGAGGAATTTGTATCATGGTGGGCACCTTAAACTTATAGCAAAACTTGTTGGTAAGTTATGAATAGGAGAAGGGCTCCAAATGGGTCAATTCTTACTTTCAATATGCTGGCAAGGCCTGTAGGTCAAGCTGACATTGAGAAAGCAGGACCTGTTTGGAGCCCTTCTCTGATACTGGACAGGCAGTTAGGCCAAACTAGCATTGAGAAAAGCAGGACCCATTTGGAGCCCTTCTGAGGCATAAAGAAACTATTAGATTTTTCTGTGCTGCCTCCTTTTTTGAAAGAGTAATCTTACAATCTGTAAGAGATTATGAAATTGTAAGAGACTTTTTAGTGAATTGCATAGGAGCAGTGATGATTTAAAGCAAAAGAATTTGTGGCCCCTTACTGTTATTAACAGATTTGCATAGCTCTAGATTGCATATAAGACTTAACACTTTGCTATTGCAATTGGGTTCTTTCTCCTTCCTTTCTGGCTATGTTAAAATGTGTTGTCTATGGAGTCTGGACCTAGAAAATGTTGTCGGGGAGGTTCCTGTATGAGTGAATTCTCCTTAGGGGAGGGCCATGCCCCTCAGGTGTTCCCAAACTTCAGGAGAAGCTGTTTTTCTATTTGAATGACAGAGGGTTTGCATGCGAATGGCAAAAGGTCCCTTCAATTAACAAAAGCATCTTTCTTTGTTTGCTCTAACCGGTGGGCTTGTTGAGAGCCCAGTTGTTTGCATTCAGGGTTTCTTTTTTTGACACAAAAATTGGGAAAAAATTCAAGAATCTTGTTTTCTAGTGTAAGTTTGACTAAAATTTTGGAAATTTATGAGAATTTATTACAAAGTATCTTAAGGCAAAAGAAGAATTATGAAAACTCAAATTATATTTCACCATTCCAAAATATAATCTTTAAAAAAAAATCCTCTAAAAGAAACCAAAATCCTTCAAGATATCATAACTTTTGTAACTAATCTCAAGTTTCAAACACAAGCCAAAATATCATCTTTCAAAAATCCTCATATAAAAATAGATAGACCTATTATTTATTACCTAGGGGCCAAAATCCATTAAAGCTACTATACTCTCTATAATGAATCTAACACAATATATCCCTTGCCTACCAAGGCAAGGCCAATAAACAATGGCTACTTAAAAGTGTAACCTACATTCTTCTGATTGTAGTCAGAGGCTGATTCCAAGGTCTAGTTGCATGAGGAGGCTGGTTTTGTTGTAAGCAGGGTGTTTTTTTAATACTTTTTTGTGAGGTGGGTGGGCTGGGTGTCATCCACCACAAAGAGGATTTAGCCAAATTTGGCTATAGATCAGAGAGAAAAGTAAAAAAATTTGGATCCTTGAATTTATGGTGTGACCAAGTGTGATGGGTTTTGGGAACATCTTTGGGGGGGGGGGGGAAAGCATTTGGAACTTGTCAAATAAGTTGGGGAAGCATTGGGAACATGATGGTATTGCACTGAGAACTTGATGTGAACATTCTAAGAACTTGATAAAAACTTGATGGGAACATGATTGGGAACATAAATTTCCATGCCTTTCCCCATCCCCCAAAGTACCATAACAATTGAGGGCAATTGAAAGAATTGAGGGTGTTGTGTGATATTGTGTAAATAGAGGGTGTTTTATGGCTCGATGTAATTTGGCATTAGCCATGAATGGCCATTTCAAAAAGCCAAAAAATCCACCTTTGCCCTCACAAGGGCCAACAACAAATGTTTTGCTTCTCAAAATGCCCACGTTACTTTAATTTGTTATTATTATTATGGTACCCACCAAGTGTCATGATAATGGTTTTTTTTTATAAAAGTAAAACTCCCGTCAATTTTTATGTTGTGCAACACCCTTGGGCTAAGGCATTCTTGAAGGATGATATTTTGGCTTGTGTTGAAACTTGGGATTAGTTATTGAGTTATGATATCTCGAAGGATTTTGGTTTCTTTCAGAGGATTTTTTTAAAGATTATATTTTTGCATGATGAAATATTTGAATTTTCATAATTATTCTTTTGCCTTAAGATACTTTGTAATATAAATGGCAAGGCCACAATGTGACACACCCCATTGTTCATGTGGGACCAGGCACACATGCAATTTGCTACGGGAATAAACAATGATGAGTTGTTTGAAGTGGTGGAAAGGAAAAAAAGATGGCATGCTCAATGAATCTATCACAAAAGCAATTGACAAAAACCTAGACACTTCAAAACAAGGATGATAAAAGCTTGATATGTGTAGTAGCTATACATCTTTTGGTCATACTCATGTTTGTGTTTTTCATTTTCACTCCTCAAGTTTGTTGAAATGAAATGATTGTGTTATACTAATTGATGGAATAAAATGCACGTTTCTTGATGTTAAACACCTCCTAAGGGTTTTGTGTTATTCGTAGCAAGTAATGAAAAAATTATTGGAAGGCATGTTGGAGAAAATGGGGTTATAAACGTTAGTGATGAGGATTAATGGATGTTGTTGCACTTTGTGGTGAGTAGCAAAGAAGCCACGATTCAACTTCCTCAACCTCAATACACCACTTATAACATAGATTATAGGTGGGCAACTCATGGGATTAAAAAAAGTTGTTGCAAGGGAGTTGACGGTGGGTTTTCAAATTTTGGCCTTTTATTGCAAGACTTTATATACAATGTCACTAAGGGACAAGACATCGAATGGGAGATGAAAGTCAAGTCCAACATGGCATCACTTTAAGGAAAACTTTAGGGTATACAAAATTGAACTTGTCCAAATTGCACATAATGAAACAAGGGTTTTAGCCACAACAACATGCTTTGGCTTTTTACAAGTGTGTTTTGTGTGAAACCCTAATAGACTAGCTTAGTTAATGATTCCACCACTTTTTCAACCTAGAGTTCCCTAGACCAAAAATTGACATTCCCCTTTTCTCCTATCTTTGAAATGATCATCCCATGTTTGTCAACCTTTCTTCTTAAAATTGTTTGAACTTTTTCAATACAAAAAAGGTCTCGGTTGAACAACTTTTCCTATTTGGCCATGCTAGATAGATTCGGTGTTACTGGTATTGGCGGAGTCAAGGGCCCAAGATTAAGATAGGAGAACATTGGAGTTCAATTGAACCACTTTTTTAATCCAAGGAAAGTGGGAGGGATTGAAAGGAGTCAACATGTCTCAAAAGTTCCCTCTCTTTGATTGTATGTAGATGCCAATTGGATGTGCATCTTTTGATCATTGGTTTCTTCCTTATCCCAAGTCCCAAATGGAGCAAATTTTTTTCACCTTCATATGGACACTTTCTATCTCTACCTTATGAATCTTACCATCAATAAAACATAATATGAGCATTTATATTGTTCTTGAAGTGTTTAAACATTTTCACATCATAAACAAAAGATGCCCCAAATAATGGATCAAAGGTAACATTATTGATTTCATTTTTGAATTTTAGATTTTAAAAGACTACACTTTTAGCATTACATTTTTTATTCATTTGATGTCTTGATTCTTTGTATAAAACAATTAAAAAGTAAAAATGTGTAAGCAATTCACGGAATGTGGTGAATTAATGATTGTTTGAGAAACCTTGATATTGAAGCAAATTTCTAAAATCACAAATTTGTGTGAACTTGTACACATACATGAATTCATGCACATGTATCAATGTTCATAAGTTCCAAAAGGCTTTTAAGAAGGCATAAATGGGTTAATTGAATTTTGGAATTTGATTTTCCAAATTCAAATTAATTAAATATTTGTGAAAATGTACATTTTATGATTTAAACTTTCACTTTTGTTTTGTTTTAATGTTTTATCTTTAGTTCATTACATGGTGTTTTCATCTTTGGGTATATCCTAAATTTTGTCCATGTTGCATACCTCCTAACTACTTGTTTTAACTTAATGTAGTTAAATAGCATATTCATTGAGTCTATGTCCAATAATTATTTAATTTTGATGATTCAATGTTGATAAATAGAATATTTCAAAAGATGTTTCATGATCTTTCATAATTTATTTTTTCTTTGAGAAATTTTTGGGTGAAAATTTCATCATGTCTAAAAACAATATAACTTTTGTCAAACCTTCTATTCAACTAGTGTATTTCTCCATGTTGTTTTTCACTCCTACATTTAAAAAATAAAAATAAAATTATATTTGAAATTGTTTCAACCCATGTTGTCTTTGCCTATTATAGTTTTTCATCCAACAAACATTTCGTGTACTTGGCTTTATATGCACTCCTCCATTCAAGTCTTCCTTTGCATATTCTCTCCCTCCCCCCTCCCCCCCACATGGCTCTACATGCTCCGTTACTTACAATACATGCCACTTACAATACATGCCAAGGAGGAGTTTCAACACACACATCCCCTAACTACTCCAAGTTTCTCATAGATAGCCTTCTATCTCTTTTTGGGGATTGACACAACAAAAAGGCAAAGGTTTCCATTTGTTAAGAGGGTTGTTTTCCAATCATTTAATCAAAACAATTTGAACATATATATGTATTTATATGATGTACCAAGTATATTCAAATAGTTTTGAACTCACATTTCGTGTTTCCAATTTGTAAGCTAAATATGCAATGCACAATTCAAGGCAAGTTGTCTACGTAGCATTCATGAATGATCATGTTCATCTATGTATCTATCTATCTACACAACCAAAACGTGCGATTTCAACAACAAATCCCATGGCACCAATGAAAACCATGAAGAGCCAAAAACTTGTGGATCTAGCAAACCAAAACAAATTTTACATTTGTACATTTTTTTCTACATATATTCATCGGGCATACAATTGCAATATGATGTTCATCCAATTGTATTGATTGCAATATGATATTCATCCAATCGTATTGATTGCAATTGATTTTTTTTCCTAATTATATGTTATAATACAATTCACCATTCATTAAAAATTTGTGTTGCATAGATAATCCCACGCATCCATCCGATGGGGGATTTCTTTTTTGGGGATAACTTGTGGCGTAAAACCGAGTCAAACCCAAATTTTATGGGGGGAAAGCCGTGCATGTTGTTGCAAACTTTGTCAAACTCGGTAGGCGATGTCCATGGACTAGGTGTGTGTGTGTGTGTGGGCGCGCACGTGCGCAAGACTCAACATTTTTTCAATTTTTTTTAAAATTTTTTTTTATGTGTTGAGATTATTTATTTATTTTTCCTTGTTTCGGGCAATCAAAACCCCTCCAAAATCACTTCATTTTTTTCAATTCATTTTTTTGAATTTTTTTAATGAAATTTCACCATTAAAAATTTAAAAGAAGGCTGGTACTACACATTTCCCCACATATAGGTAACCGGTTTTGGTGTCTTACGCTGGTACTTCTTTAGGGTCTTTCCTAGGCGGGACGGATGGTCATCTATGGGTTCGACTTTTGGTTTGGTTGCACTTACGAAGTGAATCAACAATGCGGAACATGGAACAGACCCTTCTAGACCCCCTTAAACACCCCCCCCCCCCCCCCCCCCCCCCCCCCCCCCCCCACCCCCACACACCC
>Ga0116229_10011274_pt1 | contig 13231 bp, 9 predicted proteins | sample S1TSphgellanicum_3_FD_87313 | JGI IMG/M metagenome (GOLD analysis project Ga0116229, IMG submission 87313) | Host-associated microbial communities from peat moss isolated from Minnesota, USA - S1T2_Fc - Sphagnum magellanicum MG | ecosystem: Host-associated > Plants > Peat moss > Unclassified...
ACCGACATGATCCGCAACGCTTCGAAGAACCAGCCCTTCGCCCGCCGCGAAGACGAAGGCGAAACCCGCCGGACCACTGGGCTGACCAACAACCCGCGCGTCGAGATCTTCTCCGGCTGGGGCCCGAAAATCTAGCGAAAGCGCGACGGCGAAGGTAGCCGATATTCGCCGGCACGATCTACTATGCCGATGCCGGCGTCGTGTGCGAAGAAGTCGCGGGTGACGCTACGGTGATCGAAGAGCCTCGCATCGTCGCGGAAGTTCTCTCGCGAAGCACTCGATCGTACGATCTTGTCGATAAGCGCGCGGCCTACCGCGCCACGGTAACGCTCGCCGCGTACGTGATCGTCCACAGCGATATGCGACGCGTCGAGGGTCGACGAACGCGGCCCAGGAGGCGAGTGGCGAACCGAGACGTTCGACGCGGGTGAAGCCTTCATCGACGGGCGCTCGATCGCGCTCGAAACGATCTACGCTCGCTCGACCTTGGATTAGACGAACCGCTTTCGCCTACCGCCACCGGTCGCCCGGCGAGGTGACGTACGTCTTCCAGAGGTATCCCCAGGGAAGCACGAGCGGAACGACCAGGACGCCCGGGAAGATGCCTGAGAACGAATCGGCGATGTCGGGATCCAGCGTGTGGTCCAGGTACGGGGGAAGCCACGCTGCGAGCACCCAGATGAGCTTCCATGTGAATTCGAAGATCAGCAGTGGCATCATCCTGACCGGATTCCGCACGCCGAGGAGACAGAGTAGCGTAAGCGCGCCAAAGAAGCTCATCCCGACGCCATGCCAGAAATCCCACGGCCGCGTGTGGTGGAGAATGGCCGGCCACGTTCGCGAGCCCTGCCCCAAGCTAAGCAAGAGATACGAGGCCCTGAGCACGTAGAGGCGATAAAGCGGAAGCTCCGGCCTGGATTGCATCTGGACCATGCTGCGTAACTACGGCGTCATTTGCCGACATGTTTCACTTCATAAATAAACGCGACCCTCTTGAAATGATCCACCCATCTCGAATCGGCAGATCATGGTCAATTCACACGTAGCCGGCTCAGGCATGACCGTTGGGCGGGCGAAGCGCGGGCGAGCGGGACGCTCGAGCTTGCCGGGGTGGGCGTCGCGTTGCTCGCCGAGGCGCCCCGGATAATCGACGCTGCGTCGACGGCGCGTAGACGGCGATGCCTTAGCCTGAGTTCACCGGCAGATAGTCCGGCCCCACTCACGACAAGGAGTACCGACATGATCCGCAACGCTTCGAAGAACCAACCCTTCGCCCGCCGCGAAGACGAAGGCGAAACCCGTCGGACCACTGGCCTCACCAACAACCCGCGCGTCGAGATCTTCTCCGGCTGGGGCCCCAAACTGTAGCTTGAGTCGATCTCCGAGCCCGAGTCCGAAGTTGCTGCGAAGATACAGTCGCACCGCCGGCTTCGGACTCGGAACCTCGCTATCCCGGGCAGCCGATTTCGCGCTCGACGCCACGAGCGACCTACACCGCGACTAGCGGTTGGGAACCGACTTCGGCGGGAGCACGTGCGTTGCCACGGCGGAATTGGCGATGAGGACGCCTGCGATAAGATCGCCCTGCGCGGTCACCAATTCACCGATTTCCAGCGGTTGGCTCACCCTGTCGCGCAGGTATGCTTGCGTAGCGTCGACGACAAGCAGTTGCCCGGTGCGCAAGCGGATCGTCAGCACCAGGTGACGGCGGCTTAGCAGGGTGCCCGAAAAGCTGTGTTGGCCGGCCGCAGGGGTTCTGGAAAGGACGACGATCGGGCGGTCCGCGGCGAGTACGGAGGTCGATTGAAGCGCGAGCGCGGCGGCGATCGCACCTGCAATGTCGAGGCGTTTCATAGCGGCCTTTCAGCCCTCAGGCGGGGATCCGGATGCAATGAAGCCGGGAGGGGAGGGCCGCTGTGCCGGAGCGCGTTGGTATTGAGGTTCGGCGGCAGCGAGAAAGCAAAGACGTTGCCGCCCAAAGCGGCTACATACACGACGCCGTTGCTAATCGACGGCGACCCAAAATACATCTTTCCGGTAACCGCGCTCGCCAAGAGCGCTCCGTCCGCGGCATCGAGGGCGCAGAGCGTGTCCCCCTCCGTGAAGTAGACGACGCCGTTGGCGACGGCGGCAGAACGTACGGGACCTCCCGCGAACTGCCATTCTAAGCTTCCGTTGTGGGCGTTTAAGGCGACGAGGGCGCCCCCAAGCGAGCTCGCGTACACCACGCCGTTCGCCACCGCGGGCGTGTTGGTCACTTCTCCTCCGACGCCATACCTCCACAGGAATTCTCCCTCTGACGAGCCGGCTGTTGACAAGGCGTACACATAACCGTCATCGGAGCCGACGTAGACGACGCCGTTGGCGACCGCCGGCGTACTCTCCACCCCCGCTGAGGTGGCATATGCCCAAAGGAGCGCTCCGGTTGCTGCGTTCAACGCGTACACCTGGTCGTTCAACGAACCGAAGTAAAGGACGCCGCTGACGACGGTCGGTGACGCGTCGATGTCGCCGTTCACGGTGTACGACCACAGGGTGCTCCCGGTCGAAGCTTTCAGGGCAACGACTTTTCCGCCGTAACAAGCGGTGTAGACGACGCCGTTGACGACGATCGCTGATGAAAAGACCGCACAGCCCAAGTTCACACTCCAAAGCTTGGCGCCGGTCGTCTTATTGAGGGCAAAGAACGTATCGTTGCTCTCGCTGCCGACGTATACCGCGGCTCCCGATATGGTGGGCGCAGCGAAGACTACCCCGGCGGCTGGGAATGACCAGACGACGCCGCCGGTGGTCGTCGAGAGTTCTTCGATCCCGCTGTACGTCGACACATAGGCGTAGGTATCTACCGCGATCGTCGCGCCGGTGGTTCCCTGGGTCCCGGCGGCCTCGATCCATTTCGGCCCGATCGCGGAGACCGTGGCCTTCGAGAGCGTGTTTTCCCAAGGGTTCGCGCTCAGATGAGCCGCCCCGAAGCCCAATTCGTTCCAGGGCGTGTTAACGTCAAACGCTGACTGAGCGGCATCGCCGGTGTGGCGCCCGATGGCGGTGATGTAGTGCGTCCCCGGCGAGGCGGTCGCGGAAATCGTGACGGATCCGCTGATTTTGCCGGTGCTCGATGCAACCAGCAGCGCGGTATCGACCTGATCGACGTAAACATCGACGGCTTCGAGATCGCCGAAACTCGTGCCCGACACGGCGACGACGGTGCTCGGGGGGCCGGTCGTCGGGGACAGCGTAACTCCCGTTTGAGCCTGCGCCGCGTGCGTCTCTCCGAGAATCAAAATCGCCAGGCCTACAAAGCCGGCGCGAAAAAACCGATAGCCCCTATCTCGAGGTGATGCTTCCTGCACGAAAACCTTCTTGTAGCACACACGCGCCGTGCGCGTAAGTGCGCAGACCCTCCGAGGCTGTCGTCGATCTCGTTCGCCCCCCGCTGCGATTCACCTCGGCTGCGGTCCGCAACGCCTCAACCGCCGGTGGCGAATCCCGGATAGAGCGTCATGCCGCCGTCGACGAAGAGCGTCGTGCCGGTAACGTAGTCCGAGGCGTCGGAAACGAGCCAGACTGCGGCCTCACCGATGTCTTCCGGTTCGCCGATGCGCCCGTACGGAATCAACTTCAGCAGCGCCGCTTCGGCCTCGGGCGTCTCCCATGCGGATTTGTTGATCGGCGTTTTGATCGCGCCCGGGGCGATCGCGTTGACGCGAATCTTGTGCGGCGCGACTTCCTGCGCGATCGACTTCATCAACATCATCACGCCGCCTTTGCTCGAAGCGTAGTTCACGTGACCGGCCCAGGGAATCTCCTGGTGCACCGAACTCATGCAGACGATCTTGCCGAGCGCGCGCGAACGCTCCGGCACGGGTCCGCGGCGCAAGAATTCGCGCACCGCCTCACGCGCGCACAAGAATTGACCAGAGAGGTTGACGTCGAGCACGGCGCGCCACTGCGCGAGCGTCATCTCTAATAGCGGGGCGTCCTTTTGCCAGCCGGCATTGGCGATCAGGATGTCGACGGTTCCGAAAGCCTGGATCGTCTCGGCGAACATCGCCTTGACTTGGCTCTCTTGGGCGACGTCGGCCGCGATCAGGTGAGCCTGCCCACCCGCGGCGATGATCTCCGAGGCCACCTCGGCGGCCTTAGCCGGGTCACCGCCCGGATAGTTCACCACGACGCGCGCACCTTCGCGCGCCAACGCTTTGGCGACCGCGGCACCGATACCCGAACTCGAGCCCGTCACGATCGCAGTCTGACCTGCTAGCTGCTTCATAGTCGCGAACAATCGCAGCCCGGAACGCCGAACCCTGCGGCCATATCGTGTCCGCCGGTATCGGCCGGCGCGCTCTCGTCATGCGGCGCGCAGTAGCTTTACAGCGCCTGGTAGAACGCTTGACTGAACGACCCTTCCAGCTGGGCGCAAATGCCATGTCCCGCCGCCACCGGAGTACCCGTAATGAAAGCGCTTCTCGCGATCGCCCTGTCGGCCGTTATGCTCGGAGGCTGCTCGAAATCGAGCGACTCCGGCACCACGTCGGATGCGAGTTCGCCGGCCGCGGACGCGACGACATCGGCTGCCGCCGACGCGGGCTCGGCGAGCGCTGATGCATCCAGCCCTTCCGACGCGGCAAGTCCTGCCGGCGCGGCAGCGGCCGCTGGAGAGGCGATCGACCTGCCGGTTTACCCCGGCGCGACCGAAGAGCGCGACAAGGGTCTGTCGATGTCGACCGGGACGGCGTCGGTCAAAATGCAGTTCTTCAAGACCAAGGCGGATTCCAAGACCGTCGTCGAGTGGTACAAATCCCACCTGCCCTCGAGTTGGCAGAACTTCGTGCTTTCCAACAACGGCAAGACGGTCGGCACGTTCTCGTCCGAGAGCGCTAACGGGTCGAAGCCGGCGGGCGCCGACCAGTCCGTAATCGTGACGTCCGACAGCGGCGTCACGCTCATCCAGTTGACCACGAAGAAGAGCAGCTAGCTCGAGCGGGAACCACGCCCGGGATGGATTCGAATCCTGAGCGCGCCCGAGTCGAGGCCGACGCGCGGCGCACGGAGCATTGGACCCACTGGGGCCCCTATCTGAGCGACCGGCAATGGGGCACGGTCCGCGAAGACTATAGCGCGACCGGCGAAGCGTGGACGTATTTTCCGTTCGAGCACGCGCGCTCGCGGGCATACCGCTGGGGTGAAGATGGGATCTTCGGCATCAGCGACGATCATCAGTTGCTCTGCTTCGCACCGGCCTTCTGGAACGGCAACGACCCGATCCTCAAGGAGCGCTTCTTCGGCCTCACCGGACCGCAAGGTAATCACGGTGAGGACGTCAAGGAGCTCTACTACCACCTCGACAACGTGCCGTCGCACGCGTATATGCGCGCGCTCTACAAATATCCGCAACGCGCGTTTCCCTACGCCGACCTCGTCGAAACGAGCGCCCGGCGCACGCGGCTCGATCCCGAATATGAATTGGTCGATACCGGCATCTTCGCCGACAATGCGTACTTCGACATCGAGGTCGCCTATGCGAAGCGCACGCCGAGCGATATCTCGGTCGCCATCACCGCCACCAATCGCGGCCCGGCGCCGGCGCCGCTGCACGTCGTGCCGCAACTCTGGTTCCGCAACACGTGGTCGTGGACTCACGATGCGCCGCGCCCGTCGATCGTGGCCGCGCGCAACGTCGCCGACGCCTTCATCGCTTCAGCGCCTGGGCAACCCGTCTACGAGCTGTACGCCCAAGGCCCGGCGCTCGCGTATTTCGTTGAGAACGAAACCAATTTCGAGGCGCTCTTCGGCGTCGCCAGCCCCCAGCCATACGTGAAGGACGGCATCGACCGCGCGATCGTCCGCGGCGAGCTCGACGCGGTCAACCCCGCCGGCAGCGGCTCCAAACTGGGGCTCGACTACGCGTTCACGCTCGAGCCGGGCGAGGCGCGGACGGTCCGGCTACGGCTCTGCGCCGCAGCCTCGACCGGCCTGGCCGATCCCGAATTGGGTGAAACGTTCGACGCCCTCTTCACGCAACGGCGATTCGAAACGGATCGCTTCTACGCCGAACTCAACCCATTTCCGGCGGCCGCCGAGCTCCACCGCGTGCAAACGACGGCACTGGCGGGCATGCTGTGGTCGAAGCAATTCTACGGTTACGTCGTGCGTGACTGGCTGCGTGGCGACCCCGCGATGCCGCCACCGCCGCCGGAGCGCTTGACCGGCCGCAATCACGAATGGATGCACCTCTACAACGATGATATCATCGCGATGCCCGACACCTGGGAATACCCGTGGTACGCCGCGTGGGACCTGTCCTTCCACTCGGTCGTCCTGTCGCTCGTCGATCCCGCGTTCGCGAAGCGTCAGCTGATCACGCTGACCCGAGAATGGTATATGCATCCGAACGGCCAGATCCCCGCCTACGAGTGGGCGTTCAGCGACGTGAACCCGCCGGTGCAGGCGTGGGCCGCGTACCGCATCTTCCAAATCGAACACAAGATGTACGGCTATGCCGACTACTTGTTTCTCGAACGCGTCTTCCAGAAGCTGCTACTGAACTTTACGTGGTGGGTCAACCGCGAGGATCCCAACAGCGAGAACGTCTTCATGGGCGGCTTTCTCGGCCTCGATAACATCGGCATCTTCGACCGCAACGCCCAGTTGCCGACCGGCGGCCACATCGTGCAGTGCGACGCGACGAGCTGGATGGGCGTATTCGCGCTCGACATGATGGCGATCGCGCTCGAGCTCGCGCAGCATAACCCATCCTACGAGGACATCGCATCGAAATTTTTCGAGCATTTCCTCTACATCTCCCACGCGATCAACAACAACGAACCGGACAAGGTCGGGCTCTGGAACGAAGACGCGGGGTTCTATTTCGACCAACTCGTGCTGCCCGACGGAAGCCGCTTTCCGATGCGCGTGCGCTCGATGGTCGGACTCTTGCCGCTGCTCGCCGTCGAGACGCTGCAACCGCAACTGCTCGAGCGCGTACCGAATTTCAAGCGACGCATCGAATGGTTCGTCCGCAATCGGCCGGAGCTCGCCGGGAACGTCGCCAGCCTTCAGGCTGGGGGCGTCGAGTCGCGCCGGCTCCTGGCGCTGCTAAACGCCGACCGGCTCAAACGCGTGCTCCAGGTAATGCTCGACGAAGCGGAGTTCCTGAGCCCCGGCGGCATCCGTTCGCTCTCGAAGTACCATCAAGCACATCCGTTGTCCGTCAATATCGCCGGCGCCGAGTTCCGCGTCGACTACGCGCCTGCCGAATCGACGAGCGGAACGTTCGGCGGCAATTCGAATTGGCGCGGCCCGGTTTGGTTTCCGCTCAATTTCCTCTTGATCGAAGCGCTGCAGAACTTCCACTTTTTCTACGGTGACGACTACCGTATCGAATTCCCGACCGGCTCCGGAACGCTGGCGACGCTCTGGGAAATAGCCACCGAACTCTCGCACCGCTTGATCGGTCTCTTCTTGCCGGACCCGAGCGGCCGGCGCCCCTTCAACGGCGGCGTCGAGAAACTTCAAACCGACGCGCAGTTCCGCGACCTGCTGCTCTTCTACGAATACTTCCACGGTGACAACGGCGCCGGGCTCGGCTCGGCCCATCAAACCGGCTGGACGGCGCTGGTAGCCAAACTGATCCAACAGGTCAGCGAGTACGAAAACAGCGGAAAGTCTCCGCTGGACTGGTCGTTCGAGGCCAGCCCGAGTTTTGACGCGGACGCCCCAGCGTGACCGGCTCGACCGGCGTGACCGGACCCGTCGTCGAAACGGGCACGAACTATCCGCTCGGCGCGACGTGGGACGGCAAGGGCGTCAACTTCGCACTCTTCAGCGAGCACGCGCAGCGGGTCGAACTCTGCCTCTTCGATGCGCGCGGCCGGCGCGAACTGCATCGCCTTAGTTTGCCGGCGCAGACGGATGGCGTCTGGCACGGCTACCTGCCCGACGCGCGGCCCGGCCTGAAGTACGGTTACCGCGTATCGGGACCATACGACCCCGCACACGGTCACCGTTTCAACGCGCACAAGCTCTTGATCGATCCCTACGCCAAGGCCCTCTCGGGAGCGCTGCGCTGGAGCGACGCGCACTTCGGTTACCGCATCGGCACGCCGCGCGGCGACCTTTCGTTCGACCGGCGCGATGACGCGTCGGGGATGCCGAAATCGGTCGTGGTCGACACGGCGTTCACTTGGGGCGACGACCGCGCTCCGCGCATTGCTTGGCGCGATACGATCGTCTACGAACTGCACGTCCGCGGCTTCACAATGCAGTTCCCCGGCGTGCCGCCGCCGATCCGCGGCACGTTTCTCGCGCTCTCGTCACCACCGGTCCTCGCCTACTTCCAGCGCTTGGGCATCACGGCGGTCGAGTTGCTCCCGGTTCAAGCGTTCGTAGACGACCGAACCTTGGTCTCGAAACGCTTGCGCAATTATTGGGGATACAACTCCATCGGCTTCTTCGCGCCTCACCCACTCTATCTGAACGGCGAATCGGTCAACGAGTTCAAGACGATGGTCAAGCAGTTTCACGAAGCCGGAATCGAAGTGTTGCTCGACGTGGTCTACAATCATACGGCCGAAGGCAACCAGGAAGGCCCGACGCTCTGCTTCCGCGGCATCGACAACGCTTCTTACTACCGGCTGGCGAGTGATCGGCGCTACTACGACGACGCGACCGGCACCGGGAACTCGCTCAACCTCGATCACCCGCGCGTGCTGCAACTGGTCATGGATTCGCTGCGCTACTGGGTGGAGGAGATGCACGTCGACGGATTTCGGTTCGATCTGGCGCCCGTGCTCGCTCGCACGCCGAGCGGTGTCGACTCCAACGCGGCCTTCTTCAAAGCCGTCCGGCAAGATCCGGTGCTGGCCCGCGTGAAGCTGATCGCGGAGCCGTGGGACGTCGGCCTGGGCGGGTACCAAGTCGGGCGGTTTCCGGCCGGCTGGTCGGAGTGGAACGACAAGTACCGTGACGGCGTGCGACGGTTCTGGCAGGGCGTCGACGGTCTGGTTCCCGAGCTCGCTTCGCGCTTGACCGGTTCGAGCGAGCTCTTCGATCACGCCGGCCGGCACGTTCGTTCGTCGGTCAACTTCGTGACCGCGCACGATGGTTTCACCTTAGCCGACCTCGTGTCGTACAACCACAAACACAACGACGCCAACGGCGAAGAGAATCGCGACGGCAGCGATAACAACAACAGCTGGAACTGCGGCGTCGAAGGTCCGACTGACGACGCCGAGGTGCTGGCCTTGCGCGCCAGACAGCAGCGCAATCTGCTGGCCACGCTGCTGCTCTCGCAGGGGATCCCGATGCTCTTGGCCGGCGACGAACTCGGCAAATCCCAGGACGGAAACAACAACCCCTACTGCCAGGATTCGCCGCTGACGTGGCTCGACTGGTCGTCGCCCCGCGATCCGGCGTTACACGATTTCGTCACGGGCCTGATCCATCTGCGCCGCACGTGCCGCGCCTTCCGGCGCGAGCGATTCTTCACGGGGACGCCGCTCGCCGACGGATCGCGTAAGGACATCACGTGGCTACGTCACCAAGGCGTCGAAATGCTCGACGGCGACTGGTTCGACCCGAGCCGGCGCGAGATCGGCCTGTGCTTCGGCGACGAGGAACCGGGGCCGGGCGATCCGCTGTTCCTCTTGTTCCTCAACGCCCACGACGCCGAGCTGCAGTTGATGCTGCCGAGTCACCCGGCGGGTTGGGACCTCTATATCGACACGGCGGGCGATCCCGCGGGTAACGTCTTCAACCCGCTGCCCGCCGGTGAGACGCACCAGCTGAAGCCCCGCTCGCTCGTGCTCTTCCGTTCGCGGACGCTGCCGGCGCGATGATCGCCCCCGAACGCGCCTATATCCCGCCCGCGCTCGAGGGCGGTCGCGCCTGGGGGTTCGGCGTCAACCTCTACACGCTGCGTTCGCAGCGGAACTGGGGCGTCGGCGACTTCACGGATCTCCGCGACTTCGTGCGCTTCGCAGCGCGAGCCGGCGCGGATCTCGTGGGCGTCAACCCGTTGCACGCCCTTCACTACGTCGAGCCCGAAGCGGCCAGCCCGTACTCGCCGACCAGCCGATACTTCCGCAACCCGATCTACATCGACGTCGAAGCGGTTCCCGAATTCTCCGAGACGACCGTCAAGGCGGCGGCCGTGCGCGAGCGAATCGCCTCGCCCGCCTTCGCGGCGGAGCTGGACGCCCTACGCGAAGCGCCGGCCGTGGCGTATGCCGGCGTGGCGCGAGCCAAGTGGTTCGCGTTGGCGGAGCTCTACGCGATCTTTCGAGACGGCAGCGGCGACCGGCGAGCGCGCTTCCGCGAGTTCGTCGAACGCGGCGGCGAACGCCTGGAGCGCTTCGCGATCCACGAGGCCCTCACCGAGCATTTCGCCCGCGACGAGGGACGGGTCCGCGGCTGGAAGACGTGGGACGCACCCTACCGCGACGCCGACTCGCCCACGGTCCGCGACTGGGCGGCGAAGTTCCGCCGACGCGTCGATTACTTCAAATACCTGCAGTGGCTCGCCGACGAGCAGTTGGCCGCCGTGGCCGGCGAAGCGCGCGCGCTCACGATCGGCCTGTACCTCGACGTCGCGGTCGGCGTGGACGTCAACAGCGCCGACGTCTGGTCGGATCCCGGCGCGTACGTCCTCGACGCGACGGTCGGCGCGCCGCCCGATCCGCTGGGTCCCTACGGGCAGAATTGGGGCCTGCCGCCGCTCGCTCCCGACGCGATGCTGCGCGACGCCGGAGCGACCTTCGCCGAACTGCTGGCGGCCAACATGCGCCATGCCGGGGCGCTACGGCTCGATCACGCGATGGCGCTGCTGCGCCTCTTCTGGATTCCGCTCGGGAAGACGCCCGCGGAAGGCACCTACGTCACCTATCCGCTCGACGCCTTGCTGGCGATCGCGCGCGTCCAGAGCGCGGTCGCGCGCTGCGCGATCGTCGGCGAGGATCTGGGTAACGTCCCGGACGGGTTTCGCGACCGTATGGAAGGCGAAGGGATCCTCTCGTACCGCTTGCTGCTGTTCGAACGCGAGCCCGACGGGAGCTTCAAACGGCCCGGCGCCTACCCAGAACTCGCGCTCGCGACCGCGACGACCCACGACTTGCCGACCCTGGCGGGCTGGGCGCTGGGCCGCGATATCACGACGCGCCGCCAGATCGGCTTGACGTCAGCGGAGGCCGCCGGGGCGGCGCTCCACGCGCGACGGATCGAGGTCACGCGCTTGCTCGAAACCTTGCGCAACCACGGCGCGCTTGACGAGGCGGGCTTCGCGCTGTTGCACCGCGAGATCGACGCGCGGTCGACCGATGCGGACGCGTACGATCTCCTCGTTCGCGCCGCCTACCGGTTCCTGGCCGAAACGCCCGCGCGGGTCGTGCTCGTGCAACTCGACGACGCCGCGCTCGAATTGGATCAAGTCAATTTACCGGGAACCTTTACTGAATACCCGAATTGGCGCCGCAAGAGCCGGTTACGGCTAAGCGACATCGCGCGCGACGATCGCATCGCCGCCCTGTCGGCCGAAGTGAGCGCTCGCGTGAAGGGAGGCAACAGCCGATGAAAGCCATCGTCATGGCCGGCGGCGAGGGGTCGCGACTGCGTCCGCTGACGTCGCGCCGGCCGAAACCCTTGGCGCCCGTCGCCAACAAGCCCGTGATGGAGCACATCGTCGATCTGCTGCGCCGCCACGGCATCTCCGAGATCGTCGCGACCTTGCACTATCTCGCCGACGAGATCGAGAGCTACTTCGGTGACGGATCGTCGTTCGGCGTCAACATGAAGTACGTCGTCGAGGACACGCCGCTCGGCACGGCTGGAGCGGTCAAACTAGCGGCCGAATTGTTGGGTAACGAACCGTTTCTCGTGATCTCGGGCGACGCGCTGACCGATCTCGACCTCACGGCGCTGGTCGACGATCACCGCGCGAGCGGCGCCGCCGCCACGATCACCTTGCAGCGCGTCACCAACCCGCTCGAGTTCGGCGTCGTCATCACCGACGAGAACCGCCACATCACGCGCTTTCTCGAGAAGCCGTCGTGGGGCGAGATCTTCTCCGACACGATCAACACGGGCATCTACGTCCTGGAGCCGGCCGTGCTCGAGTACATGGAAGCCGGCCGCTCGTACGACTTCTCGCGCGACATCTTCCCGCGGCTGCTGCACGAGGGGAAGCTGATCAACGGCTACGTCGCCGGCGACTACTGGACCGACATCGGCAATTTGCAGCAGTATCAGCAAGCCAACTACGACGCGCTGGCCGGCAAAGTCCGCCTGGAAATCCCCGGGAAAGAGGTCACGCCCGGCGTCTGGATGAGCGAAGGTTGCCGCATCGACCCGCAAGCGCGTTTAATCGCGCCGCTCGTGCTCGGGCGCAACGTGGTCGTGGAAGCCGGCGCCACGGTCGGCGCCGATACGGTGCTCGGAAACTCGACGATCGTCGCGCGCAACGCCCGGGTCGTGCGGACCGTCGCCTGGGCCGATTGTTATTTCGGCGAGTCGAGCGTCCTCGAAGGCTGCACGGTTTCCGACCGCAACATCGTCAAGGACCACGTGACCGTCGGCGACGGCGTGGTCATCGGTAGCAACTGCACCCTGGGCAGCGGCGTCATCGTTCGGCCGAACATCAAGATGTGGCCGGACAAATCGGTCAATTCCGGCGCGATCGTCTCGATGTCGCTGATCTACGGCATCAAGTGGCCCGGGTCGCTGTTCGGTGCGGTCGGCGTGAGCGGCCTGGCCAACGTCGAGATGACGCCCGAGTTCACGCTCAAACTCGGCCAGGCGTTCGGTTCTTCGCTCAAACCGGGACAAACGGTGATGACCAGTCGCGACGCGCATCCCGCGGCGCGCGTGATGAACCGCTGCATCATTTCCGGCCTCTTGGCGGTCGGCATCAACGTCGAGGACTTGCGCGCGATGCCGCTGCCGCTGGCACGGTACGCGACCCGCATGGGCGGCGACGGCGGCGCGCATACCCGCATCGACCCCAGCGACCCGAATTCAGTGCTCGTGGAACTGATGGACGCGAGCGGCATCAACGTCGACAAGCCGACCGAACGCAAGATCGAGAACCTGTTCTTCCGCGAAGATTTCCGGCGCACGGGCATGGACGAGGTCGGCCTGCTCTCGTTTCCGGCCCGGACGCTGGAACTCTATACGAGTGAAATGCTGCAGGCCCTCAAACCCCGCGCGCTGCCGCAGGCCAACTTCAAGATCGTCGTCGACT
>Ga0116229_10011276_pt1 | contig 13230 bp, 9 predicted proteins | sample S1TSphgellanicum_3_FD_87313 | JGI IMG/M metagenome (GOLD analysis project Ga0116229, IMG submission 87313) | Host-associated microbial communities from peat moss isolated from Minnesota, USA - S1T2_Fc - Sphagnum magellanicum MG | ecosystem: Host-associated > Plants > Peat moss > Unclassified...
AAATGGTATGTATATGAGCTAAACTCGAAACTCTGTTAGTTTTAAATTAATTTTAGATGGGGTGTTGCCCACATCACAAATTTAACATCCAACAATTTAGTAGTTTGAAAATCATTTGAAGTTTGTTTATTCATCTAAGTTTATATGTTTCAAGCACAAATATTGTGTTTAAAAACACATTCAACACATAATTTAATGTATAGGATGATATGAAGTTCATTCATAAGCTTGAACATTTCATTCACATTAACACATTTGTTTGTTTGTTAAACATGTTTTCAATGCACAACAATTATGTGCACAAAACACATGGACTTGAAAATCAACAAACTTTGCATGATTTTCATTACTAAATCATTGAATGCTAAGTTTGTGATGTAAGTTTCTTTTTTATTTTTGCAATGAACTTGCATTAAAATAAGAGTTTATATGTGAAGATATATAATGCCTCCCTATATAGATAAAAAGAAAATAACTTTGGACAAACCGTGTGGGATAAATTTGAGGTTTATTAAATTAAATAAGCTAGTGATAGAACACTTAAAAAATCAAAAGAAAAAGTCTTAAAATAAATGATCCCTAAATTATTATTTTTCTAAATGTTCAACAAAAGCATTGGCCCCTATCACTAAAGAACTTATGGGTCAAATCGAGATAAAATATACATTGAACATATTACTTTTATGATCTACTTGCTAAAGGGATACAAGGTAACAGTGAAACTCAAACTAAAATCATTATATACATTCAATGTTTTATTTGAATGATAAAAATAAGATATTTTTTCATTATTGAGCATTAATTTTCAAATTTGAACACATTATAAAAGCAAGTTGAATGTAAGCAACTTTTGAAGTTTATTTTTTGCAATCTAACATTTGTTTTAAATACATTTGTCAAATATTATGTTCTAACATAGAGAAAGTTTTTTTTTTTTTTCAATTCTTTGTTTGAATATGTAATGATTTTTATATCTTAAATTATACATATTTATTTCAATGAAAATCACATTTAAACACCATAATGACTTGTCAATTTCAAAAGTACTTGTAAATTTTACTTTTATTATTTGATTTTTAAAAAATCTTGTAATCAAACTATATTAAATTCAATGGAAAGAAAAATAATTTCATAATGAAGCTTGAAAATATTTTGAATTTATTTTGTTGTACTTATGTCAAAAATTATCTCATTCTTAAACTCATTTTTAGTTTATCAAAATTTTAAATATATTTTACCTTGATTTCACCTAACATCCTACAATCAAATAAAAGATTGATGACAAAATTTGAACAAGATTTGTGCCATGTGCAAAATGGGTAAAGATCAATTTAGCCAAACACTTCTTAATATTAAAAATGTTCATCAACCACCAACAATTGGGATCAAAATTTAGAAAAGGGCAAACCCATCCTTGGGTCACAATACCACTAGAAATGTTAGATCCCAATTTTTTTTAATCCATCCAATTTTAAGACAACATAGGACTCATTTAAGGAATTTTTTTCATTTCAAATTTATATCAAAAGATTATCCAAGTCATGAAGAATTTGAAATTTTGATTGAATTTACAAAAAAATAAATTTTAATATTCCAAATAAATGGTCAAGAAAAAGTTTTAGGAAAGTAACATTTGGGGTTCCTTTTCAAAAACACAAAAGGAAAATGTTTTTTCATTTAATTTTTTTTTTAATCTCTAGGAGGGCTTTAAGTATTCTTTTTTCTTTTTTTTAATAGATAGTGGATTGAAGCTACCACAAATTTTTGAACAATTTTCAAAAGTTAGGACTAGGAGGTCATGAAGGGCCATTACAGCCATGTTTACAATTTGTAGTAATTTTCACGTTTTAAACTTTTTTAATAAAAAATTTATGCCATACCCTAGGGATGATAGGTGATAAACCAAAAAAAATTGCAATGGTGCACTTGACACTTATTGATAAGGGGTCGGTAATTTCAAAAACAAATTAATCTCAAAACATTTCAGGAACACAAATCTTTTACTTGTGTAACCTATGTACATGTTTACAATTTTCCTATAACATATGCATAGGTGGAAAACACAAAGTTCATGAGATGCAAATCAATATTAAAAATCATAATTTAAAAAAATTAATTAAATTAAGCTCAGTTCACCTGTCCTTGAATTTTGAAGAGGTGATTGCTAATCATCCTCTGAAGGACGAGTTTGCCCAAAAATTTGTTTTCATGCACAATGATGGGGTAACTTGTGTTCTTCTAAACTTAACGAATGATAAAGGTCAACATGTTAGTCAAGGATGAATCAATTACTCTAACATCAGATTTTTTGTTTAAATTTATTTTTTTAATTTCCAAAATGTGGACTTTTTTTACTGTAATTAAATAAAAATACAATTCTTTTTATATAATAAGAAGGTACCCAGACTTTACCCGTCTACTAGAGAATTTTATTTTGTATACTGAGAAACTAATTGAATGGAATTTTTTGAATGTTAATAGACCTTTATCTGATGCGGAAATAAACTGAAATATATATACCCTTACCTGAGGATATATCAAAAACAACATATGTATACCATATGCACATAACACTGGTAAAAACCCCAAAATCATTTGGGAAGTTGCACTAATTGGCAACTACAAAATTTTAACTGTTGATTTAACAATAGTTGATTAACATGGACCTTTAGTGAAAAAGTTCTCCCCCAATTGAAGTCCTGAACTAGCAAGTGCACAATGTTTGTAACCCCCTCACCTAATACATAGGTGCCACAAACTGAATCAATAAGAGAACGTAACGGACCCAACCACTAGAGTCCCAGTACTATCAATCTTGTTTAGAATTCACATCAAAAGCCCACAAAGCAAGGTCTCCAACTAATAGAGTGACCCATAAAAGTACCCCAGACAGGAGCTACTGGGCCCCAATTTTGCCAAAACTGGCAATGAGATGAGAATTCAGGATGAAAACGGTAGACAAGGAAAAACAAAAATCTGGGGACCAAACTAACTTGCTCAACTAAATTGGTGCCTGGGCGAGTTCCACCTCCATTTTTGGGTTCTACATTTCTTATGCCTCACTGCTGCTCATATTATTCTTCATCAAATCAAAGCCTTGTCATCACAACATCCTTACAAATCTTCTGCACTGATACCCAGTTTCATGCAACGGTAACCAATTGCACTCAGTTCATAGCTACACTCAAATCAGAAATGAAACAGGGATTAGAGGGTCAAAAACTAGGACCCAAAGATGGGGCGACATTACAAACAACTGAATGCATGTTGTTTTTATGCAATTGTTGTATATACAGTAATTTGTCATATCATCCACCAAATTGTTTTTTCCACAGGAGGTGATCCAGCATCAACCAACCTTGCAGTTTGACCATACAGTTAGTTCTTGGTTGGAGTATTAGAATTACCAATCACCCAACCATGCAATGTTTTACATAGGAGCAACTTCATCAGGTGTGTATATGTACTGAAATGATACGAATATGTAAAACCAGCTGAGTACACTGGGAAAATATCAGATACACACTGAAGCCTACAAGCCGATTCAATGCCCAAAATCCTTCTGCAAGATTTTGCAGTGACAGGACTATACAAAAGGCAAACCTCTGCAGTTGATTTTTTAACTCTGGGTATATCCAAAACATCCAGCAATCATACTCCAGGCATATGTGTGTGTGTGTGTGTGTGTGTACAACTGCTAGGTACAATTTTTTTGAAAACCAGTTCATGTACAAAAATTGAGCAGGGTTGCAGGGGAAAGGGTTTATATCAGTGTTGTATGCTTATTTGAATTTACGAAGAAGTTCAGTCAGTTCCAGTTTTTGAATAATTTCAGAATTACCACAGAACGGCCCGTTTTAGTTTGTTGAAAAAAAATCAGTCCCAATAGTTTTGAAAACCCTTAAGAAAGTCTGGTGGTTTTTATGAAATAACCTGCACTGAACTGGCAGTTTTTATGGCCGGTCATTTGATTTTAATTTTTTCAAAATTTTGAGAACCATGGTTATATATAAGAACTAGCTCTTCAAATTTTGAGAACCACAGTTATGAATCCTAAGAGCATCCGCCCTTCTAACCACAGGGGGTCTGTTCCTGTTTCTAATAAGCCCAACACTGGTAGCCTATATGTGTTGCCTATGAAACCCATCCGCCCATGGATATCAGGTGAAGCCAAACAGCCAAATGCATGTAGAGAGGATTTCAACCTGCATGGCAGGTTGTTGAAGAATATTGAGCATGAGATTTTCAATTTTCCATGCATCTCTCCACAAAAGAAAAAACAACGTCCAGTGGTAGAGCCAATGGTCAGATATGCATGCAGCAGTGCAAGAAGTAGGCCTATGATATATGTTTAATCACTCTTACAAGCTGAACAGACCTGAAATAACTACTGACCCAATTGGAATTAAAATCAACCAACCTTGTTCAAGGGCAGAAGTTCAACATAGGTGCTCCCCACTATGAACGAGTAGTGGGTTGCCAAAGGATAAGCAAGGTCCAAACCCATGTCCGCCAGTTATTGAGGTTTGACCTAGTTATTAGTCCTGTTATTTATAACCTACCATTTGTGTATTGATAACCAATTATTAATAACCTAATTGCTTGATATTGAATTTTCAAAATCTAATAACCTACCTGGATGAGCTGGTTATCATCCAAGTAAGTTACAATCCTGAAAATACTGAAAATCAGAAATGCAAAAGTAATAATAATTTAGTTTTTAATTTGTAAAGAACCCTAGAATTGGTGTTTAACCAACAGGTCAACTGGTGGTTATCAACTGGGCATTTCAAAACCTACTCTGATGCATACTCACAGTTTGACCAAAAACTTAGTGATAACCTAATCGACATTCAAAAAAATTGAATAACCTACTTAACGGTTATGAAAAAATTCAATAACTGGCCAACACCAGGTGTCCAAACTAGTGTAGGTAAATTACCCAGTTCGGAGGGTTAGAACCATCAGTTTCAGTTGTGATTAGTAAAAACCAAACTGGAACCAACTCTAATTCCAAAACAAGTTCTTGAATTGGAACGGAATCAGATTATTTAAAGAACCCAGACCTGGAAACTTTCCTAGTTCCATCCAGGTGTGGAACCAAAATCGGCATTAGAACCAAGATTTTTGAAAAGAAAGACTTGAACCAAGGGCTAACCAGAGGTTAATCATGAGTTCCAGTCCAAGTTACCTGGAACTGGATCTGATTTTCAGAACCAGAACCAGAACCCCAAAACAAATATATTAAGAATAGAGGATTCCTTGTTGCATTTATGTGTGGAACCGGAACTGTTATAATTTATTATTTCTTCATAAAAGTAAAAGAACTGCCCAACACTGATCCAAACTCCAAACCATTTTTGAGAAGTCTAATTTACCAAAAAAATTCAAGTTTATGATGACAATTTCAGCACTGGAAATCTAAAGGTCTTAAGGCAGCTATTGGATGTCATAATCCTTACATGCTACAATCATTTCCTCACATGTGGGCAACAAATCATATTGATTCCACAACTGATATTAACCTTAACTTGAAGCTTCAAATATTGTTGTTTAACAGAAACCCAATCAGTGATTTTTGTAGTGAAATTTTCACTACTTTGTATATTTGGCTATTTTGCAGGAAAAACATTTCAGAAATTTTAGAAAATCAGGTCTTTAAGTGGAAAATTTTAAGAATCAGAAAAGGTCGCCACTTTCATGCCAAAAAAATTGGAAATAATTTGAAAACAAAAAACCAAGGATATCCAAAATATAGGAGTAACCAACCTTAGCCCATAAAAGAAAAGAGTTCAAGTACAGCAAAGTTCACAAGGATGCAAGTCTCATAACTTTACACATTTATCTCGAATGGTTCATGTAGCATTCATCTGAGTAAATGGATGGAACTGGGTGGGTGACTGCATTTGGGTTGGAATCATGGCAACTCCCAATTTACATTCCAAATGATGTAATATCAACCTACCAAACTTTATAAAAGGGACGAAGTGGAAATGAAAAAGAAAGGAAGCAAGTGCTGGCTTAATTGCCAAATTCTGGTAGTATATGTGTCTAGCCTAGTTCAAATACCAAAGACCAGTAAAACTATGGCTCAACTACCAACAGGCTAGTGACAGACTGACTGCACTGATTCTTTCTGCGATTCAAAAGCTCACATGGAGCTTGGGCTTACACTGACATGCTTAAAAACTGGTATGCCAGTAGTGTAGCAAAAAGATTATGCCATGACAAATTGTTGTAGAATGCTTTTTGTTCCATCTGATCCACTAGGATGAATTTGGGTTGATGAGCATTTCAGTACAGACTGCATAACAACATATAGACACTCTAGAATAGGAATACTTTTTTTGCACACTGTCACAAAAGGCTGCTGCTTTCAGTCTCATGACTGAAATTCTATAGCCTTTTGCACAAAGGGAAGAGACTTCACAGCTGTGTAGTAGAATTTGGGATTAATGTTTTGGCTTGAACTGGATCAATTTATGGATGACAACCAGTGTTGGTCTAGTATATAGGGTTAAATTTGGTATAATAATGGTGTCAATATTGATATTGAAGACCAGACCAGACCAGACCCATCTGGGTTTTTCTTTTTTTTTGAGCTATTTAGCCTTATACCAAGTTGGCCCTAATACAGTAAACCCCCTTTATAATTACATCCCCTTAGTGATCACTTTTTTTTGTGACACTAACGAATTGTGATATTAACGTGTATAATCATATTCCATAAACCCTACAAGATTGTGACTATGGGCAAAAAAAATCTTACAAAACAGCTTTTTTATGCTAGAGTAAAGGTGACAATTGTTTAAATTCTTTGAATGGGTTATTCTAAACTCTACTATACATTATTAGACTTGAAGAAGGTTGTGATTTTGCTTATTTTAATGTTATGATTTATGTTGAGTTTGAGTTCATAATTATTAGCTTGTGTATCTTGTCAACTATATTTTTTAATTAAAATTTTCTGCTTTCTTAACAAGTTCGCACATTTTTTTTGCTTGTTTCCATTAGAAAGTTGTTTTTTCTTTTCTCTTCAACTAGATTCATTGTTGTCAGTTTGCACAACGTGAACACAAAACAACACTAGCAACGCCAAAAGTAATTACAATTTACAAAACCCTAATATTTGTTCTAGATTTCCCCATTATAGTTGCATTTACAAAAAAAAAATTGCAAATATTTTGTGCTACTAACAAATGTGATAGTGACTCTAAAAAATAATGTTTCTTACAAAAATGAATGATTACCAAAAAAAAGTGTGACACAAACAAGAATTTGACTAAAATGGGTGTGATTATAAAAAGGGTTTACTGTAGAGGTTTTGAAGGAAACAAGGAGAGACCAGACCAGTGTTGGCCAGTTATTGTTTTTTTCAATAACTGTCAGGCATGTTTTCTTTTTGAAGTTTCGAGGTCACACAGGTTATCAATATCAAGAAAAATTGATTCTCACAAAAAATTTATCAAAAAACTTGGGTATTAACCATCAATTATCATAAAGGTAGGTTATCAAATAATTAAGTTGATAACCACATGCTATCTGCCAGTTATTAGCTAGTTATAAAGTTTTTAAAACTAAAATTAAAACTATTACTTTTCTGTTTTTTTTAATTTTTCTTGCTTAATGTTTAAATTTTGATAACCTATCCGGATGATAATTGGGTCATCCAGGTAGGTTATTAGATTTTTCAAAAACTCAATACCAGATGGTTATCAATGTAACTGGATGTCAAAAAAATCAATAACCAGCCAGTAAGTTATTAATAACCAACTTGATAACGAGGTCGATAGCCGCATCAAAACTCAATAACCAGCCATCACTGGACCAGACCAGTCTAGTACTAAATTCTAGACAACAATCTTCATACGTATACCAGGGAGCCATACTCCTAGCTCCCCTAATATGAACATATGGAGTTTTTAAATGAGCTATAGTAGCAGTTGTGAGAAGCTGCTAAACCCTATTGGCCAACACACCAGCAACCCTTCCTGCTCTTCAATGTGCTATAGCGTTTGCTTGCCAAGCTACCAAACCATTTTTGTCACCTTTTTTTTCTCCTCTTCAATTTGATGGCTTTTGAGTATGTTTGTTTTCATTTTGATGCATTTCACATTCATCGATTAGGCTCATGCTCATCCCATGGTTTCTTTTGGACTTTATTTATGACGTGAGAAAATATAACACAATTGAAAAACTTGTTAGAATTTTTTTCAATATCACTATACATTGTACTATACCTATTGATATAATACTAAATAATACCTGTATTAATACCTATACCTCACCAATTTATGTGACATGTGGCTTGCTGCTTAAATAACTAAACTGGTATAACATTTCCACTGGTTCCGTAGGACCAGTTTCCTACTGAGATTGCATTTTTGTAAACAGCCATATATCAAGACAAATCAACTCGATATTAGACCAACATTGGTGACCACCATTGTTGGGCAGTTATTACTTTTTTAAAGCATTTCCTACTCTTTTAAAAAAGAAAAGATAAACCTTCATGATATGTATATTTTCTACAAATACCTTCTAGGGATATTATAACTCTTTTTTTTAAAGAGTTCATTCTTTTAAATTAGTTCTTGTTTTTTCATATTAGTTGATTATATACAAACAGTTCTTTAAAATAATATTTTTGATTTATTTTTTTTATTTTTACATGTAAAGATTGAGATTATAAGTCTTGAGGAAAATTACGATTCCAATGACCAATTTGAACTATTACAATAAATACATACAATTATGTCTTTGTAATTTCATCTTATTCAAATGAACCTTTTTTTTCTTCTACTTTTTCCTATAAGTCCACTTCACTCTCAATCAATTCAATTAAATCAAAATTTGGGGACTCACAACCTACCCTATAATCATTAGCCAATATTCAAGTTCACAAAGATGAATTACTTTTCAAGGTTCTATGATGGGAAGCAACATCTCAAGGTAGAAAACCAACATTGAGAAATATGGATTCATGTTTGCTCCACCAATGCAAAGGACATTTAATATTCTTCACATCTAGTTGATATAAGTGAAATATCAATAATTTTTTATTGACAAATTTTCTTGCATGTTCATCAACATTTGTTGTTATTTCAAAGAAATCTAGACTACAATTTTCATCAATTTTGTTACAAAATAACTTTTAATCTTTAATAATGGATGCAAATGCTCATGAGATTTCAAGAGCATAGAAAACAAAGATTTAATGTTGCAACCCTAGCTTTGGGTTCTTGAACAAAATTAGGAATGACAAAAGAATTGGGTTGAAAGAGAGAAAAAGTTGTATTGGGATTCAAACACATTCCCATAAGTGTGGGAAAGTGCAAGAGAATGAATCCCAACACTCTCAATTGGATTCCCACTTTGAGAGTTAGGAGAACTTTTTCAAATAGTCTTAAAACTTTGGAACAAGGTTCAAAGGGCCAAACCTTGTTCAAATTGAACATTTTTTTAATTGTTGGAAAAGGTATCAAAAAATAAATATCTAATGTGAATTAGATTCTCAAATCTAAAATCTAGAATGGGTGGAACCATAATAAAAAGAGCTAGGGATGCTCTTTTCTTGGGTCCTTTTTAAGGAAGGGGGGTGGCTGCAAGAAATACATGGCATGTAGATATTAGTTCAAGGTGAAAATTAATAATGGATGATAATAGTCACAATTTTCAAAAAAAGTTTCCCTTGCATGCCTAGTCTACCCCTATGTTAGAACTTTGAACCTAGTTAGCATCATCATCACTTTCTAACCGTCGACACAAAATTCATCGACCTAATTCACATTTTGACTATCTTGATTAACCCTCATTCAAGCTTCACACTGCTCATGTGTTTTGCTCGATGCATTCCAAGAAAATCTTTACACTCCACCACCATCTATATATTATACATTCTTCAAGGTGAGCTTCACTAAGTCCTTATTCTCCCTTTTCAATGTTTTTAAGTTTGTTGAAAATTGAGCTGGTAATGTTTTATTTTTTCATTTTTTCTTTTAGAACCAAACACTCGGACACTTCATCATTACATTAATAGCTCTTGTTTAAAAACATCAAGATTTCAATTGTTGAAAGGTGAACTTATCTAGGTCTTTCTCTCTTTTCCATGTTTTAAAGTTCACCGAACAACAAGTTTTTCTATTCTTCAAGCCACAAGTTTTTTTTTTTTTCCCATTTCCTCTTTGAGAAGGAAGGGGGGACACTTCATGGTTGTTCCTTCAAAGCATCTTCAAGATGTTGATTGTTGAACAAGGTTTGGAGCCTTTTATTCTTTCTCAGATGTTTTGTAATATGCATTATTTATTTTTACACTTTGTTCATTACAAGTTCTATGTTTTCTTCATTTTCAAATTTTCAGAAGGCTTCACTTTGCCTTTGAAAGCATTTAAGCTAAATAAGGTTTGAAGTTTCTCTTCACTTTTTTTTTTTCTTTGTTTGGCTTAAATTTTTATGTGAAATTTTTGGTTTCAAAAACCAGATGTTTGTAATTGACTAGGACGTTATTTGTTTAGACACCTAGTTGTTTTGCTCAAGTTTTAAAAATTATAACATTTACTTTAAACGTTGGATGTTTCTTAAGTTTGCACACCTCTAGGTCTACTCACATTTAAGGAATTATAACTTAGAATTTAGCTTACATTCTCTTGTGTAGGAACAAGAAATCTTCGTCTCACCAAATTTCAAAACTATGCCTTGTGATTGTTCAAATTGAGGTTCAACAATTATGGACAAGCTTCTACCTATCTCTTTCAACTTGCTCCACTTCATGAAATAAGCTTTAAAATCCGAACTACTATTGTATGCATTTAAGTTTATTTATTTTCTAGGTATTTTGTTCAATCATGTTAGTTCTTGGAAATGAACATGTGGTAATCTAAGTCTAAAGAGGTAATAGATGATCTTGTTGAAGGGTAGTGTGCATAAGAAAAATGAATACAACCCTATTAGCAAGGTCGTATGGGAGACCTTGAGTAGGACAAGGTCTACCAATGAGAAGTTGGCTTGGGAAGGAAAGGATTTATCACGACCCTAACCTTGGGCTTGCGACCAAGGCAAGGGCATGGAAAGGTGCAGACCAAGAATGCAACTCGAGAGTCACACTCACACTCCCAGGAGTGCGAAAAAATGTAAGGGAATGAGCGCACGCACTCCCAAGTGAACTCCCATTTTGGGAGTTGGAATCCCTATGGACTTTCAAATATTCAAAAAGCAATTTGAAGGGTCAAAATTCATTGGATTAAAAAGTTATTTATATCATTGGAAAGTTCTTAAGACATATATGTCAAAAATGGGCTTGCATGATCTATTTGAGTACTTACGACATAAGTTATGGCTGAAAGAAAGGCCAAAAAACAAAGTGTCAATCTAATTCTTAACCATTAAAAGTTAGGAATCACCTTGAATTATGTGCTTTTAGGTGGCATGTCATATATCGTTAGAAATTTCTTGACAAGGGTCACAACTTTGCTTACACTTTGCTTCAATTTAAGGTTTTCACAAGAAGTTATGAGTCTCCAAAATGGCAAAAGTCCCAATTTCAAGAATTTTGAGATTCCCGACTTGGGAGTCCTGGGAAAAATGACATTTGGGTGCAACCCCCATGGCTAATCACATAGAATACTATAAGGGGGAAGGTGGTGGCTTCTCCCAAATCCGAACTGTGGTGAATCTTGTGAATCTGTGTATGCCCATGGCTTGTCTATGCACCAAAAGTGTTCCAACTACGCAATAGCCAACTTGTTGTTTGGTTTAGGCAGGTCCATATGAATAATTGAACCGCTTGTCATTCATCCTAGTCCTCACCCCAGAGCTCTAACGCGCACCTCTTACCCCTAAAGTGTTATGAACTACGCCAACTCCTTCTTCTTTTATTGTTTTCACTTTTAGACTCGCACTTAAATCTTTCAAGGAGTTTGGAGGTGCATCAAGATCAAAATGAAGACAACATTTTTTTCACACTACTAAAATGCCATATAAAAACACATTCTAGTGGCGATGACAATGGTAATGTAGTTTCTAGCAATCAAATTCATTTGATGTATAATGGTGTTAAGCATGTTATTATGTTGAACAACTAATAATTCATATAGAACTTTGGAATTATTTACGGCTCCTACACTTGAGTAATCTAAATCAAAGCAACCATCAAAGTGTGAAAAAATCATCAGAGCTAATGATAGGAAACCTCAATCAAAATGTAATAGATATACTTGTAGTCATAGCCATATCTTACCCCGTGATGTTGATAACAACTCAAAAAAAATTTCATCTGGGCCATCTAGCTCTCCTTCTGTGAATTTCAATTAGGGGATTAAGAACTAAACCCTTCATTCTTGGTGTGCTTGAAAAAGGACATTTATTTTCTTTTCACATTTTCTGATAAGAAAAAAAGTTTCTCTTAAACTCCTTTGGTTTTTCCAACTTCTCCACTTCATATCTTTAGACTAAGCATTTTTGGAAATGAACATCACCCTTGGTCGAGGGAGAATAGGATCACTTACACAGAACATGTTTTCACCATGTTGCATGAAAAGAATAAAAAAACAAAAGGTCATCTGGATTTTTGCTTCGATATCAAACACTGACTATTATCATCAACCGTGAATGCAATTGGTGGCCAACTTGTTTTTGAACATGGAAATTAATCGACTTCAAAAAAAGTTGAAAGAAACCCAACTTGAAATTGCACAATCTTTAAACTAATTGAAAGAAACCCAACTCAAGGTTGCATAATTGTTAAGTAGATAGTCTCTAAAAAATTTACGAAGAGACATGAGAGATCATTTAGATTTTTCTTTGGAAATTTTGGTGCTCTATATGTCTTCAGCTACAGATCCTAAAAAGCTTGTGTCACAATTGTTCAATGAATGCCAAGACTTGATGTTCAAATTAGACACAGTGGAAGAATGCAAAGAAGTCTTAATTGAACTAAACACGATAGGTGTGGTGGAGGAGCATGAAAAAGTCCCAATCAAATTAAATGTGGTGGACATGGTGGAAGAGGGTGAAGAAGTTTCGATTGAATTGGACATAATGGAAGCTATGGTTAAACGCAAAAAAATCTCGATTGAATTGGACATGGTAGAGGATGATGAAGAGCCCCTAACCCCCCCCCCCCCAAAATTAAAGTATATAAGGGAAAAAATTTAAAAAAAAAAAAAAAAAAAAAAAAAAAGAAAAAAAAAAAAAAAAAAAAAAAAAAAAAAAAAAAAAAAAAAAAAAAAAAAA
>Ga0116229_10011277_pt1 | contig 13229 bp, 9 predicted proteins | sample S1TSphgellanicum_3_FD_87313 | JGI IMG/M metagenome (GOLD analysis project Ga0116229, IMG submission 87313) | Host-associated microbial communities from peat moss isolated from Minnesota, USA - S1T2_Fc - Sphagnum magellanicum MG | ecosystem: Host-associated > Plants > Peat moss > Unclassified...
CCTTTTTTTTTTTCTGTTTTTTTTTTTTTTTTTTTTTTGGGGTGGGGTTGGGATCCCCATTTATCCCTTAAAAAAAGAAAAAGAAAGAAAAAACCCAAACTAATCAGCAGTAAATTAACTTACTTACCCCGAAATTTTGACCTTCTAGGCCAATCAGTGCACTCCAAAACACACATCTCTTAGAATTTTTTTTCCCCCCTCCCAATCAAATAATTTCGCACTTGTGTTTTTTTTTCCAAAAAAAAAAGTCATTGGTGTTTTTCTTTCCGTCATCACCAGAGATTTGCCCTCAAAAAATAAAAATAAAATGCGACTGGGTAAGTATTTAAATAATTTCTTTTACTTATTTTGAATTTTTGTTTTTCTTTTTTGTAGACCCTGATTTTTTGTTTGTATTTAGGTAGGTGTTATTAGGTACCGTAAACGTACCTAATAAGTCTAGGTTCTTGTGTTTAGATATGACTAGTAGGTACCTACCATGTTCATAATGCATAACCTAGCTGCTATTACGTCTGATGATGACGTGCGTTTCCCAATCTATAACGTCATTCTAGTACCATAATGTCAAGTTAGATGTTTGTAATGCTCACTTGGAAGTTGGAATGTGTCGCTTCTCTTGTTTTCTTCCCCCCTTCGTTGTTCGGGTTTTCTTTGCGTGTTTGGTGGCAGCAGCCAGCGAGCGGCGAGCGAGACCTGCTCTGCTCTGCTCTGTTCTGCGCTCTTTGTGCGTGCGCACGCGTTTCGCCGCTCTTCTGATGCCTTCTTCTTTGTTGCATTTCTGTCACTCTTTCGTCTCTGTTGTTGTCTCTTTCGTTGTTGTTGTTGTTGTTGTTTCAGAGAATTTTTTTGAAGCTGGAATCGGTTGCTTTCTCTGCTTCATGTATGTTGGACACTAAGCGCTTGTTATAAACTAACTGAATGTTTTGCTTTTGTGATATACTCTCCACGCTCTGTGCTTCTGTTGCTGTTTTTTTTTCCTGCCGTTGTTTGGTGATGTTTTCATGTCGAGTTTCTTCTGTTTTGCTCGGTTTCTTCTGTGTTGTAATTTGCTACTGCACCTGCCACAGTAGTATTGATCGCAAGCGACCGTGAGATGTAATGCAATGCGGAATGTATTCACTCTCGCGCGTTTGTTCTTAGAGTTCTCTTCGTGATTCTATGCACCTAATCCTACCACCAACTGGCGAGCGAGCGTTTGTCGCAATGCCTCTTCAGTATCGGCTTCAGTTTCTCTTTGTGTTTTTTTCTTTTAGTTTCGTCTCTGCATTTGTTCCATTCCACCAGCTTCGACAGGCGTGTTTTGCGAGTGGCTCAACGACCTTCGCGAAAGCAATTTTTGCATCGTTTATGCCGGACGTCGATCATTTTTGACGCGCTGTCTGCAGACCGTTAGTCGTCGTCCGAGGGGAGCAATCTGTTGCAGAATCAGGTGGACATCTGGTTGCAGAGTCAGGTTCCTGCTGCTGCGACTGCGCATTGTAAGAGTCTGGTCTTCGCAGTTTTATTTTGCGATCATCATCACTATTTTCCTTCTTCTGGTGTTTCTGGATTCCAGACGATATCGCAGGAATGAAACTAGTCATCGTGACTTCTGGCTGTGACAAGTGAAAGCGAGACCGATGTTTTTTCGCAGGTGCTTTGCAGCAGGCCGTGGAGGGTCAATTTCACATGCATCTGCAGCCATGCCCGGCGATGCGGCACAACTATTGCAACGGCCCAAAATGGTTTCCTCAAGGTGTGATTCGTAGCTGTAGGCAGGGCCATGTTGTCTGGAAAAAGGAATTGATACATGCTGGCATTGATACGGTGCAGCCTCCCTACCCCTTATATGATGAATCTCCCCCACAAAAAATGATATGTGGCTGGGTTGACCCGAGAAGTCCTATTGTACGTTCTCCAGCAATATATGCGCCAGTAACAATTCTGACAGTAGATGATGATGCTTGACTCCTCCAATTCCTCAAAGCTCATAGAGAGCACAGGGAGATCATGTCTTAAAGCATGGTTTTCTGGCCATGGAGAGGATTTCAATAGGTAGGAGACACCAATGCTGCAGGGAATTGTACACAACGAGCTGCAGGGTTTTTGGGTATTTGGGTTTTTTGCGAAACAGATCTTTTCCTCTGAGATTCCTCTTTGACTTTGCATGGTAGGGGATGCTGTCCTTCGATTTTGAAAATGCTGAGATTATGATGCAATTTTGCTGCTGCTACAGCAGGATGATGAAGCAGCTCGAAACTTATGATGGAGTTGGGCTGAAACAGGGATTTGGAGCATGCTGAAAATACTGTGATAGCCTGCTGGCTCAAATACTGCCCAGATGCTGTACTCAAAGGTGACTGGGAGACACTCGCCAAGATACATAATGGTACTTGAACTGGTTGCAATTTGACAGCTATGGAATGCATTCTGTTCTGGATTACACCTTCAAGATGTATATGGTCTAATAGACTGACTCTCTTTGATTGCATGCTCCATGCTCAGGAGGACCCATAATGGCAAAGACTGTGTACAACTGGAGTAAAGTATCAAACCATTTGCATCAGCATGAAGCCAGTGAAGTTCATGCTATCAATGCTAAAATTGGAGCTCTCCTCCAGCCTTCAAAAAAACTGTTGGGTGTCAAAGTCAGCTCCAAGGCTGGTATGCTTCCACTTGCTTCCTGCTGTGATCAGTAGCTATGATGCACCTAAAAGAAGAGTTCTGCCTCTTACATTCTTGTTTAAAATATCGACCTTCTCTTCAGGTGAAAGATGTTTGCAGCATTGCTGGAAGTGACAAACTAAGCATTGTTTGCAGATGTAGTTAAGAAAATGACCCAACTGGACAGGAAGTGGGGGCTTGCAGCAGTTGAATCAGATAAACCAGCCATTCCTTCAAAAACCTATCAAGCCTCAAAATTGTATCGCAAACGGAAACCACAACGGTCTGTGAAAGTGAGGCTCCATAATGTGGCAGTCAGTCCTCGCATCTCTCCAAGATGTTCCAACAACACGAAATTGTCACCTTTGATAGTGGAAAGAGTACAGACCAGATGCCTGATAGCTGATGTGAGCTCAAAACGTCCATCACTGCAGAGTCTGCTCCACTTTGGCTACTGGACTTTTCCTCAATCAGCAAAACTGCACCAAGCTGCACTACGGCTCCAGGTTAATTTTCCAATTTGCATGAGCAGTTCAATCATGATTTTTCTCAGAGAAACAAGGACTTTAGGATTAGTCAAAAGCATCCAAAGCTTATCTGAAGTCTCTGTGGTAGTAAATTCCAAAATGCATTCTCATTCTGTTGGGTGTTAGAACTAAAACTTCCATATATGATATGTCTGCCAATTATCCTGTGAAAGGGTGCTAATCTGGTTCAGGCCTTTGTCATAAATACATGTGCAGACATTTTGGCGTATGCATGTAACCCGATTGAACTATCAAAGGCTTCGGAGTGTAGCATTACTCCTCCAAAAGTGGTGGAGGAAATATCAGAGCCATAAGGTCCAGGGAACTGTATTGTTGTCTAGAAACATATGTAGTGAGAATGGACAAGGAGGTTTGGATGAATCGTACTTGGGAGTCCATGCTCTTGAAAGAACATATATGCCTCTTGACTCGATGACCACTAAATGTAGCAGACTACCAGAAAAATCAGGTATGCAGAGTTTGTGCCTTTAAGTTGTTTAATGAGATGAGTAGAGTCTTTCTTGTTTTGCATTTCACCTCCACAATTTCTGATTTTACTAGGTAGTTATTCTTCCCATCCTTTTGATTTGGCATTTAAGAGGAGAGATTGAAAACAGGACCACATATTGCTCTACATTGCACAGTAATTAGATTGGGAACTGCTGCTCAGATATCTGACTATTTGAGGTGTTGCAGGTGACACAGGGAAGTCTTTCCTTGAAATGCCTATTTCACCAGTTGATTATCTTTATGATGTCAACATCTCAGAAAAGTGGAAAGATCAGATTTTGACTGAATTGGCAACCAGTTTCTTTGTTTCTCCAGAAGCAAACACATTAAATAGAAATACAAGCAATGATAATGGCATGGACTTACTCTGTACTACTGGTGTAGACAATGCACCAGCTGTCACAAACATCAACAGTGCATTCTCTCTTGCAAATTCAGTTTCCTTCAGCTTTCCCCAGGAGCCTGATGAAGGACTGGAGGTCAAGAGCCCAACTGCTCTTTCATCGCCTTTTTGGGTCTGGAACCAGACAGTTGTGGAGAATGGCAGAAAAGTTCCATCTACAGTTGAAAGTGAACCCAGTTCTGCAGATTTGTGTAATGCTCCAACTGAGAGAGTAAAGAGATTGCCATCACTTACTTTGAAACAGAGCTATTTAGAAGATTGGCCCCTTTCGCCTACAAGAGATTGGATTTCCACACCTGCTGGAAGCTACAAGTCATACCCTTCTTGGAAGATTAGAGTTCCTGTTGAGGTCAAACTTGATGATAATCTGCCACAGTCTGGAAGGTGGTTTCAAGATCTTGGTCGGGTTGATATTCCTAGCAGCTGGTGGGACTCCACAGAGATGAAAAGCATGCCAGCAGATGGTGGTTGGATTCAAGGTTCCTCTCACAATTTGAAGAATTCGCTAGATGCTACAGGCAGCCTTGAATGCTCCCCAATGTCTGCTGGTCTCGTAGTAAAAAGATCTGCAAGTTTAGACCTACACCATCAGATTGATGATGCCTCAGCTTCCTTGAACATTGGAGTGCATGCAGTAACACCACTGGTCACTCACTGTAGAGGGTCAGACTCCCTTCTCTCCCCTGCTATGGAGGAGGAACTTCTAGAGGAGCTAGCAAAGTTGTTAGGCACAGGGGCAAATGCAGTATCTTCATCAGGTACCTCAAACTTCCAAGCCAGTGCACCTTCACTGACAGGGACTCTTGACCCAGGTTCATGTTTTAAAGCCGGAGTCCAGAGTAAAGTAATCTCTGCCAACTCTGCAAGGAAGCTTGATTTTCCTGTTGGAAATGGAGATGGGCTTCAAGAGAGTGCAGGATGTGCTGGAGACATGTTAAATACCTCCTCCAAAGTGGGGCACATGACTAGTGCACAAGAATCTGAACAGCAAGTGTCAGCTGACAATGCCAGATGTAGTATTACAGAACCTAGTCTACCTATGTCACAATCAGGTCCACCTGCTGTACAGTCAGACTGTGAGCTGTTCCAGAGAAATAATCTTTTTCAAAGTGATGCAGGCATGAACATGTTGAAAGATTGTCCATGGCCTCTAAGAGATGGTAACCAAAGTACTGGATGCTTACAATCAACCCTCCAGTCTCCTTTTGATGGGATCTCAGGTGGTTTTTTACCATTTTCGGAAGCAAGTTCAGATTCATCCCCATGGACACCCAACAAACCATGGGGTCCCAGTTATCAGGGGGCAGCAGCAATACAGGGAGAACTTGACACTGCCTATGGGAGAAAAGTTGAGACTACAGGTGAACACAATGGGGGCTCACGTGATTTGGTAGCTGATATCCAAGCAGGCACAGCACTGGTTTCATCTTTGAGTCGCTGGCAGCAGATGCCTGATACATATATAGAGGACCCTCCGTTGATCCTGTCAAAGTCACTGGTCTGTCTGCAATCTGACCAATTTGATGCCATAATTGATTCTAAACCTGACTGCACCTATTGCATTGATGGAGAAGAGGAACCACAAAATTCCTCGCATGAGAGAATATCATCTGCAGAGACTGTACCAGATGATGAACAAACTCCTTGCATGTCAAAAGAAGATATTCCCTCATCATGCAGTGTGGTTGATGATAACAGGAGCATGTCAGGAAATGTGTGTCCGAGTCCCTCTTCACCAGATTTTCAATACTCAGTTGAAACATCAAAAGCAAGCTCTTCCGGTGCCGTGTATGGACAGGAGATTTCCAGTGCACAATCTATGTCAGTTTCCAGAAAATATTTCCTGCAGAGTCAAGTCACACCATCTCATGATTCCTGCATGACTGGGTGTGATTCTGATAGTGAAAGCACTGTATCAACTGCAAATGTCCAATCAGCTACCACTGATTACTTACTTGAAACACTTGAGAAGGTGAAGTCTTTTTCATCTGAGTGAGCGAGTTTGTATTTTTCATGTGCAATGGCTGCTGTAAGAGAGAATGCGGGTCAACTTGAGAGCAGACTCCATTACAGGACAAGTATAGACTTAGTGGAGTTCAGTGAATATGTCAATGCACAGATTTATAGAGGACATTTCCTTATTGAACCTCCCTGGTGCAATGTCCACTAGACTTGGAACGAATAGGGCTTTGTTTCGCAAGTACCTGCACTTGCAGAGATTAGGCTGTTGCACTAACACTTGTATGCTCTGCAAATTTTGCTCCAGAGAACACCCACTGAGGGAAGTTATCAGCGGTCACTTTTCACTTGTGAAGATCCACCACTGTGCAAGCCAGATAAAAGTGATGTTGCTGACTCACCTGACTGTGGTCAGAAGACAGCTATATGGGTACAAACTAATTTTGACACATTGGAGAAGCATATCAATAAGCAGTGCCCCTTGTCGGAGAGTTTTTCTGGTCCCTTGCCCATGACACCCCGGAGTCAAGATGAGACCACTTTACGTCGAGCTGCATCTTCATCTTGCACATGGGCTTGTGGCCTAAGAGGCACATCAGGCCACTGTTTGCCATCCCTGCATGATCTTTGTAAGCTATGGGATGAGCAGTCTGTGGATCTTTTGACAAGGTCACTAAAATATAAGCAGCTGATCGCAGACCCTAACCTCCTCAGTCATGAGGTAATATTTCTGACTATGCAACATGCTACGGCCATGTGAAGTATCTGGAATCTCTGCTCTTACAGTGAGGAAATTCTTGCACGTCACCCTTGAAAACTACCCTGCTTATTTTGGTACTGAACATAAACACAATTTGTGTGATAGGTAAGATTGGCATATGATGTGCCACCACTTCATGGTCCACCCACAATTGCTTGGGAAATTCAGAGTATTGAGAGACTGCTAGAAAGATTGGAAAATCGAGAGATGCTGAAGGAGCTTGTTAAACAACAAAGGGATATCATATACACCAGCATTGCCACACATGCCAGTAGGCGAGAGCGCTATCAAATGTACAACAAGTGGGGTATTCGGAAATTATCTACAGGCAGACTGAGGAAGGTTGTGTATGGAATGCTCTGGAAAGATCCTAAAAGGTGTGCTTTCAGTCTCATCTGTTTTTGACAATTGTGTTTCATCTCTCTACTGCTTTTCTCTTGTGCACTGAATCATGTGCAGTTGAAGCATATCATTCAAGCGTTTTGTGCCCACCCCAGTTGTCTTGTGCTCAGAGGAGCAACCCACGTTCACAGCATAATAATACTTGGGACTCATGATCATGTCACTGATGGTTTGCAGGTACAATGAAAGTGCGGACTTGGTAATGCAGTACCTGTAGTTCCTTTCTGCAAATCTTAGTGAAAATGATAATGTGAAGTTCACAAAGTTCTTCAGTCACTGACATGTTGGGGAGGTCAGATGTTTTTCAAAACTTGTACAGAGAGCAACTCTAAGAAATATACTGGTCTTGAGATATGTACAACACATGCAAAAGAGATTTAAAATCTGTGAGCAGAAAGATATAAAGTAAAAAGTGTTTCCACTTTCCACTGAATGCATATGAACAAGGCTTGATGGGTGTTATCTATATGATGTAAAACCAAAACCAGTCACAAAATATTTCTTCAGGCAATTCCCATCCGTCTATGAAAGTCCTATTCTCCTCATGTGCACCTGCATTTGCCCTTCACATTTAAAGAGTGGAACAGATCAGTCTTCACCCTACTCACACGAAAGAAGACTTTTCTGATGCCAATGGGTCTGCTGAAGTATGCTGTAAACAATCAGAAGCTTTCTTGAAGTCTGATTTCTTACAATGCTAGTTGAAGCACAAATGAAATACAATTTCAGACCACACTTTGATGATTCATTTCACTCTTTGCCTATGGCTTATCCCTCTTTACTTGTCAGGGAAATGAAATCTGACAAATCTGCTGTCCTGTGTGCACCACACAACTACAAACATGCAAATATGAACAAGCATTGTGTGAGGTTCAACAATCTTTGAAGGGGCATGTACCAAAGTCAGGCTGTCAAGCCATAGCCTGCACAAAAACTGTGCTGCCAGATAAGTTTTTTTTACACTTGGATCACTGAGATTTGCAAAATGTACAAATAGAATATGTCCTGTACTCACCAGAAATGCAGAACAGGAAGGCTCACAACCTCCATAAGCAGATTACCACAATGAAAAGTGGTGATTTGTAACATTGGTCACTGTTTTCATCAATTTCACAAATTTCTTGCATACTAGTAGACAGATCAATTGCTCCTAGATTTCCAGTAACATCATTCAGAGGAACACACAACATGCACTGAGAGCTTCAGGAAAGGGTAACCAAGAGTTACCATATGCTTGGGGGGTTTGCATAGAATATCTCAAAACCATGTATCCATCATAAGTCTCCTCTTTGCAGGTTTCTTCTCTTCAGCCTGCTTTTGCAAATCCATGAATTCGGCTCCCTTGTTGGCGAACAGGCGTCGCAAATTCATGACTGAAAGGTCAGCAAAGCTACTAACGGCTAAATCTGATTGTGTAAGTTCATATGCGGGGTGTGATCCAATAAGCGCAACAGCCTTCATAGTACAATTATGTGCAGCAGCAATCCCTCGGGGATCATCTTCAAATACTACACACTTGGCAGGAGGTCGGTCAAGCTTCACAGCTGCTGAGAGAAACCTATGTGCAATGGACTCCATGCCATCTTCCTCAGTGACAAAAGACTTAAAATACTTGAGGAGGTTCATCCTCTGTAGAGCAGCAAGAAGGCTAATGCGATCCATGGAGGATGCAACAGCACATGGAACCCCTGCATTGAAGAGTGCTTCTAGCCATGTCCTCAACCCCTCCATTGGCACTTGAACTGATGCCAATTCTTCACAGTACAGAGTGGCCAACCGTTTTGTCAACCTCTCGACTTCACTTTCACGAACATGTCCCCAATCTAACACGAGTTCCAGCACTCGATCAACACTGAAACATAACATCTGTCTTTGCTTCTCTGCACTTAAAGGTAGGGTTTGGCCTTCCTCTGCAGCAAGCCGATGCCAAGCCACCATGCGAAGGGCATGTGTGTTGAGTAACACATTGTCCCAAGAGAAAATCAAGCCAAAAGCCTCATCAGGTTTCATGGCATACCTAATTCGTTGCAAGCCTCTCTCGCGCATTCGATCGTTGAGGAAGTCGACATCCACATGCAGAGGTCCTGTAGGTCTAAAAGTAGCAAATCCCTCTCCATGTTCTGCGCCGATTTCTTCTTCCGCAAACAGATTCGCTCCTTTTCTCGCAAGATATGGAGTAAAACTGTCAGAAGAATCGTCAGCATCATATTCCCGGGAAAAACTCGCCTTCACCACTACCCTACTACTTCCCTGCCACGCTCGTCGTCGCTTCCAATTCTTCACACGGCATACAATAGACAACGCTCTAAACGGATGCAACAAAACTACTGTCTTTGAGGCAACAATACTAGCAGCGCCTGCGGGCTGCAGAACTACTGAACTCGGAGTAGACGCAGACTGCACGAGGCTGTTCATGATGCGCAAGCAATTGCAACAATAAATCCCACAAAATGCTTTTATTGTGTTTCTCCCACCGCTTCTCTCTCAAAGAAACACACACGCACACTATCTCTCTCTCAACACAAGACACAAGCCATCTTCTTCTTCTGCGTCCCGTCGTCTCCTTCTTCCCTCCTCTTCCGCCGTCTGGAGTCAGTCTTTTTCGCCATGAATTTCACATCCCCAGAAACTCCGAGACCAGACCTTCTCGAATCTCTCCTAGGAAGTTCGAAGTTTGTAACCACTGGTGCGAGAATTCGGTTACAAGAAGATGTGGCACGTCGTCGGGCAGGGGAGGGCGCAGGATGAGAGCGAGAGGGAGAGAGCTCTCGTCGCGCACGTCATTGCAATGGCCCGAAGGCTTCACCCCGGTTTATCACCGGGTCGCCGGGAACCATAGACCACGATCTTTCACGCGGGGTGACCCGGCGACCCGAGGCGAGGTTATCACGCGTAACAGGCAGACCTTTTTCCTACGGGCGAAATTTCGTCAAAAAGTCAAATAAAATAAAATAATTGCTAAAATGAAGTGATTTTTGAGATTTTCAATCGCCAGAATTTCCCTCAAATAACAAAAATCGTGGATTTTCCACACACAGTTCAGGTACACAAGGATCCCCCCCCCCCCAAAATTTCTTCTTTTCATTTTTCGGCAAACTTGAACCACATTAAAGTAAAAAAGAAACATAGCACTAATACCAAAGTTTAGCCATAAAAAGGTGAGATTTAAATAATACATTACTATTAAATGGGGATGTGAAACTCATATTATCACCAAATTCCATGATAATATGAGTTTCATCTCTCTGTTTTTTTCCTTTTTTTTTCTTTTGGGCACTTTCATTGTTGCTGCCTGTATTGTTGTTATAATTATTCTTGAATTATGTGCATTAAATATTGAGCTCTAACATTTTATAGTTAGATTTGATAATATTTTCTAGTTTTGGGTATAATGATGTTTGACATTAAAATAGAGGTTTGGGGTGAAAGAGGGTCCAAAATCAAGGTTACATTGTGGATATTTTAAACTACATAATTAATGCAATTCAAAGTACACAAAGGGTTTTCTTTTTCTTTTTTCAAGTGGAAGAATCATGATATTTTGAGAGAGGAAAAAAAAGTCAAATTGGCCATATTTAGATAATGAGTTCCTCAAGTTTTGCCATAACAAAGTGGCATCCAAAAAATAGATCTACTTTGTTGGCTGACCTCAAGCCAAATTTGGTTCATTCCTCTTGTGGATGATCACCAGTCCACCTACTTAACAAATAATTTTAGGGGGGGAAAAAAAAGGAAAAAAAACCCTCTAAAGGATGTTTCAATTTTGTTTTACTTTCATATCTTTTTAATAGCCAAATTTGGCTAAACCTGCCTAGTGACGATCGCCACTTCGGCTACTTCACAAAATTGTATTAAAAAAAACACTTGGTCATCATCGGCAAGCACGACCCACGAACAGTCACCGGGTGACCCGTCATTTCAGCCGTCGTCTTTGTCGTACCCTATTGCTGCGAGCGCCGAGTACCCTATCGCTGCTGTTGTGTACGCACTTTGCGTCTCGTTTTGTGTGTGTGAGAGAGTGAGAGTGCGCGCCTGTGTGGCTGCGTGAGAGTTTTGTTTGTCGGTGCGTTTTCTACGGCATAGCTGAGCGATGCGATGGGAGTGTGCGACGAAGCTGTGATGCAAAACCGAAGCTGCTCCTTATTTCGATTTTTCTGTTCTTTGGTTCTCAAAGCGATCATGAAATTCTAGGTGAGTTGCGGAACACCACGCGCAGCAGCAATTCTCTGACTTCTTTTTTTTGCTTCATTCTTTCCTTCTCGGCTCTGCTTTTTACGTCTTGAAGCTTTCAGTATTATTCTCTGGATCTCAGTAGTATCTCCCAAAGTCGTGATGAATGTCTTTTTGGCCTGAAGTAAAGGAATTGACCATCATCTACACTACATTTGCACATACGCAAAATGGAACACCCGTTTCTGAAGATAGGTTTTGTACGCAGTCCTCCCATTGTGCATTCCTTTTTGAGTGACTGCATTTTTTGTTCGACTCCACAGAGATTACAGTGTTGTAGGTCAACGCAAGAGAGAGAGTCCGTATTAGCAGTGGAGAAGGGAGTGCTGTTTTGAAATTCGAAAAGAGATTACAAAACAAACGCTTTCTGCTGCTGCCCTGCTTGCTTTTGGAAAGTGGAACTGGTGTGTGTTTCTTGTCTATAAAAGTAATGAAATCCCATGTGTTTTCGTTCAGATGCCTAAAACAGATAGCATCATGCCATGATTCTGAGGCTGATTTTAACCTTAGGCACAAATTGGATCAATGCCTGCAAGATGGTAGTGCAACCCTTTTCCAGTGATTAGCAGGGATCACACACTGGACAATTTGCTAATCACTAAAAGTCCAGGAAATCAGGTCCTGCTTGTTATTGACAGTCTGGACACATCAGAGAAGAATTGTGATGGTAGAGTATGTGCTGAAGAGAAGAAGAAGACGGAAAATACTGTTGTGGTTGGGCCTGGGTGCAGTGAAGACACAACAGTAAGGCATTCTCAGCATCGTATTGTTAGTTTAAGCCTGAAGTGGTTTAACTGTAGGCATTGATCCAGGAGCCAAGCCTTTAGAGAAGGCTCTATAACATTTTAGGTGTGCAGATAGATCCTTTGCATATTGGAAGCCCGGCAATGGCTCGCATAATATATGGGAGAAATTATGCTCCCAAACATTCCTCTCTCTATCACTTTATCCAGGTGTGTTATGATACTGCTACTAGTCTGGAATAGTTACCAGATTGGATATCTAGATCTGGACCAAAATGTCAGGTGTACATTTATATTGGGTTTACATTTAAGGGAGATTATATAAGTTGAATTCTTGATTTTGCATTGATAGGGCCCATTACCCTACCGATCTCAAAGCTCAATCTAATTTACAGAATGTAGATTTTGTAAGAAACATCAGCAGCAACCTGAATTGTGATTGCACCTCTGGGTTTTTTTGTTTGTTTAGAAAGGTGGGTAGGTGGGGAAAGAAAAGAGCAAGGAGAGAGGAGCCAGATGGCACGGGCATCATTGCCATTCTTGGTGGTGGTGGCAACGGCAGTCTTCATAGTAACCTACAACACTGTCACCATGTTGGCAAGCTACCAGAAGTCAAGTGCCATTCCGGCCTTACAAGGAATGGATGAGGTTGATGATGGTAGAAATTTCTTCAACCCTCTCGTCAAGATGCCAGACAATGTGAAGAAAGGGCCCAAGAGGTTGTTCCATGTTGCAGTGACTGCAAATGACTCCCCCTACAACAGATGGCAGACCCGCATTATGTATTACTGGTATAAAAAGTTCAAGGATGACCCACTGTCGGAGATGGGGGGCTTCACACGAATTTTGCATTCTGGAAAGCCAGATAATGTCATGGACGAGATTCCAACAGTAGTTGTGGACCCCCTGCCTGAAGGAGAAGATCGGGTAGAGAGCTAAAGCCTGCTTAAGTCCATTGTGCATTAGGGAGGGGGGGGGGGGGGGGGGGCCCCGGGGGGTGTAAGACAACAACTTTTAAAAAGAGGCTAACATTTGTTTTCCAAGTCTTTAAG
>Ga0116229_10011279_pt1 | contig 13228 bp, 10 predicted proteins | sample S1TSphgellanicum_3_FD_87313 | JGI IMG/M metagenome (GOLD analysis project Ga0116229, IMG submission 87313) | Host-associated microbial communities from peat moss isolated from Minnesota, USA - S1T2_Fc - Sphagnum magellanicum MG | ecosystem: Host-associated > Plants > Peat moss > Unclassified...
TCCCCGACAGGCAACGCCCGTCGGGCATTGGAGAAGAACGGCGAGAAACTTCGTTCGGCGCCCGCGGCTTCGGCCTTCAGCTCGGGGTGAGCGCGGTGGCTCCGGACATGTAGTCTCGCAGCACCGCCGGAATCGCCACGCTGCCGTCCGCGCGCTGATAGTTCTCGAGAATTGCGACGAGTGCCCTCCCGACGGCGAGGCCCGAACCGTTCAGCGTGTGCACGAGCTCAGGCTTGCCGGTCGCCGGATTGCGCCAGCGGGCCTGCAGCCGACGGGCCTGGAACGCCTCGCAGTTGCTGCACGACGAAATCTCGCGATAACGCTGCTGGGATGGCAGCCAGACCTCGAGATCGTACGTCTTGGCCGAGGCGAAGCCCACGTCGCCGGCGCACAAGGCGAGCACGCGATAGGGTAACTCGAGCGCCTGCAAAATCGCCTCGGCGTGGCCCGTGAGTTCCTCGAGCGCCGGGTAAGACTGCTCGGGCCGCACGATGTGGACGAGTTCCACTTTTTCGAACTGATGCTGGCGGATCATGCCGCGCGTGTCCTTGCCCGAAGCGCCCGCCTCCGAACGGAAACAGGGCGTGTGTGCGACGAATTTCAGCGGCAACCGATCCGCATCGAGAATCTGATCGCGCACCAGATTGGTGACCGGCACTTCGGCCGTCGGGATCAAGAAAAAACCCGGCTCGCCGCCGACGGCAAACAGCTCCTGCTCGAATTTCGGCAGCTGGCCGGTGCCGATCAGAGCCGTCGGATGCACGAGATAGGGCACGTAGGCCTCGCGATAACCATGCGCGCCGACGTGCCGGTCCAGCATGAACTGCACGAGCGCACGCTGCAGCCGAGCGAGCGGGCCGGTCATCACCACGAATCGGGCGCCGGAGATGCGCGCCGCGGCTTCGAAATCCATGCCGAGGCGTTCGCCGAGCGCGACATGATCTTTGGGCGTAAAGCCGAGCGCCTGAGGTTCACCCCAGCGGCGCACCTCCAGGTTGCCGCTCTCGTCGCGGCCTTCGGGCACGCTTGCGTGCAGGATGTTTGGCAAGCCGAGCTGGATGGCGGTGAGTTCTGCCTGCAACGTGTCGAGCCTCGCCTCCACGGCCTGTAGTTCGGCTCCCAGCGTCTCGCTGCTCGCGAGCAGCGGCTGCAAATCGAGGCCCTTTGCTTTGGCGAAGCCCACCGCCTTGGCGTTGGCATTGCGCTCCGCGCGCAGGCGGTCGGCTTCGATTTGCGCGCCCTTGCGCAGCTCTTCGATACCGGCGATGCGGGTCACGTCGAGTTCGAAACCGCGCCGCGCAAGAGCGGCTGCGACGCCGGCGAGATCGGCGCGTAACAATCTCGGGTCAAGCACGATGGGTTCCTTTGCGGCGCGCCTCCAGGGCCTCGCCTATCTTGATTTCGAGGCCGCGCGGTACGGGCAGATAATAGCGGCGGTCCGGCAGCTCGTCGGGAAAATATCGCTCGCCCGCGGCAAAGGCATCCGGCTCGTCGTGGGCGTAGCGGTAACCTTTGCCGTAGCCGATCTCCTGCATGAGCTTGGTCGGTGCATTGCGCAGGTGCAACGGCACCTCGAGCGAACCCCTGGCCTTGGCGTCCTCGGTCGCGGCATTGTAAGCCACGTAGACCGCATTGCTTTTCGCCGCGCAGGCCATGAACACGATCGCCTGGGCAATGGCCAGTTCGCCCTCCGGGCTTCCCAGGCGCTCATAGACCGCGCAGGCCTCGAGCGCGAGCGTGAGCGCGCGAGGATCGGCGTTGCCGATGTCCTCGCTCGCCATGCGCAGCGCGCGGCGTGCGACGTAGAGCGGATCGCAGCCTCCCGCCAGCATGCGGCACAGCCAATACAGCGCCGCGTCCGGGTCGCTGCCGCGCACCGACTTGTGCAGGGCTGAGATTTGATCGTAGAAATTCTCGCCGCCCTTGTCGAAGCGCAGATAGTTGCTGCCGATCACGGCACGGATCGTGTCCGCATCGAGCACACGGTCTGCCGCGGTCGTCGCCGGGACGCCGGCCACCGCCAAGTCGCCAGACACCGCCGGGACGCCAGCCAGCGCCGACGCGCCCACCGCCGACGGGACGCAGGCCATCGCGGCGGCCGGTGCGGCGGGCGCGGCCAGATCCGCGGCCGTCTCGAGCAGATTGAGCAGGCGTCGCCCATCGCCGTCGGCGGCCGCGAGCAGCAGCTCACGCGCATTAGGCTCGAGGCGCAGGTGCAACTGCCCGAGCCCGCGCTCCGGGTCGGCGAGCGCTCGATCGATCAGGCGCGACAGATCCGCAGCGCCCAGCGGCTTCAGCACGTAGACCCGGGCGCGCGAGAGCAGCGCATTGTTCACTTCGAAGGACGGATTCTCGGTGGTGGCGCCCACGAAGATCAACGTGCCATCCTCGACATAGGGCAGGAACGTGTCCTGCTGGGCCTTGTTGAAGCGATGCACTTCGTCGAGGAACAACACGGTGTCGCGCGTCCCACGCAGCGCGCGCGCCTGCGCGACGATGCCACGGATGTCCTTGATGCCGGCGAGCACCGCAGAGAGCGCCACGAACTCGGCATTGGCATTCTGGGCCACCAGCCGCGCGAGGGTCGTCTTGCCGGTCCCGGGCGGCCCCCACAGCAGCATGGAATGGGGCCGCCCCGCCTCGAGTGCCCGGCGCAGCGGTGCCCCTGGGCCGAGCAGATGGGCCTGGCCGACAAAATCGTCCAGGGTTTGGGGTCGCATGCGATCGGCGAGCGGTCGATACGTCCCGTCGCCTGCGATGTTCACCGATCCGTGCGTCCGATCACATCCACCCCGGGGGGCGGCGTAAAGCTGAACAGGTCCGGGGCAAAACTCGCGTTGCGCTGCTGATGCGTAAAGGTGAGGCGCGTGACCTGGTCGAGCTTGTCGGCCAGCAGGAGCTGCTCGAGTTCGCCGTGGGCGAACCCGATGCGCACGGCCTGAAAATCCGTGTCCGGGTGCGTCGGCACGAGCTGGTACCAGTCGAGCCCCTCGGCGGGCGGCAAGGCAGCGATCGTGAACTCACTGGTGAGCGGCGCGCCACCCGACAGCAGCACGGCCGGCGTGCTCGCGAGCGTCGCGTCCATGTCCCGGATGTTCGCTTGCGCCAGGTCCTTGTCGTAGAACCACAGATGCTTGCCGTCGGCGAGCACGAGCTGCTCGGAAGGTTGGGTGTAATTCCAGCGAAACTTGCCGGGTCGCTGAAGGTACAAATGACCCGCCGCGGCCCGCAGGACTTTGCCGTGCCCGTCGTCGATCGTCTGAGCGAAATCCGCGGACCAGCTGGCAAGACCGGCGAGATATTTCTCGACCGCGGCGGCCGCGGCCGCGGTCGGCACGGGGGCCGGCGCAGCGGCGGACTTGGCGGGCGCGGCGGTGGTGCCGGGCCCCGCGGCGGTGCCGGGGGCGGCGGTGGTGCCGGGCGCGGGGGTCGAGGCCGTCGCCGCGGGCGTCATCACCGCGGGCGGCGCGGGGGCGGCCGATCCTGCGGTGGAGCTGCCATCGCCCGACGGCGGCGCCGCCCCGGCGTAGGCACCGACCACCGGACTGAATCCAACGAGTGCCGCGCCCAGCACGATCTCTTTGCAACGCAGGGCCACGTTTACTCCTCGGGGGGCGGGGCGCCGAATATCTCGCGTGCGCCATTCGATTGCAAAGGCCCCACGAGACCGGCACCCTCCATGGCCTCGACGAGACGTGCGGCGCGGTTGTAGCCGATCTTGAGGCGGCGCTGAACGCCGGAAATCGAAGCCTTGCGGGTCTCGGTCACGATGCGCACGGCTTCGTCATAGAGCGGATCGCTCTCAGGATCATCCAGCTCACCGTCGCCGGCATCCTCCTCGTCCGACGGAAAGCCGGGAATCGCGTTGCGCGGTCCTTCGAGAATCTCGGCAATGTAGACTGGCGGCGAGGCCGCCTTGAGTCCGGCGACGACGCGGTGCACCTCTTGATCGGAGACGAACGCACCATGCACGCGCGTCGGGATGGACGTGCCGGGCGGCAGGTACAGCATGTCGCCGTGACCGAGCAGCGACTCGGCGCCGCTCTGGTCGAGTATCGTGCGCGAGTCGACCTTGGCCGACACCTGGAAGGCGATGCGCGAAGGGATGTTCGCCTTGATCAGACCCGTGATCACATCGACCGACGGACGCTGGGTCGCGAGGATCAAGTGAATACCCGACGCCCGCGCCTTTTGCGCAAGGCGCGCAATGAGCTCCTCGACCTTCTTCCCGACGATCATCATGAGATCGGCGAGCTCGTCGATGATCACGACGACGAACGGCAGGCTGGTCAGCGCCGGCACGTCCTCGGCCACGATGCCGGGGACACCTTGGACGATCTTCTGCATGCGGATCGGATCCTTGATCGGCCTGCCCGCATCGGCGGCGTCCTTGACCTTGCGATTGAAGCCGCCGATGTTGCGCACGCCGAGCGCGGACATGAGCTGATAGCGCCGCTCCATTTCGGCAACGCACCAGCGCAGCGCGTTGGCAGCCTGTTTCATGTCCGTGACGACGGGCGCCAGCAGATGCGGAATGCCCTCGTACACGGACAATTCGAGCATCTTCGGATCGATCATGATCATGCGCACGTGTTCCGGCGTCGCCTTGTAGACGAGGCTCAGGATCATCGCGTTGATGCCGACGGATTTGCCCGATCCGGTGGTGCCGGCAATGAGCAAATGCGGCATGCGGGCAAGATCGGCAACGACCGGTACACCGGCGATGTCCTTGCCGAGCGCGAGCGCGAGCGGCGAGGTCAGATCGTCGTAGGGCTTGGATTTGATGATCTCCCCGAGGGTCACGATCTCGCGCTTCTGGTTCGGGATCTCGAGTCCCACCACGGGCTTGCCCGGGATGATCTCGACGACGCGCACGCTGATCGTCGATAAAGCGCGCGCAAGATCCTTGGCCAAATTGCTGATCTGGCTCACTTTGACGCCCGGAGCCGGGCGCAGCTCGAAGCGCGTCACGACCGGGCCGGGCTGCACCGCGACCACCTCCGCTTCGACGCCGAAATCGCGCAGCTTCAACTCGACGAGTCGGGACATGGCCTCGAGCGCCTCCGGCGAATACGAGGGCTCGCGCGTGACCGGTTCGTCGAGCAGCGACAGGGCCGGTAGTTCGCTCGACGGCGGCGCATCGAACAACGGAACCTGACGTTCGCGCTCCACCCGTTCGCTCCTTTCCGGAAGCGGCGCCGGCGCCTCGATGCGCGGCGGCGGCCGATTCGCCGTTTTCTTCTGCTCCTCGCGCACCGCGCCCTGGCGCGCCTGCTTGCGCTGCTGGCCGCTCGCGAGCTCACGGCGCTGTTCGATCCGGGCGCGCGCCCAGTCGATCGCACGCAAGCTCGCCGCGCCGAGCTGGTCCATGATCTCGAACCACGACACGCCGAGAAACAGCGTGACGCCGGCAAACCAGAGCCCGAGCAGCAACAAGGTCGCGCCAAGGAAACGCAAACCCGCCGCGCTGTTGCCTCCGACCAGTTCGCCGAGCACGCCGCCCGCGCTGTTCGGAAAGCCACTGCCGTCCCAGTGCAGCGTCGCGAGTCCGCAGCTGGTCGCGAGCGTGAGCACGAAACCGGCCGCCCGGAGCAGAGTGTTGATGCGCGAGCGCGCATCGGGCAGCGCGCGATCCTTGTGCACGAGCCAGCCGGAGTAGAACAGCATGCACGGAAACAAATAGGCGGGTCGCCCGAACAGGAAGTACAAGAAGCCCGCACCCCATGCGCCGACCGGTCCGATCCAGTTGCTGACCGGACCGGGCTCCCCGGTGTCGGCAAAGCCGGGATCACGCGAGTGATAGGACAGCAGGGCCAGTACCAGCAGCAAGGCCAGGGCCGCGAAGACCCAGAACGTGCCCTCGCGCAGCGAACGCGCAACGCTGAGCGACAGCCGCGCTTTGGGCGTTGGCCGCGGCTGGGAGGAGGCGTCGCTAAATTCTAGACCTTTAATGATGATTACTTCTTAAGCAATTGAATACTATGCAATAGTAACGGAGAGCAGCCGACGATGCCAATCGGCAAGCGGCGGCCGATCCGTGGTCTTGTTTGCCTGGCTGCGGCCCCCAAGATTGCTTACCATGGTTTGGCAGCATTGCTTACCATGCTTTAGCAGCGTTGCTGACCATGAAGCTGCGCAGCCACTCTCGCAACGGCACCAGGAAATTATACATGAGCACCTTGCGCCACAGCCGCCTCCTGATCCTCGGCTCCGGACCCGCGGGCTACAGCGCCGCGGTCTACTCGGCTCGTGCCAATCGTGCACCGCTGTTGATCACGGGCCTCGAACAGGGGGGCCAGCTCATGACCACGACGGATGTGGACAACTGGCCCGGTGACGTCGAGGGTTTGCAGGGACCGGCGCTCATGGAGCGCATGCGCCGCCATGCCGAGCGGTTCAACACCGAGATCGTGTTCGACCACATCAACAAGGTGGAGTTGCTGAAGCGACCCTTCAAGCTCTGGGGCGACGGCGGCGAGTACACCTGTGAGGCGCTGATCATTGCGACCGGGGCCTCGGCCAAATACCTCGGGCTGCCCTCCGAGGAGGCGTTTCGCGGCAAGGGCGTGTCGGCCTGTGCGACCTGCGACGGCTTTTTCTACCGCGGCAAGGCGGTCGCGGTCGTCGGCGGCGGTAACACCGCAGTCGAAGAAGCGCTGTATCTTTGCAACATCGCGGCGCATGTCACGCTGATTCATCGCCGCGACAAGCTGCGGGCGGAGAAAATCCTGCAGGATCGGCTCTTTGCCCTCGAGACTGCGGGCAAGGTGAGCATCCTCTGGAATCACGAGATCGCCGAAATCGTCGGCGACTCCACCGGCGTCACGGGAGCGCGCGTGCGCCCGTTGAACGGCGGTCCCGTGCGCAGCTTGCAACTCGACGGCGTGTTCATCGCGGTCGGCCACGTCCCCAACACCCAACTGTTCGAGCACCAGCTCGAGATGCGCGGGGGCTACCTGATCGTCAAGGGCGGCAGCGCGGGTGATGCAACCGCGACCAGCATCCCAGGCGTGTTTGCCGCCGGCGACGTCGCCGATCACGTGTACCGCCAGGCCGTCACCTCGGCCGGTACGGGCTGCATGGCCGCGCTCGATGCGGATCGCTACCTCGAACACCTCGACGCGGGGGTGGGTTTGGCCCGCCGAACTGCACACGCGTGACGCGCCTTGCCGGACGCGGGCCAACCGACCCCAACGCACTCACGGCGCGCGTGCTGCACAGCATCGCCGACATCGACGCCAAGACCTGGAATGGGCTCGCGCACGGGGCGCAGCCCTTCCAGCGCCACGAGTTTCTGCTCGCGCTCGAGGAGACCGGTTGCGCGGCGGCGCGCACCGGCTGGCAACCCCGTCACCTGATCCTCGAGGACGCCAGCGGCCGGCCCGAGGGGGCCTTGCCGCTCTATCTCAAGAACCATTCGCGCGGCGAATTCGTCTTTGATTTCGCCTGGGCCAATGCCTACGGTCAACATGGGCTCCACTATTATCCGAAACTGTTGACGGCGTTGCCGTTCACGCCCGTCACGGGCGCGCGCTTCCTGGTTGGCGGTGCCGCCGATCCCGAGACCACGCGCCTGAATCTGCTGCGCGCGGCGCGCAGCTACTTGCGGGCCGAACGTCTCTCCACCTGGCACTTGTTGTTTCCGCTCGAAACCGACCTTGATGCGCTGCGAAATGCGGGGCTCGTGATCCGGCGCGATTGCCAGTTCCACTGGTTCAACCAGGGTTACGAGTCGTTCGACGCATTCCTCGCCACGTTCACTGCCGAGAAGCGCAAGAAGGCCAAGCGCGAGCGCCGGCGCGTCGCGGAGGCCGGCATCGAGTTCGAGACCCTCATGGGCGGCGACGTCGACGATGCCCTGTGGCAGACGCTCTACGGGTTCTATGCCGACACCTTCCACCGGCACGGCCACGATCCGTACCTCAATTTGAGATTCTTCAAGCAGATCGGGCGGCACATGCCGGACAGTCTGATGTTGAAGGTGGCGCGCATCGGCGCCGAACCGATCGCGGTCGCCATTTTTTTCGTCGGTAGCGACGCTCTGTATGGACGCTACTGGGGCGCCGGCGGCAACTATCACAGCCTGCACTTCGAAACCTGCTACTACCAGGGGATCGAGTATTGCATCGAACACAAGCTCAAACGCTTCGAACCCGGTACCCAGGGCGAGCACAAGGTGCCGCGAGGCTTCGTGCCGAGCCTCACCTATTCCGCGCACGACATCGTCGAGCCGCGCTTCGAAGCGGCGATCCGGGCATTTGCAGCGCGCGAATCGCGGGAAGTCGACCAGTATGCCGCCGCGGTCAACGAGCACGTGCCTTATCATCGCAGGACCGATGAGGAGCTGCGTCTCTGAGCCGGCTCGTGTGGCTCGGCGAACACGCCGATCCAGAATGGTTTCCGCCGGTCGAGCAGGCGCTGCGCGATCCACCGGGGCTGCTCGCGGCCGGCGGCGACCTCGCGCCCGCGCGCCTGCTCGCGGCGTACGAGCGCGGCGTCTTTCCGTGGTATTCGGCGGAGCAACCGATTCTGTGGTGGGCGCCAAACCCGCGCATGGTGTTGTTTCCGCGGGAATTCAAATGCTCGCGAAGCCTCGCCAAGACGATCCGCAACGGCGCGCTCACGACCGAACTGGACCAGGCTTTCGGCGCAACGATCCGCGCCTGCGCCGGCCCGCGGGCATCCGGAGCAGACACTTGGTTGAACCCAGAGATGATTGCCTCCTATGAGCAGCTGCACGCCCTCGGGTTCGGGCACTCGATCGAGACCTACCAGGCGGGAGCCCTGGTCGGCGGGCTGTATGGGCTGCAGCTCGGCCGGGTGTTCTTCGGCGAGTCCATGTTCAGCCGCAAACGCGATGCCTCGAAGGTCGCACTCGCCCGCCTGGTACAAGAATGCCTCGCGCGCGACATCGTGGTGATCGATTGCCAGGTCGCGAGCCAGCACCTGGGGAGCCTCGGTGCCCGCGAGGTACCGCGCAGCGAGTTCATCGCCCTGCTCCGAACTCATGCGCGGCGCGAACCGCGCGGCCGCTGGGCCGCTTAGCCTCGGCGCGCCGGAATGCGTGAGCCCGGGGGCATCGTGCGATTGCGTCAGCCCGGGGGGCAACGCGCGGCGGTTAAATTGCATTACCCAGGTGCTTTATGCACAATGCGCGCGGTTTCCGGCTTACCCCAAGGACGCATGTCAAAAGAAGAGGCAATTCAATTCGAAGGCGAAGTCATCGAGACGCTGCCGAACACCACGTTCCGCGTGAAGCTCAAGACCGGCCACGTCGTCACGGCACACATTTCCGGCAAGATGCGCAAGAACTACATCCGCATTCTCACCGGCGACCAAGTCACGGTCGAGATGACGCCCTACGACCTCACCAAGGGCCGCATCGTCTATCGCGGCCGTTGAACTCCGTTGCCCGGCCGCGCGGGAGCGGGCGCCCCCGCCCTGACGCCCTCCCGGCCCGACCTCGATCAGCCTTTAGGTTTCGTTCGACAACAACAATGGCGTGCTCGCGGCCCGCGTTTCGAGTTTGAGCTTCTCGCCATCCTCGCTCAAGGTGACCTCGACGTGGCCGCCGTTCACGAGCTTGCCGAACAACAGTTCCTCGGCCAGCGGCCGCTTGATGTGCTCCTGGATCACGCGGGCCATCGGCCGCGCGCCCATCTTCGGGTCATAACCCTTCTTCGCGATCCAGCGCCGCGCCGGCTCGTCGACCGAGATGGACACCCGCTTGCTCTCGAGCTGGGCCTCGGCCTCGACGATCAGCTTGTCGACGACGCGCTCGATCGTGTCCTGATCGAGGCCGCCGAACTGGATGACCGCATCCAGGCGATTGCGGAACTCGGGCGAAAACAGCCGTCGGATCGCCTCCATGCCGTCCGCGGCCGTATCCGACTGTGTGAAGCCGATCGAAGGCCTGCTCATTTCGAACGCTCCCGCGTTGGTGGTCATGACGATGATCACGTGACGGAAGTCCGCCTTGCGGCCGTTGTTGTCGGTCAGAGTGCCGTGGTCCATGACCTGCAGCAGCAGATTGAACACGTCGGGATGCGCCTTCTCGATCTCGTCGAGCAGCAGCACGCAATGGGGATGCTTCGCGATCGCTTCGGTGAGCAGGCCGCCCTGGTCGAAGCCGACATAGCCCGGCGGGGCGCCGATCAGGCGCGAGACGGTGTGGCGCTCCATGTATTCGGACATGTCGAAGCGCACGAACTCGACGCCCATCGCGAGGGCGAGCTGGCGCGTGACCTCGGTCTTGCCCACACCGGTCGGGCCCGAGAACAGGAAGGAGCCGACGGGTTTGCGCTGGTCGCCGAGGCCGGAACGGGACATCTTGATGGCCGCGGCCAGCGCCTCGATGGCCTTGTCCTGGCCGAAAATCGTCAGTTTCAGGTTCCGCTCGAGGTTTCGCAGCACGTCCCGATCCGACATCGAGACGTTCTTCGGCGGAATGCGCGCGATGCGCGCCACGACATTCTCGATCTGGCTCACCGTCACCGACGTCTCGCGCTTCTCGACGGGCTGCAGCCGCAGATTCGCGCCCGCCTCGTCCACGACGTCGATCGCCTTGTCCGGCATGTGGCGGTCGTTGATGTGCCGTGCCGCGAGCTCCGCCGCGGCGCGCAGCGCGTCGTCCTCGTATTTGATGCCATGGTGCTCTTCGTAGCGCGATTTCAGGCCGCGCAGGATGTCGACCGTGTCCTGCACCGACGGTTCCGTCACGTCGATCTTCTGGAAGCGGCGCGCGAGCGCATGGTCCTTCTCGAAGATGCCGCGATACTCGTTGTAGGTGGTCGAGCCGATGCAGCGCAGCTCGCCGTTCGCAAGCGCGGGCTTGATCAGGTTCGAGGCATCCATGACGCCGCCCGAGGCCGCCCCGGCGCCGATCACGGTGTGAATTTCGTCGATGAACAGGATCGCGCCCGGCTGTTTCTTCACTTCCGCGAGCACCGCCTTCAGGCGCTTCTCGAAATCGCCGCGGTATTTCGTGCCGGCGACGAGCGAGCCCATGTCGAGCGAATAGATGGTGGCATCGAGCAGGACGTCCGGAACCTGATTCTCGACGATCATGCGCGCCAGCCCCTCGGCGATCGCGGTCTTGCCGACCCCGGCCTCGCCGACGTACAGCGGGTTGTTCTTGCGGCGGCGGCAGAGGATCTCGATCGTGCGCTCGACTTCGAGCCGGCGGCCGATCAAAGGATCGATCTTGCCCTTGCGCGCCGACTCGTTGAGGTTGGTCGCATACTTCTCCAGCGCGCTGCCGCCGCCGTCGCCCTCGCGCTCGGCGTCGCCGGACGCTGCGTCGCTGTCGCGCTCGCTGCGCTCCTCGCCGCCGGCTTTCGAGAGGCCATGGGCGATGAAATTGACGACGTCCAGGCGCGACACATCCTGCATGCTGAGCAGATAAGCGGCGTGCGACTGCTTTTCGCTGAAGATCGCCACGAGCACGTTGGCCACGGTGACTTCTTTCTTGCCGCTCGATTGCACGTGGAACACCGCACGCTGGAGCACGCGCTGGAAGCCGAGCGTGGGCTGCACGTCGCGATCCTCCCCGGCAGGCAGCCGCGGCGTGGTCTGGTCGATGAACTGCTTGAGTTCGGTCTTCAGTTTCGCGGTGTCGGCGCCGCAGGATTTCAAGATCTCGCGGATCTTCGGGGTGTCGACGATTGCCAGGAGCAGATGTTCGACGGTCATGAATTCATGCCGCGCCTCGCGCGCACTGGCAAAGGCATCGTTCAAACAAAATTCAAGTTCTTGACTGAGCACTGGTTACGCCTCTTCTAGCGTTGCCATCAGCGGGTGCTGATGTTGTCGCGCGTACGCGATCACTTGAGCCACCTTGGTCTCCGCGATCTCATAAGTAAACACCCCACACACTCCTTTTCCCTTGGTATGGACCTCCAGCATAACCCGAGTGGCTTTCGTGCGGTCCATCGCAAAGAAACGCTGCAGGATGTCGACGACGAACTCCATCGGGGTATAGTCGTCGTTGATCAGCACGACTTGATAGAGAGGCGGGCGCTTGAGCCTGGGCGCCGCTTCCTCGACGACCAATCCGGTACCGTCCCGCCCTCGTTCAGTGTCACTCATGAGTCTTCAGTTTATAGGGCGCGGCGCGGCGCTTTACAAGCGCTGCAGCCTGGAGCATCCGCGCTTTGCAAGTGTCGCCGAATGGTGTCAGCTAACTTTAACAAGCAAAAACAAATGCTTGAGCCGCCTAGCAACTAGCCCGTATCATGGCGGTCTGAAGCGAGTGGGGGCGGACCGGCCGTGGTTCGCGGCTGTTTTCTCATCTTACATTATAAGAGTTACACGACGTCGCCATGCCCGAGACGCGCTTGAACCAATGGCTGGCCCGGCTTCCGCAAAACGGACCCTGGCTCGCCTCGCTCGTCCTCGCGACCCTGATCGCGGTTGAGGCCGCGCGCGCGCTCGTCGGCTTGCTCGGCGCTCCCCTCAAGCCCGTGGAGTCCGTGATGCCCGCGGGCGCGCCGCTCGCGAATACGCCGCGAATGGATGTGCAGAGCATCATCTCGGCGCACCTGTTCGGCGTCGCCGCCCTCGACCCGGCGTCCCAGGATCCTGCCAATGCACCGCCCTCGACGGCGAATCTGGTCCTGGCCGGCACGATTGCCACGGGGGATCCGAAGCACGGCGTCGCGATCATCAGCGACGGGGGCCCTTCCAAAGTGTACTCGGTCGGCGAAAATGTCGGCGGCGCTTCCCTGCACTCGGTCTATCTCGACCGCGTGATCCTGGATCGCGCGGGCGCGCTCGAAACGCTGGTGTTACCGCGCAATTTACCGCCCTCTCGCGCGCCGATCCAGCGGCGCATTGCGCAGGCGGGCTCGGCCGTCGAGAACCTGCGCAGGAACCTCCAATCGGACCCGAATTCGCTCAACGAGATCCTGCGGCCCGTGGCGTCCTACGACAACAAGGCCGGCAAGCTGCGCGGCTTCCGCGTCTATCCGGGGCGCAACCGTCAGGCGTTCAGCAGCCTCGGCCTGAAGCCCGGTGATCTAGTCACAGCCATCAACGGCACGCCGCTCGACGATCCCCAGCATGGCCAGGAGGTCATGAACACGATTCAAAGCTCCGACCGTGCGAGCGTCACGCTCGAACGCGGGGGACAGACCGAGGAGCTCACGCTCAACATCGCGGAAGTCGCCGCCGAGGCCAACCGCGACATCGCGGCCGCGCCGCCGTCCCCGGTTCTCAGCGGCGGCGGGCA
>Ga0116229_10011282_pt1 | contig 13227 bp, 9 predicted proteins | sample S1TSphgellanicum_3_FD_87313 | JGI IMG/M metagenome (GOLD analysis project Ga0116229, IMG submission 87313) | Host-associated microbial communities from peat moss isolated from Minnesota, USA - S1T2_Fc - Sphagnum magellanicum MG | ecosystem: Host-associated > Plants > Peat moss > Unclassified...
AGCGAGAAAGAGATGAAGCTCATCTCATCAACAAAACGCACTTAATAAAGTGCCCTAATCTGCTGTGGTCTTCACTTAATGGGAAGAACCCAATGTAGTAGCCCAAGTTAGGGTTGCTTCTTTTTTTTGGGTCAATTTGTGAGGTAGGTGGCCTGGTGATCGATCATCCACAAGAGTACTTAATCTTAGGGCTACTTTAGATGAGGATCCAAGGTCTAGGGTCCAATCAAATAGAGCAATCTTATGAGATGAGAGCCATAATAAATTGAACCCATGGCCTTTAGATGAGGGTCCAAGACCAAAAAGTGGCAAATCAAGGCCAAATCTGTATGGCACCAATTTCAGAGGGAAAATCAATTGGTTTGAACCCAGAAAAAAAAAGGGGGGGGGAGCTAAAAAGGAGAGCTCATGATTTGAAGAATCAAGATGCAAGCTGGGGTCCATTGCATGGTCCAACTCAAGGATTCAATTTGTTTCAAAAGAGTCCAAATTGGTTCCGACAAATTTGGACCCTGGACCTCCATCTAAAGTTGGCCTACTAAGTCAAAATTTGGCTACATTACATCTCATCATGCCACTGCTTCATCACAACATATTTGAAGTTAGCCCCTTGCCCATATGTGCATTCCCATTGTACATTTTCCAATACCCAATTCTACATCTAGGATGTCAGAGATCTACGCCCTTCTGCATGTAGGATTTCAATGATCTCACCCCAGCCAGGCCATTGGCAGGATCATGTGCCAGCACTTGTGCAGTAATTGGGTGATCTCAGGGCTCAAGTGATCGGGAAGCTCTGGTCTTCCTCCAGACAAAACCAGCTTGTAGTCTGACAAGCGATGGCCTTCAAAGGGATTGAAACCAGTGAGTAACTCATAACACACCATCCCAAAACCATACACATCCACAGCTGCTGAATAGTGGGTGTCATGTTGTCTCACATTGCCTTCAACAATTCCAGTGCCCTCCAAAACCTTGTGCTATGAGAGATGGTCTCCTGGCGTATCAAATGTTGAGGTTTGATCTATCAGGCACCTAAGCAAGAGAGAGCGAGGGAAAGGAAAGAAAGAGCAATGAATTTAGATGGGAAGAATGCGAGAACGAGACTTGTCAGGTAGAAAGAGAAGAATGTCCCATCAACAAAATGTACCTATAATTCAGAGCTTCGAATGACAAAATGCGTTCTGATCTGTGAGAAGAAGAGCTTGAGCAAAAAGCAAAATTGTGAAGAAGCCAGTTGAAGGGAGATGCATAAAAGCATCGAATGCCAGAGAGCTCAGGAAGCAAACCCCTGAAGACGAACAGTTGGCACAAGGCAAACATATTTTAACACTTTTAGCTTGATCTCTGAGATCAAACCCAAACTGAAATCATCATTGTTTGGCAACTTTGAGATCAAATTGCAAAAGTTCCATGTCAAGGCTCAAACTGAAATCAATATTTGTTTTTGGCAACTTTGAGATCAAATTGCAAAAGTTCCATTTCAAGGCTCAAACTGAAACCAACATTTGTTTGGTACCTTGGAGATCAAATTGCAAAAGTTCCATTTCAAGGCTCAAACTGAAATCAACATTTGTTTGGCAACTTTGAGATCAAATTGCAAAAGTTCCATTTCAAGGCTCAAACTGAAATCAACATTTGTTTGGCAACTTTGAGTTCAAATTGCAAAAGTTCCATTTGAACGTTTCATTTATGGACTATCGACAACTGAATGGCAACTTCTGTTTGCAACAACATTATGACATGTACATGTGAAATTTCAACAAGTATTGCATGATCAGCTTCTCCCTTGGATGACTACCCGCAGTACCTAGCCTCATTAGGCACTAATTGATTACTTTTTGGAATTGCCAAAAAATTTGAAAAATACCTGCCTGTCATGCAGAAAATCTGAAAGAAACTCACTAGCTTCTAATTTAAGTTGCAAAACCATATCTATTGCAAAACTTCCTTCAGTTGCAATAGAAGAAGACTTTTGTTTCTCCTCATGTGAAGAAGGTTTATGAACTGCAGTCACTGATTTTAGAACTGTCATCACTTTCTCACCTTCCTGCAGAAATCTGAGCAAGATCAGCCCCTTTTCATGACCACCCAAGTTGCACCATGAACACATTCTTTCAATTGTTTCTATTGTAGAAATCTGAGCAAGGTGAGCTCCATTTCATGACTCCTCAAGTTGTGCCACCATGCACATATTCTTTCACTTGTTCTTTTCTTGCAGATATCTGAGCAAGGTCAGCTCCATTTCGTGACTCCCCAAGTTGCCTTGCCATGCACACATCATTTCACTCATGGTTTTGTTGCAGAAAACTGAGCAAGATCAGCTCATTTCATGACTACCCAAGTTGTGCCGCAATGCACACATTCTTTCACTTGTTTTTTTCTTGCAGAAATCTGAGCAAGATCAGCTCCAATTTCATGACTATCCAAGTTACAAGTGCTGCCATGATGTCCATTATTTTCTTTCATACAGCTTGCCACTTGCTTACACAACTGAGCTTCTCTGTAGTTTGTTCCAGAAACAGAACTCTGTCCATCTCATGAAGCTCCTTGTGTAATTGGGACATCACACTTTGAGCAGCTTCCTTATCCTCAGATTGCTTGTTCTTTGTCTCAGTTGGAGAAGTTTTCTTCTTCCTTTCAGGTGACATGAGCTTGTCATGGAGGAGACACACACATTCTGTTCTCTTTCGACCAGAGCATCCAACAGACTCCAAGGATCCTTGTGCTGCTGCTGCAATAGTGAGAGGAGGAGGACAGTCTGAGGTGGAAATAATTATTGCTGCCGCCAGCTCTGAATTTCGCTTCTCCAATTTCCAAGCTTCCATTGAATGAGACTTGCTGCCAACCAAATTTTGCTCCCTCTCTCGTGATGCAACTCGCTGTCCACTTGATGCTGTTGGCCTCATGAATCCTATCTCAATCTGGGATGTGCTGGATGTTGCGCACCTTTTACCAGCCACAGAGTTGGTAGTAGTATTCTTGTTGATAATCAGCATCTCATCCTTGATACAACCTCCTCCCTTCTTCTGCCAGGCTTCTTTTCTTTGAGGAGAGGCTCGTGCTGATGATGTCCTACGATATGTTACCAATTCAGAGCCAGCTACAGCAACATCTTCTGTGTTGTTGAATCCAATGGAGTCAAAATGTCGTCTATCTGCATTGAGAGGAGCCAGGAATACCTTGAACACTGATGAAGGATGTTTGGAGTTTGGATTGCAGAGAAGATTTGCACAAGCAATTGAAGAAGAATCAATCCCCTTCAGACCTTGAGGAAGCATCAACAGAAAGAGACAACAGATTCTCTGACTGGTGGTGAGAGAAGATGGAAGTTCATTTCTCTTGATTCAGAGATGGTACTGTGGAGGTTCTCTCTCAATTCAGAGATGGTACCACTTTCATACTATGCACAGACAGATAACTCTCTCAGTTGTATCAGGAATTTACAAAGACAAATCTTGTTTGGGATGATCATGCTCAATAGAAAGGACACAGGAGATGGTCTCTTTGTCTACCTTGTAGTCTATGGACTTGTGGAGCACTCCTTTGTGGTTTCTTGAGAGCTTCCAGAGAAGAGGAAAGTGTATTGGCATGGTATTGAGATGTTGCAGCCATACGCTGTACCTGCAATAAGCACAAAGCCACATGATTTTTGTTAGAAGCCAAAACAGAATGTTGCATTGCAGTTTCATGCCTAGAGGATCATCAACATCATCATCACAGGTTCAAGCAATCTGATGCAGACAAGATGTAATGTAGAAGCAGAAAAGAGTGGGGCTGCTCACCTCCCAAGCATTTGCAGGGCAACAATAGTTCTGATCATTTGTAGAGATTGAGCTGCTGCTGCTGCTGGTAACTGGTGCAGAAATTATGGGGTACTGGGGAAGACATGAAGCTTTTGTGATTCTGTCAAAAGCATCAACCCGCATTTGGAGGTCTTTAAACTCAACACCAGCTTCATCAAGGATAAGAAGGACCTCCTTCATCTGGTTGAGATCTGACTCCAGCTCGCAAAGAAAGTAAAGCTCATCAATTGCCCTGTTCATATTCTCAAATAGGTAGAACCACAATCTCTGGTGAAACCGTCCCTTGCATTGTCCTGCATCACAGCAGCAACAAATCCACTATAAAAACATGAAAAAAACACACCAAGAAAACTATGGTATTATATGCAATCCATGTGCACATAATCAACAGCAAATATGTAGATTCGTGATGATTCATCAATTCATCAGCACATGTAGATTCATGATGATTTATGCGCATCATCAATTCATCATCTTTATCTTGGAGCATCAACAAGAGCAGAGTAGCAACACCAGAAGACAATTTCATCATCATCGTCACTATGTAACAATCTTGATGGTAGCTTACTGCCATCATCACATTTTTCCAACTTGATAGAATTTGTGATTGTTCCAGCATCTGTCAGCTGCTCTTGATCTGCACTTTTCACTGAAGCACCATCACCCCTTTCCAAAGCAGCAGTTCCCACCCTTAAACCTTCAGAAGAGGTAGTAGTCTCCAACAGATCTGATGTGAGTATGACTTCATCAGGATTGCACAAGTCCATATCCTCTCCAGCTCCATCTTCCAAAGCTTTGACATTAGTTATCACCAAAGAAGCATAACCCTTCTTCTTCTTCTCCATGGCATTGTGCATCAAGTGATCATCAAAGCCATGAGCTGCTAAACTAGAGTTGGTGGCTTGAAAGGCAGATGAGGATTTTGGTGTGTATTCTGACTCTGATGCATGCTCCAGCATCATGCTTGTGTTGCCTGCTTGAGATGTACATAAACCACTTGAGACAGGGAGATATATGGTGGTGTTTTCTGCACTATCATCTTCTTGTTTCATGGCACGTTCACCTCTTCTAGTTGTTTCGGCTGCTGCTGCTGCCCCTCCATTTGCTTGATTTTGAGGAGCCAAGACATAAGCAACTTCAGCCAATGCTGCAAGTGATCCTGACACATCTTCATTGTCAAGTTTCAGTGCTCCTGAAGGTTGTTTCACACCTTTCTTGTTGTTTGTGTTATTTAAATCTGTGGTCATCCTGACCTCACTCAAACCAGTAGATCTCTCATACTCCTCCGCTGTTGCATCATTGTGCAACAATGTGAACTCATGACCATCATGACCATCTGCAAGCAGGGAGGTTATACCCTGGACCTCTGCCTTTTCTGCATTTGCTGTTAACAAAAGTTTCTGAGAATCTCGCCAGTGTAGCAGTGACAGTAGAGCAAGTCCTGCTTGAGAATTATATCCCACTGCATCATTTTCCTTTAAAGAGAAATTTTCTTCAGAATCTTCTTCATCATCATCTGCAGTCGTGATCATGTGTACTTCTTCTTGCTTCACATCTTGTCCTGAAGTATTAGTTGGCAAATTATCGAACTTGTCATGTGGATTTCCAGGAAGTTGCATCTGTTCCACATCTTCATAATCCAAGTCTCCCCATTTCATTTTCAGAGCATTTGATGCTCTTGCAGCACTTACTAAACTCTTACGACGCTCTTCCACATCCTTAGAACTACCACTTCCCTTATCCTCCTCCTCCTCCTCATCAGGTGCATCACAAACAATCCCATGATGAAGAGAAGAAGAGGGCGGCAGCAGCTCATGCAGAACCCTCTTCTGGGCTTCAGATTTCATAAGAGCCTCCTCCTCATCACCAGATGTAGAGGGATGATGATGATCACATGCATCTGCAATTCCTTCAGGTCTTGCAGCCACATGTGGATTTGTGCAATTGCTGTCAGAACATTGAGCTGCTGCTGCTGCTGATACAATTAACCCATTTGGATCTCGTACACTGTCAGAGAATTGTGCACACTTGCTACAGGTGCTTGCTCTTGTGGATACTGATTGCTCAAGTGTATTGGACTGAATGACAACACTCAACAACTCTGGTCTGAAGTAGGTCAACTCCCCAGAGGCAAGCTTGAATCTACTTTGTGTTGTAATGTCAGCTTCCTTATCACCAGAGAAGCCACCATTGCATGAATCTTCTTCTTCTGACAATGGAGAGATTGAACCAGAGAAGCCGCCATGGCATGGATCTTCTGACAATGGGGAGATGGAACCAGAGAAGCCATCATTGCATTGATCTTCTGACAATGGAGAGATTGATCCATCTGAAGAGACTGATGCTGCTGCTGCATCAGACTCCTCTGCTGCTGCCACCCTGATTCCCACAGCTAATTGCTGCTTGGTGGACTTGTCTCTTTTATTTGCTACTGCTGCTTTGTATCCTTTATACGTGAAGAAGGCAAACTTGACCTTCATGCATGCAGCATCCCTCAAGCTTCTTCAGATTGTTTTTCTGTTTCTGCTAGTTGCCACATGGATCACTACTCTTACCTCTCCAAAAGCTTGCAAAATTTTGCAACAATTGCTACAGAATTTTATGGTCATAACAAGCAGAGACTTGAGAGATGACTGGCCAAATGTGTTGATGCCTGGAGCAATAGGAAGTGCATGGAGCAAGACAGGAAGGAAACATCAACAACAGGGATGGGAAGAGGGTTTGTGATGATCCAAACGCAGTTTGCTGCGTGATCATGAGTGAGTGAGTAAGCGAGAGAGAAGAAACGATGGACTTCCCAAGTTCTCTCCTCCACCTATTGAAATCCTCTCTTTACTGTGATGGAGAATTCAAGAGGTTCAAGGCGACGTAACCGAGTCTTTCGGGGGCAAAAGAAAGGAGCTTGTTTTGTGTGGGTGCATGTCTGATCTCGCTCGTAACGTTCGCAAATGGGCTCCATTTGAGATGCAGTTTAAAGCAAAATCGTAGCCCAGAAAATATGCGAGCCGAAGGTATTCACGGATTTGAAGTCGCGTGAAACGACAAACTACAATTGTAGATATTTTGTGTTGAATTGCAGTTGAGAATTTTGCTGTAGAAAAAAAGGAAAAAGGGAGGGAGGGAGGAAGAGAAGACAGCAATGATCTTCCTGAAATGGTGATTGCCGAGAGCAAGCAAGCATCTCTCTTCTAGATCAAATTGCCGATGATGATCTGAATTTTCCCTCGGCCACTGCGAGAATCAGGCCTGATCTGCAACTCTCTCTCTCTCTCTCTCTCTCTCAACTCCTGGCAGCAGGTGTCAACAACCATTATTGCAGATTTTTTTTGGACTCCACACTTGGTGGAATATTGTTCTTTTTATGGCTTTTCAAGCCTTGCAGCTGCAGCTGCTGCAGACCAGCAGATCACTACAATCTGTAGTAGAGGGTATGTTGCTCTTCAGGGTTGCAAATTGCAACAACCCAGAAATTATTGACAATTTGCAACCCGTGGGTAGTCATAGCATGTGCAAGCCTTCCACTAGGATTGAAACTGGGAAGTCTGGAATCTCTCTGCTCTTGTTGTATCTTCACACTTGGTTTGACTGTGGATGGACGACAAGGTAACCCTTCTTGTTTGTAAACCCTAATCCTGGCGCCAAATGGCGGCGGCGGCCCCTGGTTCAAAACGACTACATGATTTGCGTTTAGGTCTCTCCTGCTGCAATACTAAGTTCTCGTGCTTGCTTGAAATTTCTGTTCTCACGGAGCTCTGGTTCTCATTCTCTCGTTGTGTACCTATCAAGCGGTTTTCTCTTCAGATCCTTTCGTTCTGTGTCTTGATGGTTCGGTTCGGTTTTGTCCGTCTTTCTCATTTGTAGTTGTTTAGCGATGTCGGGGGTCCCTGTTAACCATGTAAGTAGATTCGAACTGCCTGGCTGCAAGCTTTTGGTGCTTTGTACTTTTTCATCGGAAACTTCTTTTCATTTGAATGATGAAGCCCAAGCTCTCGTTTGTTTTCTTCGGAGATTTCCTTGCTTTCTTGCTTTCTTTTCTTTTTTGGGGGGGTTTGGGGACGTTGGTACCAAGCTTCCTTTTATCTTTCGGTGTTTTTTCATGTGGTTTGTCATTCATTGCACAAACAGGCATAATAATGCAACGATACACATCAAGGTTTGTTGTTGTTCACAGTTCCTTGATGGGCTCGCAAGAGCAACTTAAGGAACTGCTTTACTTCACTCAACTAGACACAGTCCTTTAACAGCGGCTTTGAGAGGAGGAAGTGTATTACCTTGTTGGTCACTTGATCTGAAGCTGTCTTGATATGAAGCTGCATTCAGGTTTTCCCTGTTTTACAAGTAAGATTTGTCGACGAGAGAGAGAGAGTTTCTTACTGCACATCCCAGCGCTGATTGTCAACTTCCGTGGCATATACAGTCATACTTAATGTGCATAAAGGAATTTTTTCTTTGGTGAATGGGGTGCAAGACAACCCATCTGAAACAGTGGATGTGGTTGATGAATCCTATTTGTACAGCCCAAAAGCTTAGATCTCTTTACCAAAATGTTAAAAGATTTGAGTACACAATACCTGAAGGTTGTTCTTCAGTTCCTTGGAAGAGTTATATGAGTGCAACAGGTAGTTCTTCAGATCAAATTGAGTGAAACAATGAGTTTTTCTTTGTCACAAGAAATACAGGTCAATTTGACAAATCCTCCAAACATGAAGTATAGGAAAACGTTCCATATAGAAGGCCTTTGGAACATAGAAGATGTGGAAGGACCTCTATATGGAACCTTCACATGCCTTTCAGGTTGGAGATCCCCAAAGCCGAAGTTATTCTCAAGTCAGAAGGCCCCCTGCCAGATTCGCGGGTTTTTTCAAAACGAAGATACCTGTTCTCAGGAAGAAAAGGCTGGGGAGTGTCCCCAAAATATAAAGGCAAAAAAATGGACCTGTGCTTTCCGCTTGAGAAGCAAATGCCTTCCAGCATCTCCACCTGTACTCAGTATAATCACTCCAGACAGACCGTCAAAATGTGCCGGTTTAGCTCAGGAAATTGGTTTTTCTGCACAAATTCGTGCAGCTTGCCGTGGCTGGTGAAAGGTGCAACACTGCTGTGCACCTCCAAAAAAGAGTGTAATAAATTGGACCTGACTGCGGCTCAGTCTTGTTGCTTTCCCCAAACACAGCGGTTCATAGACATAAAGCATCGCTTCTTTTTTTCTCTTTGTATTTTTAGTACCCTCTCTTGCCCCAAGATTCCTCTGACATGATAGGTAACTTATGTGGCAGGGAAGTTACCCACCCGCCTGGCACAGGAACTTTCAAAAGTCGAAAGTTACTCGTCAAGCTGTTTTTTAAACTTGAAATTTTATTTTATTTTTTTTGGATTTTAATTTTTTGAAATTTTTAGTTTTAATTTTTTGTAATTAAGATTTGTGTTTGGTCAAAATCTTGTTCGCTTCTTACATAACAATGGAAACAAAGAATCAGATCTTGAGTACTTAGATAACACAAATACACCATTGCATAGACAAGTTATGACACGTTCTCAAATTTTTCGATAGATTCAAATATAAGTCTAAGGTGAAAACAACGAAAGAGTGAGGAGTTGGGGCACACTCTTTGATTCACAACACTTTGGGGGTAGAAGGGCATGTTAGACCTCTCGGATGAAAATTAAGAAAAGTGACAAACATCAATTATTCACACGAATCTGCACAAACCAAACAACAAGTTGGTTAGTGCATAGTTTGAGCACTTTTGGTACACGAATGAATCACGAATAAACTTGGACTCATTAGACTCACCATAGCTTAGACTTGAAGGAAGCCATCACCTTCCCCCTTATAGTATACTTTGTGCTTAGCCACGGAGCTAGCACCCAAATGGCATTTTGTCCCAAGATTCCCAAGTGGGAGTCCCAAAAAATGAGACTCCTACGATTTTGAAATCCCATAATTTTGTTTGTAAACCTCTGATTGAGATGAAAGTTAAAGCAAAGTTGTAGCCCTCATTGAAATTTTTTCAATGGTATGTGGTACACCATTTGCACGCAAGGAAATTGGAGTGATTCTCGACTTTTAGTGGTTGGGAGTCAAATTGGCAATTTGACTCTCGGCCCTTCTTTTGACCATAACTTGAGTTTTAAGTACTCAAATGAGTAATGTAAACCCATTTTAAACATCTAAATTCCAAAAGATATTTAATGATATAATGAAAAATTCAATCCAATGAGTTCTGACCCCTGCAATCGCCTTCTAAAGATTTGGGAGTCCATTAGGACTCGAATTCCCAAAATGGGAGTTCATTTAGAAGTGTGGGGGTTCATTCCCTCACACTCTCTTGCACTCCCAAGAGCATGAAATGTGATTCCGGCACTCTCTTTTGGCCTACACCTTTGTAAGCTTTTACCTTGATCGCGAACCCAAGGCTAAAGTTGGTCAAAATCTTGTCCACTTCTTGCACAACAGTTGAAGCAAAATAATCAAATCTCAAATACTAAGATAACACAAATACACCATTACATAGACAAATTAACCCTTGCCACCACTCCATGGAAACAGATGTCAAATGGAGAAATAATAGTGTGGTAACCATGTTAAAATGACTAAAGTGTTGTCTGAAGACATGCTTGATTTCTTGTGAGGCATCATAAGCATTTCAAATTCACTTTCCTTATACTAAAACTAAAATCTATACTCCATCCTACAACTACTTCAACTAGCTTCATAAAGTTCCATAGAATTACAAGCATTCTACTTGTAACTTGGTGACATCAAACAAGAATAGGCAAGAACTTTATGAAAGAACACTCACAAGTTCTCCAATTACTAGCCTTGATATACTCTCCAATGTTAACATGACTTTTTTGAATAAGGTCTTATGCCACATCAAGAAAAGTAGGTTCCATAAATTTTCTCAAGACTCAAATGTGAACATGTCAACCATGGAGAAATTTGTTGTTTAGAGAATGTCTACAATGTACTCCTACCATAAAAAGTAAAATTTGGCCCACATTCTAAAGCTAACAATGAATGATGAGAAACATGTTTGCATGCACAAATTGATGGCATGGTTAAAGAAATCCAAATGTTGGGCTACACCACCAAAAATGCATGTCGTACAAGAATGGATATCATTGCTATGATAGTTGGGTTGATAGGGGGGAATGATGACATGTTACCATGCATAAAACTTCCTCTATTTGCTTTGGGGTTAGAATAGTACCCTACAAACACTTGCAAATGTTGATCACCAAAAAAATCATTATCTTCCTCATAGGGCAATTGCAATAGTTCTAAGGGCATGCATTTAACCAACCCATCTTGAAACAAGGGCCAGCCAAATAAAACACATGGTGGAGTCTAAAGCTTGGTGATATGGTAGGGTACAATATTACCAACATTGAAAGAAAGCTCCAAAACTTATGAACCACAAATACCTTGCTTGATAAAAAACATGATGAACAAAGGTCACTATGTGCCCCAAGGATTGCCACTTGTCTCCATCCCTTGAGGACAAATGGTTTATCTTTTGTAGATAGGATATCTTCAACAGTTGATGTGCAACAAAAGTCTCTTGCACCATTTGAACGCAAATTTTATCACATGCACAAAAACTCTTCACCCAAACTTAAGAATTTTCATAGCCAAGTCAAGAGTGCAGTTGCTTTGTAGCACCAACTTGGCCATGTGACAGAGCCCCCATTGAACCATGCTGAACATTAAAGAAGGAGAAACAGTTGGACGTGTCATGTGTAAGGCACTTTTTCCTAGGACAATCCACAAGTACGGCAAATGTCTCCGTGACCTCAACTTCTGAAGAAGAATCAGCACTGCAATTTACTGGAACAACTCTAAGCTCAAATGACCCCTAGACCCCCCACATCCAGAACACCAACCAATGGAACTCCACATTCCCCAAAGGCTAATGTTGGCAACTCCAGTAACTCTGAAAATCCATCCTCCAATTCTTGTGATTATACTCAAATGGCCAACATATCCCCACTTCCAATCTTAAAATGAAGAGTAACCATAATGGATAAACTAAAAGTGAAGGTGAAGAACTTGTATCCTCGAGCACATGCATGCATGCTAGCCATAGGTTTACTTGCTTGTGTCATACACCAACACAACAAGAACAGTAGTGCAACAATGGCAGGCCTGAAGAGAGGAGAACCCCATCCATCAGTGAAATGATCTCAATCACCCATCCACCAACCATTCATTGATTATGAAAGCTGATCAACAATTAAAGTTCCCTGAGGCTCTAAATTGATGTTCAGCAAAAAATTCATTTCTTCACTCAGAGTACCCGGATCCATCCTGGCCCCAAACCCCTGAAAGAGACACAATTTTTTGTCAACTTGCAAATGAGTTTCCTATGGCTAGAGTTCCCTGAGATGATGTATATAACCTAATGGAGCTAAAACACCCACAAATGCATCATTGTTTCAGGACCTCCTGCCACATGTACTGAAACTACTTCATTTTTGGCAACCAAATTATTGTCAATGGCCCCTGTTCTGTGTGCTCAACCAATGTCTTTTCACGGGATGACATGAACACACAGCATGAGGAACTCTCCAATTATCAATAACTGTGTAAGAGGAGATAAACAGTAGAAAGGAAAGACAATAATAACTTCATAATCTGTGCAGGAATGCCAACTTTCAGAAGACTTCAGCAGAATGTAGTAATATGCCAAAAATCAAACCACAAAAATTGAAAACCTTCAACAAGTATAAGCTGTCACAAGTGCACAAGCACCCTAATTTTATTAACTAAAAGATACAGGATGAAAGAGCCAAAGACTGGGGCCAAGGAGACCCACTGTCAGGTTGGAGTTGGTAACTGATCTTGCTTACCAAATGAGAGTCTAAGCAGGCTATACAGGAGATCACCAATATAAAAAGCCACAGAGAAACAAACAGAACAGACAGAGAGGGAGAGAAAGACCTTGCACCCTGCAGAAGGGAAGTACATAGCCACAGATAACCCATCACCATGGACTAGAATGGGGAGAAGACTACACAATAGAGTATCCGGTCTAATCCTCAGATGAGATGAAGTTGCTAAATTTGGGAAGCAGTAGCCAGACGACTGGCAGGTCGTTGAAGCCCCTTGGAGTTGGGCGGAGACATTGGAGAGCCCTGTTTAGCCAAGTTTTCCGTTTCTCCTCTCGCTTCATACGAAGCTCCTGCTCAAGCTCCTCCTTCCAGAGCCTTTGACGCTCACTAGAACTCAGACGAGAGCTTGGTAGCGGTTGCTGTGTGTCATTAATAAGACCTTTCCATTCATTCAACCGTGCTAACGGAATTTCCAAAAGAGGGGAACAATTGACACTGGGAGAAGGTGCTCCAGTTCCACTGGGGCTCCCAGAACTCACACTCGTCTCACTCTCTTGGCTGCTTCTGATTCCAATTGACCTTCCAC
>Ga0116229_10011283_pt1 | contig 13226 bp, 8 predicted proteins | sample S1TSphgellanicum_3_FD_87313 | JGI IMG/M metagenome (GOLD analysis project Ga0116229, IMG submission 87313) | Host-associated microbial communities from peat moss isolated from Minnesota, USA - S1T2_Fc - Sphagnum magellanicum MG | ecosystem: Host-associated > Plants > Peat moss > Unclassified...
CGCCCCTCACCGACAAGCAGCGGCTCGAGGTGGGGCCGTTGCAGCCGCGTTTGCGGCTCGACCGCTGTGCAGGCCTCGTCACGACGCGCGTCGCGCCGGGGCTCAAGCTGCCGGGCCGTGTGCTCATCGAACTGCGCTGTGACAGCGCCACGAGCTGGCACCTTTACGTGCCGGTCCGGGTCGTCGGTACAGCGGCGGCCGTCGTTGCCGCGCATGCGATCGTCAATGGTACGGTCTTGAGTTCCAAGGACTTGGCGATCGAACAGTTCGACGTCGGCAGCTTGCCTCCCGGGTTTCTCGACGATCCCGCGATCGCTGTCGGCCTCACCGCAAATCGCGCGATTGCGGGCGGTGCCGTTCTGACCAACCAGGAATTGTTGGGCACTCGATCCGTCCAGCGCGGTCAGACCGTGACCTTGCTCGCGCAGGTAGACGGCATGAGTGTGCGCATGGCGGGACGCGCCTTGAGCGATGCTCTCGTGAACCAGCGGATCAAAGTTGAGAATCTCTCATCCGGGAAAGTCGTCGAGGGGATTGCCCGATCCTCAGAAATAGTCGAAATTGTTTTCCAATAGGGCTTCAGTGATCGGGTTCACAGTCGATACGTCTAGTAAGGGCGCGCGTCACACTCACGTTCGCGTGAAGGTGATGGCTCGACCGGTGTATTCAAGTTCATCCAAACCCTGACGATAACGGGGCATAGGCAGATCGAATGCCCAGGAGTTAAGTTGGTGCCCAACAAAATCACCGGTTACAGCCCCACCGACACGGCGACACTCGCCGGAGCGGCCGGCGGCCAGACAGCCGACAAGGTGGCGGCCGGCGCTTCAACGGCGGCCGCGACGTCAGCGTCCGTGGCCGGGACGGATACTGCGACGTTTACCGGTTCCGCGCGCACGCTGCAAAAGCTCGGGCAGGTACTCGCAACGACACCTGTCGTGAATTCCGAGAAAGTATCCGCGATCAAGGAAGCCGTGCAAAACGGAACCTACCGCGTCAATGCCGCCAGCGTCGCGGACAAATTGCTGCAGCACGACAGCGAGTTGAACTAAGCCCGTGAGCCACGACGCGCGCCGAGAACTCGAGGCCGTCTTGGATCTTGAGATTCAAATGGCCGAATCTCTGTCGAGCACGCTCGCTGAGGAAAGGGATGCGCTGCTGGGCAAATCGCCGGCCGAGGTTGTTGCGAGGACCACGCTCAAGCTCGCGTTGCTGCGCCAGATCGAAGAGCTCGAGCGCGAACGTACCGCGCTCTGGCAGCCCGCGGTCGCGCTTAGGGATCCCGAAGTCGCGCGGCGATGGCAGTCACTCATGTCTTTGATGAAGCGCTGCCGCAGCGCAAACGAGGTCAACGGCTACATCATTCATCTGCGCCGCAGTCAGGTTGGCCAACTTCTGACTGCACTCAGGGGCGGCGCGCCGGCCCTGTATGGTCCGCAAGGCAAGACTTTCGGCCGGGCGCTGCGCGCGCTCGCCACGGCTTGAAGACATGTTGGTCTTGAGCCGCCGCGCCGATGAATCGATCCTGATCCAGCCCGCCGAAGGGGCCGACGGCTCGATGACGCTCGCCCAGCTGTTCGCGAACGGGCCCATTCTGATCACGCTGCTGGGGGCGACCGGGCGGCGGGTCAAGGTCGGCATCGAAGCCCCGGAGCAGCTCGCGATTCGTCGCAAAGACGCCGCCTGATCGCAGACCGGCCGCCTGATCGCAGACCGATTGGACAATAAGAGGCGCGTCCGAAGATCGCTTCGCTTGTCCTGTCCCAGTGTGCATAATGGCCGTCCAAACCCAGGCTTTACTTCGAGGGATGATCGATGGAGCGTCGCCTGCACACCCGTCATCGCGCGCGCACGACGGTTTACGTCGTCATGTCCGGACGCAAGAGCCGCATTTGCAAGGCCAAGAACTTGAGCGCGAACGGGGTCTTCGTGGAAACGGAAAATCTCGGGCTGCGTAAAGGGCAGCAGGTCCAGCTCGCCTTCGCGATCAATCTCGGCCTCGTGACCAAGATCCATCGCCGTACCGCGATCGTCGCGCACGTCACGCGCGGAGGAACGGGCCTCATGATGGAGCAATTCGCGGGTCGCTGAGGCAAACGGCGGCGCGGGCCATGTTCCCGGGCGATGGTCCTTCCCGGGCGATCGTCCTTCCCGGACGATGGGTCCTGTAAACTAGCGGACCATGCCCCCCCTAGATCCGCCCCGCTCGGATGCAATACGCATCCTGGGCGCCCGTCAGAACAATCTCAAGAATCTCGACCTGGAATTGCCGCTCGGTGAGCTCATCGTCGTGACCGGAGTCAGCGGCTCGGGCAAATCCTCGCTGGTTTTCGATACGCTGTATGCCGAAGGACAGCGCCGCTACGTCGAAACCTTCTCGCCCTATGCGCGTCAGTTCCTCGACCGCATGGACAAGCCCGCCGTCGATCGCATCGAGGGCATTCCGCCCGCGATCGCGATCGATCAAAACAATCCGGTACGGACCTCGCGCTCGACCGTCGGCACGATGACGGAGCTCAACGATCATTTCAAATTGCTGTTCGCGCGGGCCGCCACGCTCTACTGCCGCGGCTGCGGCAAACCCGTGCGGCGTGACACCGCCGCACAAATAGCCGACGAGCTTGCGGCGCGCTCGCAGACGCACGGCGATCCCAGGCTCGTGCTGACGTTCCCGATCGAGATTCCTCTGAACTTCGGCGAAGCCGAGATCTTGAGCCTGCTCGAGCGCCAGGGGTACACGCGCATTCACGAGCGCCGCGGTCGTACGCTGCAAGTGGTGCAGGATCGCTTTGTCTGGAGCAAGACCGACGCCGCGCGCCGCGGCGAGGCCGTCGAGGCGGCACTGCGCCAGGGCGATGGACGAGTCGACGCTTACCCATTGCCCGAAGCCGGCGAGCCGCTGCCGGCCTGGCGCTTCTCGACGGCATTGCACTGCCCCGACTGCGACATCCGCTACAAGGATCCCAGTCCGAGCAGCTTCAGCTTCAACTCAGCGGTCGGAGCCTGCGAAAGCTGCCGCGGCTTCGGCCGCACGATCGGCGTCGATTATGGGCTCGTCATCCCCAACGAGTCCTTGTCGCTCGCGCAGGGTGCGATCAAGCCCTGGCAAACCGAATCGTACCGGGAGTGCCAGAGCGACCTGGTCCGGCTCGCGCGCAAACGCGGAATCCGGGTCGACACGCCCTGGGTGAACATGAGCGCGGCCGAGCGCGCATGGGTCATCGACGGCGAAGGCGAATGGAAGAAGAACGTCTGGTACGGCGTGCGTCGCTTCTTTGCGTGGCTGGAAACGAAAGCCTACAAGATGCACATCCGCGTGCTGCTCTCGCGCTATCGCTCCTACACGGAATGCACCGCGTGCGGCGGCGCGCGCTTGAAGCCCGAGTCGCTGCTGTGGCGCCTCGGTCCCGGGCAGGGCTTGAACATCCGCGAGCTCATGCTCTTGAGCTTGGACGAATGCGAACGCTTCGTCGCCGCGCTCGATCTGCCCGAACCGCAGGGTGAGGCGACCGCCGTGTTGCTGCGCGAGATTACCGCTCGACTGAGCTATTTGAACGCGGTCGGCCTCGGGTATCTGAACCTCGACCGGCAGTCGCGGACGCTGTCGGGAGGTGAAGTCCAGCGCATCAATTTGACGACCGCGCTCGGCACGTCGCTGGTGGGCACGCTGTTCGTGCTCGACGAACCGTCGATCGGTTTACATGCGCGCGACGTCGATCGCATCGTAGGCATCATGCGCAAACTGCGCGATGCGGGCAATACGCTGGTCGTCGTGGAGCACGATCCCAAGGTCATGGAGTGCGCGGACCGCGTTCTCGACATCGGCCCCGGCCCCGGCGAGCACGGTGGCGAGGTGGTCTTCTACGGACGCCCGAGCGAGCTCGCGCGCGCGCCTCGCTCGCTGACGGCCGACTACTTGCTGGGCCGAAGACGCGTTGCGGACCCGGACCCGCGCCCGGCGCCGGCAGCGGCGGGTACGCTGCGCATCGAAGGCGCGGCGGAACACAACCTCAAGGACATCGACGTCGGCTTCCCGCTCGGCCGGCTGGTCTGCGTGACCGGCGTCAGCGGCTCGGGAAAATCGACGCTCGTGCATGACATTCTTTGGCCGAGCCTGCTGCGAGCCAAGGGCCGTCCCACCGAGAATCCGGGACGGCATCGGGGTCTCATGGGCGCGGAATTGATCGACGACGTGATCATGGTCGATCAAACTCAGATCGGGCGCACGACGCGCTCGAACCCGGCCAGTTACGTGGGCGCATTCGACGCGATCCGCCGCGCCTTCGCGGCAGCGCCCGAGGCGCGCACGCGCAAGTACACGGCCGGAACGTTCAGCTTCAACGCCGGCACGGGGCGCTGTGCTACCTGCGGCGGCAACGGCTTCGAGCACGTCGAAATGCAATTTCTGTCGGACGTGTACCTGCGTTGCGCCGACTGCGACGGCAGGCGCTATCGCGCGGAAGTACTCGAGATAAGGCTCACCCGGCCCGGCTTCGCGCCCATGAGCATTGCCGACGTGCTCCACCTGACGGTGTCCGAAGCGCTCGCATTCTTTGCGGACGATGCGCAAATACGCACGAGTCTTGCACCGCTCGCCGAAGTGGGATTGGAATATGTGCGGCTCGGCCAGCCGGTGCCGACACTGTCGGGCGGCGAAGCGCAACGCCTCAAACTCGCCGCACATCTTGCGACCCACGCGGCGGCGAAGAAAACGGCCGCAGCCGATCCCACCCGACGCGGATCGCTATTCCTGTTCGACGAGCCGACGACCGGCCTGCATTTCGACGACATCGCCAAGTTGCTGCGTGCGTTCCGGCGCCTCGTCGACGCGGGGCATTCGCTGCTCGTCGTCGAGCACAATCTCGAGGTGATCCGTGCGGCCGACTGGATCATCGACTTGGGTCCCGAAGGGGGTCATGCGGGCGGCCGTATCGTCGGCAGCGGGACACCGCTCGAGCTCATGCGTGTCGCGGGCTCTCACACCGGCAGGGCACTGCTCGCGGCTGAACAGCCGATGGCATTCGGGACCGCCGTACGGGACTTCGAGCCCGAGCCGGCCGCGCGGCGCGACGCAGCATTCGGCGCTGACGCCGCCGGCGGCGCGATTCAAATCCATGGGGCGCGCGAGCACAACCTCAAGAACATCGACGTCGATCTCGAACGCAATCGCTTCACGGTCATCACGGGCGTGTCGGGCAGCGGCAAGAGCACGCTCGCGTTCGACATCCTGTTCGCCGAGGGCCAGCGCCGTTACCTGGAGTCCTTGAACGCCTACGCGCGGCAGTTCGTACAGCCGGCTGCGCGCCCCGACGTCGACGCGATCGTCGGCATTCCGCCGACCGTCGCGATCGAGCAAAGGACGAGCCGTGGCGGACGCAAGAGCACGGTCGCGACGCTGACCGAGATCTACCACTTCCTGCGGCTGCTCTACGTCAAGCTGGCAACCCAGTATTGCCCGAACTGCCGCGCGGCGATCCAGCCGCAGCGCGAGGACGCGATCGCGGCGCGCATTCTCGAGGAGTACCGCGGCCGCAAGATCACGCTGCTGAGCCCCCTCGTCGTCGCGCGCAAAGGCCTCTACACCACGCTCGCCAAATGGGCGCGCGCCAAGGGTTATGCGCATCTGCGTGTCGACGGCGAACTCCTGCCGACGGCGAAGTGGCCGCGGCTCGACCGCTTTGTGGAACATCACATCGAATTGCCGGTCATCGAACTCAAATGCACACCGGCCGCCGAATCGCCGCTGCGCCAAGGTCTCGGGCAGGCGCTGGAGTTCGGCCGCGGCGTCGTGCACGTCGCGGCGGCCGGGATGGCGACGCAGGTGTTCTCGACGAAGCGCGCCTGCCCGACCTGCGGCACGGGCTTCCCCGAATTGGACCCGCGGCTGTTCTCGTTCAATTCGAAGCACGGTTGGTGCAAGAGCTGCTACGGCACCGGATTGACACTGCCGCATTTCGACGCCGAGCAGAGCGGCGAGGAGGCGGTCTGGCGCGAGGACGCCGGAGCGCCCCTCGAGACTTGCGCGGATTGCGGCGGTGACCGCCTGAACCCGCAAGCGCGCAACGTCTTGTTTCGCGGCGAATCGATCGCCGCGATGACACGCCTGCCCGTACGGGAGTTCGCCGCGCGGCTCGCGCAACTCAAACTGCGCGGCCGCGAGCGCGAAATCGCGCGCGACCTGCTCGCAGAATTGCAATCGAGGACGGCATTCCTGTGCGACGTGGGTTTGGGCTATCTGCAGCTCGACCGGTCGGCGCCGACACTGTCGGGCGGCGAGGCGCAGCGCATCCGGCTCGCCGCACAGCTTGGCTCGAACCTGCGGGGCGTCTGCTATGTGCTCGACGAGCCGACCATCGGTTTGCATCCACGCGACAACGAAGCGCTGCTGGAAACGCTCGACCGTTTGCGGCGCAAAGGCAATACGCTGGTCGTCGTAGAACACGACGAGGACACGATCCGCCGCGCCGATCGCGTGATCGACCTCGGGCCGGGCGCCGGCAAGCTCGGCGGCCGCGTCGTCGCGCAGGGGACGGCTGCGGAACTCGCGCGCATTCCCGGCTCGCCGACCGGCCGCTGCCTCGCTGCGCCGCTCACGCATTTTCGTGCGCATCGGCGCCGTGTGGATGGCGCCACGCCGGCGATCGAGATCCTCGCCGCGAACCTCAACAATCTCCGCGGCATCGACGTGCGCGTCCCGCTCGGCCGCCTGAGCGTGATCACGGGCGTGTCGGGTTCGGGCAAGTCCTCGCTCGCTCGCGAAGTGCTGCTGGGCAATCTCCAGAGGTTCGTCGCCGAACGCGCGCGCAAGCGCACGGGCACGGCGGTCGGGTGCCGCGAAATCCGCGGTTGGCAAGGCGTCACGCGTGTGCTCGAGGTGGACCAGACGCCGATCGGCAAGACCCCGCGGTCGTGCCCGGCCACTTACGTGGGATTCTGGGATGCGATCCGCAGGCTCTTTGCGGAGACGAGCGAGGCGCGCGTGCGCGGCTTCGGCCCGAGCCGATTTTCGTTCAACTCAGGTGGCGGACGCTGCGAAGCCTGCGAAGGTCAGGGCATGCAGCGCATCGAAATGAGCTTCCTGCCGGATGTGCAGATTCCCTGCGACGCCTGCGCCGGCGCACGCTTCAATCCGGAAACGCTCGGCGTGACTTTCAAGGGTGCCAGCATCGGCGCGGTGCTCGCGATGAGCGTCGACGAGGCGGTCGAGTTCTTCGCGGCACAGCGCGGCATACACCATGCCCTGCGCCTGCTCTCGGACGTCGGACTCGGCTACCTGAGCCTGGGGCAAGCGAGCCCGACCCTGTCGGGTGGCGAAAGCCAGCGCATCAAACTCGTGACCGAACTTGCCAAGGTGCGCACCGACGCACCGGGGCTCGAGCTCGCACGCCGCGAGGGCGCGCATACTCTTTACGTACTCGACGAACCGACCGTCGGGCTGCACATGGCCGATGTCGAGAAGCTGGTCGTCGTACTGCAACGGCTGGTCGCGACCGGCAATACGGTCGTCGTCATCGAGCACAATCTGGACGTCATGGCCGAGGCGGATTGGATCATCGATCTTGGTCCCGAAGCCGGGGATGGTGGCGGACGGCTCGTCGCGCAAGGTTCGCCGGAAATGATCGCGGCGAAATCGTCGCGCAGCCACACGGGCCGCCACTTGCGCGGTTTTCTCGACACACGCAGCGTGGCTTAGTGGCGCAGCCTTCGAACCGCGAGGCCTCGCTTTGCGCTTTTTTGGGCGCGGCCCTGCTCGCAGCCTGGGCCGTCGGCATGCTCGGACGCGGATTCTGGACTCCGGACGAGCCGCGCGAGGCCGACATCGCCTGGCGCATGAGCTGGCAGCAAGACAAGGCGGTACCGCTCCTGGCGGGAGAGGCTTTTTGCGAGAAACCGCCGTTCACGTATTGGCTTGCCGCCGCATCGATCGGCGCGTTCGGCACCAGTGCCGTGGCGTTGCGCCTGCCGAATCTCTTGTATGCGGCGATCACGGCGCTCAGCGTCGCATGGCTCGCGCGCCGCGCGTTCGGCGCATTCGCCGGCGTGGCGGCCGCCGCCGCGATCGGCACTTTCCTGTTGTCCTATCAGACCGCGATCTGGCTCGCGACCGACGCGCCGCTGGTTGCCGCGGTCGCGGTCGCGCTGCTCGGCGAGTACATCGGCTTCCGTGCCACGAGCCGGCGCGAGCGCCTGACCGGTTACCTCCTCATGCACGCGGCGCTCGGCGTGGGATTCTTGAGCAAGAGCGCGGCGGCTTTGATGGTTCCGGCACTCGCCTTCGTGACACTCGTCGTTTGGGAGAGGCGCTGGCGCGAACTGACACGGTGGGAACTCTACGTCGGTCTTTTTCTGCAGGCCGCGATCATATTTTCCTGGGTGGCCGCGGTCTATGCGGGCCCGGACGGCGTCGCCCACCTGCGCGTCTTCTTCTGGAACAATCTCGTCGGGCGCTTCACGAGCGTCGACGCGCCGGCCGAGCTTCAGTACGCGAGCGCGCATCGCAATTCCCCGGGCAAATACCTGATCGAACTGCCGCTCTATCTGTGGCCATGGACGCTGCTCTGCGTCGCGGCCGCCTACAGGGTCTGGAAACGCCGGCACGAAGGCCTCTTTGCGGCAGCCGAATCGGGACCCGGCCTGCGCTTTGCGGTCGCCGTGTTCGTGCCGACGCTCGTGATGCTGTCGCTCGCGGCCACGGCCCGCAACATCTACCTTGCCCCGGCGTTGCCGGGACTCGCGCTTCTGCTCGGGTGGTGGGCCGCGGACAGCGCACGGCGCACCTTGCTCTCGGACATCCGCGCGTTGCAGGCGACGACGGTGTTGATCGGCCTGGCCGTCGTCATCGCGGCCGCTGTGCTCGCGCTTGCGGGTTTCGCGGAACGCCAAAGTCTCGATGCGCCATTCGAGTATGCGGCCGTATCCGGCGCAGGACTGCTGTTGTCGGGCTATTTGACATTCTTTGCGTGGCGCGCGTTGCGCGACCGCCGGCTCGTCGCCGCCCAGCTCGCACTGTTCCTCGCGTACTGCAGCCTGCTCGTGGGTCCGGCCTCGCAAGCCTACGGCGTCGTCGACCATTGGCAGGATCTTCCGGCCCTCGGGTCGGAGCTGCGCGCCGATCTCGGCAATGAGGCGCTCGTGCTCATGGCACCCGATGAAACCACACGTGCGTGGGTCGACATGTACGCACGATCATCGGTCGTGCGTGTCGCGGGACCGCTCGACGCGGCCGCGCTCGCGAGACTCGAAAAGATCCTCGCGAACACGCCGGCCGCGCTCGTGCTCGTTCAATTGCCCGGTCGCGCGCTCGCCCCCGCGTGGGTCAGGCTCGCGGCGCGGATCGGGCGCACGCCACCGCCCGGAACCCAAGGTGTCGAGCCCGAGTGGCTCAACTCCACGCAGCTTGCGACGTGGAAGTACTATGCCTTGCCGAACGGCCGCCGCTACGCCTTGCTGCGGGTCAGGCGCTGAGGCGGCGGAACAATTCCTCGTATTGGCCCACCTGATGGCTCCAGGAAAAATCCTGGGCCATCGCGTTCTGCACGAGACGTTGCCAGAGCTCGGGTTCGCCATACCAATCGAGCGCGGTGGCGAGCGCCCATGACAAACCCGTGACATCGAAGTCGTTGAATACGCAACCGGTGCCCTGACCCGACGCGGGATCGAAGTGCCGCACTGAATCGGCGAGACCGCCCGTGCGATGCACGACCGGAATCGTGCCGTAGCGCAGGCTGTACATCTGATTGAGCCCGCAGGGCTCATAGCGCGAAGGCATCAAGAATAGGTCGCTGCCGGCCTCGATTCGGTGCGCAAGGGTTTCGTCGTAGCCCGACCGAAACCAGGCGCGGCCCGGGAATTGCTCGACGAGCCGTTCGAAGAACTCGACATAACGTCGCTCGCCGCTGCCGAGCGCGATGAAACCGCAGTCGCGGCGCCCCAAGAGGTCCGGCAGCACGTCGAACAGGAGATCGAAGCCTTTTTGCTCGGTGAGCCTGCTGACCACGGCGAGCAGCGGCGCCGTGGCTGGCATGTCGAACGCGCCCTCGCGCAGCAGACTCCGCTTGTTCGCTTGCTTGCCGGACAGATCCGTGGGGCCGAAGTGGTCCTTGAGGTGCGGGTCGTGCCGCGGATCCCATTCCCGGTAGTCGACGCCGTTCAAGATTCCGATGACGCCACCGGTGCGTGCCCGCAATTCGGCCTGCATGCCCATGCCGAGCGGGGTGTCGCAAATTTCGCGCGCATACGTGGGACTCACGGTGGTCACGACATCGGCAAATTTTATCCCGGTTTTCAAAGAGTTGATGAAGCCGGCGCGCAGGTCGGTTTGGTCGAGCAGCGTATAGTTCGCGCCCAGCTGCAAGTCCGCCACGGCACTGCCCGGCATGATCCCTTGATAGGCGATGTTGTGGATCGTGAGCACCGTGCGCGCCGCAGCGGTCGTGGTGCCGACGTAGCGGGTCTTGAGCAGCAAGGGCACAAACGCGGTGTGCCAATCGTTGCAGTGAATCACCTGGGGACCCAGGCCGAGTCGCTCGCAGCTTTCGAGCGCGGCGAGCGTGAACAGCAGGAAGCGCCGATGTTCGTCCGCGTCGGTCGTATATAGGTCGGTGCGGTCGAATAGCGTAGGACAATCGATGAAGTAGACGTGTCGTTCGGTGCCTGGATACGGAGTACTTAGCAGGGAGAACTCGTAAACCGCATCACCGATCGGGATGGCGACGCGTTGCACCGCCGCGACTGGTTGCCGCTCGAGCTCGCCGGCGCGCACCGACGCATACAAGGGCATGAACGCCGACACTTCGACCCCGCGTTGCGCGAGCTCCGCGAACAATGCGCCGACCACGTCGGCGAGGCCTCCGGTCTTGGCGAACGGGAAGATTTCCGACGACAGCATGCACAACTTGAGCTCGCTCATACGATCGAAGTCTAGCAAACGCCGGTCGCCGCGCGGGCGCAAAACCTGATGCGGGCAGTGGCCGAGTGTGGCAGTCTTGCAAGCGGGCTGGATTCAAACTCTTTTCCGTCAACGGTGAACACATGATGGGTCCGCGGCATTCCGCTCGCAACAACACCGGTCGCTACGTCAGCCGTTTGACGAGCGGAACCTTGGCCATCGTCATGGCCGGCGGCCGCGGCGAGCGGCTCAAGGCGCTGACCCAGCACCGCTGCAAGCCGGCGACGCCGTTTGGCGGCAAGTTCCGCATCATCGATTTCGTACTCTCCAACTGCGTCAATTCGGGCATCCGTCAGGTCGCCGTGCTCACGCAATACAAGGCACAATCCTTGATACAGCACATTCAGCGCGGCTGGAGCTATCTGCGCGGTGAGATGGGCGAATTCGTCGAATTGATTCCCGCGCAGCAGCAGATCGGCGAGCATTGGTACCGCGGCACCGCGGACTCCGTGTTTCAGAACCTGGACTACATCCGATCGCATCGCCCCACCCACGTGCTCATTCTCGCGGGCGACCATATCTACAAGATGGATTACGGCCCCATGATCGCCTACCACGAGCAGTGCGAAGCGGACATCACGGTCGGCGTCGTCGATGTGCCGATCGAGCGCGCGCGCGAATTCGGCATCATGACCACGGACGACACGAACCGCGTCGTCAAGTTCGCCGAGAAACCCGCGTCGCCCGATCCGATCGTGGGCAATGAAAACCTGGCGCGCGCCTCGATGGGAATCTACGTGATCGCGATGGATCGGCTCGAGAAACTGCTCGTCGACGATGCGGACAACGCCAAGAGCAGCCACGACTTCGGCAAGAACATCATCCCGCACGCGATCGCGACGATGCGTGTGTACTCGTATCCGTTCCAGGACGTGGAAACACGCGCGCAGGCGTACTGGCGCGACGTCGGCAATCTCGACGCCCTCTACGATGCAAACATGGAACTCGTCGCTCTGAATCCCGAGCTCAACATCTACGATCACCAGTGGCCGATCTGGACGTATCAGGCGCAGCAACCCCCGGCCAAGTTCGTGCTCGACGAGGAGGGGCGGCGCGGCATGGCGGTCAATTCGATGGTGACCGGCGGCTGCATCATCTCGGGTGCCTACGTGACGCAGTCGCTGCTGTCGACCGACGCGCGCATCGAGGAGTACAGCCGCATCGAGAGCTCGGTGCTGCTGCCGAGCGTGACCATCGGACGCCGTTGCGTGATCCGACGCGCAATCATCGACGAAGGCTGCGTGGTGCCGGATGGTCTTTCGATCGGCGTCGACCCGGCCAGGGACAAGGAGCGCTTCTACGTGACCGACGGCGGCGTCGTGCTCGTGACGCCCGACATGCTGAAGGCACTCAACTGACGAGCGCCTGCCAGGCCGCGATCACGGCGGCCGTCTCGATGCCGAGCATTGAAGGCTCACCGTCGACGCTGCCCGTGAGCACGGCGACCGGCGCACCCGGCGTACCCCAAGGCCGGTACAGCGACGGCGACGCACGGCCGAACAGCACGACTTGCGGGCATCCGACGGCGGCGGCGGCATGCGCCGGCCCGGAATCGACCGTGATCAAGGACCGACCGCGTTCGAGCAATGCGAGCAAGCGCGGAATCGGCAGATCGTCCGCGACGTTGTAAGCGCCGTCGATGCCCGCGAGCGCCATGACCGCCGCATTGAGCGCATATTCAGGCCCGGTACCCAGCAGCACGACGGCGTCGTGCGGCCGCGCAAGACGAACGTGACGCAGGACCGCGGCCCATCGCTCGGCGGGCCAGTACTTGTGATTCACGGCGTAGCGCTTGAGCCCGCGCCGCATGGTCCGCTTGTTGCCGATCTGTATCAGGTGCAGGGGCCGGTCCGCGATGCCCTTGGCGCGCAGCCACGGCTCGAGCGCGGCCCGCCGCGCTTCGCTGACCTTGAGTTCGCAGCCGACGAGTCCCGTCGCGCTGCCCGGGAGAGATCGCTGCGCGCAGGCCGCCGGTAGAACCCGGGCCATGCGCCGCCACTGTTCAGTCGCATGTTCCTGCGGTAGCAACGGATGCGCGCGCACGTCGACACGCCATTCGGCGCCGATGCCGGCGCGCTCGAGAAGCCGGTCGGTCGCGACATTGGCGTCGCAAACCCAGGTCGGTCCCGGGCCGCGGCTGCGCAGTCGCCGGACCGCGCGGCGTTGATCGGGGCTCAGCCAGTACGGGGTCTTGCGGCTGCGCAGGCACAGGATCTCGCCGACGCCGGGCTGGTCGGCGAGCAGCGGCGGCGTCCAGGGCCCCGAGGCGAGAATGTCC
>Ga0116229_10011286_pt1 | contig 13225 bp, 9 predicted proteins | sample S1TSphgellanicum_3_FD_87313 | JGI IMG/M metagenome (GOLD analysis project Ga0116229, IMG submission 87313) | Host-associated microbial communities from peat moss isolated from Minnesota, USA - S1T2_Fc - Sphagnum magellanicum MG | ecosystem: Host-associated > Plants > Peat moss > Unclassified...
GAACCCTAGCACTAGTGTAATAAATCCGTGCCCATCACCTTAAAATGCCTTCCTAAATCACCTCCCAAATTACAAACCAAGAAGGTACTAATCAGATGTGCGAGGAAGTGCATTCGAGACGAGACATGTTGAAGAAAGATAATCTACTCACATATGATTATCAAATATAGCAATTAAGATTGTGCCTTCACTCACTAATGAGAGCCTAGAGTTCCCCTCTTGGATAAAGGTTGTTTGTAATGTCAAACAAATTTCTAGACCTTCAACATTGTGACTCATGAGTAGCTAATTTTGAGAAAAATTGACATTTATTGAAAATTATTTGATTACTTCTAGAATGTTAAAATGTACTATAGTAGTATCATGGTGATTGGGAGAAAATTAGTGGTGTTGGTTTAGTATCAACTATCAAACCTTTGAACATATCACCCTTGTCATGGTATTTGGGCATTCTTTTTTTTTAAATCATACAAGTTGGGTTTGGTATTGCTTCTAAGACTTGTTTTTGCATAGTGTGAGTGTGAGATAGGTATAAATTCTTGATATTGAAATCGTTATAAGATAATTTTATATACTAATGTTGATAGGTTATGGGATTAGGCAAGTTAAGATCAAGGTTATAGGTTAGGTTCTAGAATCTCTAGATCACAAGTTTCAAATTATCTTGGAATCACCATGGGAACTTCACCAAGGAACTGGCCTTTTTACAAAATTGAATTAGAACTTGCCCTGTTAAACATATTCAATTTTTTTAAATACATAAGTAAAATGTCATAAAAAAAACTATAAGTTGGTTCTATATTTTAAGCAAGTTATTGCAATTTGATTGGTTGTACATAATTAATATTATATAATTTTTATTTTGAACTTTGTGCACTAGTTGAACAGTACAATTTTATTGCACACAATTTTTTTGGGTTTAGTTATGATGGAGATGGAATTGGATCTAGTTTTAAATTGGATCAACCCAAAATTCATTGTGAAAATGATTGAGAACAAAACTTTAAGAAATCCAAAGAATCGATTTCAAAAGAGGATTGAAAGTTTATTAAAAACAAAAAAACAAAAGTTAGGACTAGGATTGAAGGTGTTTTTTGAAATCAAGAACCAAACAACATTTATATATGCTTAATATTACCATTGGTCCTTTATCCTTACCAAGCTGGCACTTGCAAAAGGTGGATCTTGTTTCAAGTCTTGAATAGTGGTAGAATGCTTATTTTGCTATACGATGTAAAAAACTCCAAAAATTTTTAATGTAAATTAAAGATAGCATTTTATGTGTTTTTTCATGTCCATGTTATCTACCTTAAATTGAGTTTAATTATGTTGTTATGTTAAATTGTGAATATGTGAAATTCCTTCGCATGAATTTCTTTTATTTTCTACAAATTGTGATAGCATGAATCCTCAAAATGGATCCAAGTGAAAACTATGGGCATCCTTTCTCATGAATATAAAACAAACTTCATTTAAGTTATGACAAATCATAGATGTTAAAAACAAATATGATAGAATGAATGTTGGGGAAATTAGAATTCTCTCTAGTTGTTTTTGTTGCAACTCTTGGTTTTGAATCATTGAACATGTCAATAATGACTTGGGGACTAAGAAATAGTTGCCTATCATTTGACATTGCAACTTTGCACAAGTGATTGAAAAAATAAACCAACAATTTTTACAAGTGACAAAAATGAACTAAATCTTTGAACAAAAATATGTTCAAGGAAATGGAATACATCTACAACAATTGAAATGGAATAATATATGTTGGGTGAAATAGAACTTAATACATGAAATAATTTAATGTTAATATTTATAATTATTACAAATGTAGTTTACATTGGAATTTCTTTGGACACAAAATGGGAAATGTTTATGACCAAAATCATTTAGTATAATAACAAATCAAATATAATATAATATCTTGAAGCAAGTTAACCCAACAAATACCCAAAATAATGAAAATTTTCAAAAAAATAATATGCACACCATGTGTCACATACATCACTTTCACATGACAAATAAAGTTCATTCATATGGATGTTCATTCAAAATTCAAAATTAATTTTTAATTCATTCTTAGTTAATTTTCAAGTCCTTTTAAATTGCAATTCACTTTTAATTAATTCATTGTTGCGCCAACTTATTAGTCAAAGGTTAGTTTGTCATCAACATTATTGTCAAACATCTAATTCATTCAATCCAAACCCTTATGATCATCCTAGCCCAATACCTTCCCTTACTCCCATTCCATTTACATCAACTTGGATTTGGGTTTCAACATTAAATGTCCTTGGGTCTTTTCATTTAGGCCTTTGTCGTCCTTGTCTATATAATTGCATCCCCACCACTTTATAGTGTGATGTACAAGTGGCATTTTGTTTTACATTGGATAAGTTAACACAAGACCCGTACAATGTGGCAGCTTGGCACTTGCTTTTCCTATTACCCCAATGGTGTCTCACTTTGCCTCCTTGTGGTGGGGCGAAATGCCATAAGGAAATGCGGATTAAACTTGAGCACTTTTTAGCAATTACTAACTAGGAAAACTTACAAGAAGAGGTTTTTTTTTACGAGCCCAAGTTTTGTTAACTAGTTCGAGCTCCATCCCTTTGCCCCATCATGATCTTCCAGCTCACAAATGTTTGTTTCGTAGAGTAGCCCTTGGCCATGTAGGGAAATATTTTCGGGCAGCTTGTGTTTTGCACCATTTTCTCTTGCACCCACATCTTTCAACGCCACCTCAATTCTCACCACATTACACCCTAAATCAAATGGTTATTTCCCACTTTTCCTCAAAGACTATGAGCCAAATTAAGACCTTGAACTTTTTTCCGATTATTTCAAGTTGGCGTTCCAACACATGTTGCAATTATTAGGAAGTGGTCCTTCTGGGATGGTTTTTGAACACTTTCAAAAAAAAATTCACCTTGAAGATTCAGCGAGTGGATTCCCTCAATTGTTTCACTTTTGTTTTCATATTGCACATGACCACATTCCACCCAAATTGCACATGTTTTTGGAATAGCTTGCCTTTTAGCCATGACCAAGCCTTCATGTGGAATTTGTCCCATTATAATGAGGGAAATATTGTATCAATTCACAAGCCGCACTTTATGTCTTCAATTCCATGAAACTTTTGCAACACACTTTTTCCCCACACAAATTTGGAGTTGCAACTAAAGGTGGCCGTGAAATAGTAATCTGGGACATTAGATGCACCCTAGACATTTACCCTAATTGGGTTGTTCTTCAACTAAATGTAACAAATGCCTTCAATTTAATGTCAAGAGGGGTCATATTTCAAGAACTTCATGCAGCAAGTGGGGACATCATACAATTCATCCCCTTTGTTATGCATTTTATGCATTTTAGTCTCCTTTGTTTTACATTCATCGTAATCGTGAAGGTGATGTCACAATCATCCCATCTACCATGGGGATTCGTCAAGGTGATGGGGGGGGGGCACTATTTGCATTAGCCCATTTTAAGGCTTTACGTTCTATAGTTAGTCATTTTCCCTCTTGTCTATTTCAATCCATTGTAGATGACACTCATATCATAGGTCACCCTTCAATTGTATCACTACCTATGAACATTTCTAAATCGAACTTCATGCGATAGGTCTTTCCATTTAACCTAAGAAATGCATTGCATGGTCACCCTTTGGCATACCACCAAATTTCAACACCCCATCCCAATTTACCAACCCATCTGAAAGAATTACAATGATGGGGGTTTCGCTAGGCATTATAATTTTCACATCATCCTTCATAAAAAAAACTTTGTGAAAGGATGTTCGACATGTGGAGCTTTTCTTTAGAATGGGTGATGTTCGAGTTTTAATTCATTGTTTTGTGCAACACCCATCATATTTTTTACGATGCACACCTCCATCGTCCACCTTCAGAGAATCCCTTATTTCCTTTGACTCCTCCTTCCATAAAATGTTTAAACACCTTTTGGGTCTAGGATCCTTTGATAGCCCTGAAGGACCTTTAGTTTGTAAATAAGCCTCCCTCCCTCCTAATAACTTTCAATGGCGTTGGGTTCATATCAACATCCACCATTGCTATGGGTATCCACATTTTACGTTGTGTTCATTGCAACGAATATATTGGAACCCATGATGTAATTTGCAACACCTTTGTCACCATTACACAAAATGCTGGTTTCCACCTGGGATGAAAACAATTACATGCGCTTCCTTCAACCACATTCAACTCCTCTTGTCGACTCATTGACATTGTGCTTACAAAAGATGGCATTCGCACCTTAACTAACGTTGTCATTGTTGACCCAATGCAAGCAGATTTATTTCCCCAATCTTGTGTAATTCAAGGATTTGTTTCATCAGATACAACTCAAGCCAAAGAAAGAAGCTAGCACAACCAACACCCCATTAATTAATTCTTCCCCTTAGCAATTGAAATATTTGGTTGCTTACACAAGCATGTTGATGTGTTTTTACACAATTGTGCCAATGCCATTTGGAGCTTGAAGGGGACAAAAGGCCCTCATCTTTCTACCTTGGTCACTTTTCTTCATAAAAAAATTTCAATCACATTATAAAGGATGCAAGCATTTTCCATCTTAAGTTGGACGATAGCCATAGGCTTAACTACTTCCCGACTTCCACCCCTTTAAAAAGCACCTCCCATCACCATAGTCAACTTATTGCAAGCAATCAATTTTTAACATGTAAATATGGCCAACCTTCCACACTGGTCGAATATGGACATACATAGATTTTCATAGCAATTTTGTACTAACTTGACGTCTTGTCACTCTTCCCTTTCCTTTATTTTACTCCTTTGTACATTTCCCTAATCTATGATGTGTTTCTTAATAAAGATTTATAGGTATTTAATAATAATGATTCCATGTAAGTTTCTATGTGCCCATTGTTTAAAGAAGCTTTTCAAGAAACTTCCTAACTATAAGTGAATTACAAATTAACTAGTACTTAATTAAAATTGAACTAAAAATTAATTATGAATAAATTAAAAATGAAAGTATATTAGAAGTGACCTATGAATTAAGTAGAAATGAAGGTGGAGGTTGAGGGCATGTTGAAGAAATGGGGGTAGGTTGGGGGTATGATCAAGGCCAATTATAAGGACCAAGAAAGTGGGAGGGGGAAAATGTCTTAGTTGTGCATGATCAACGAGGTTTGAGAAAGTGTAAGGTTGGGACCCCTCATTCACATGAAGGGTTATGGGCTAGTAGGGGGCACTAATAGGTGGTGTATGATTTGTTAGAAACAAAAGAGTAATTAATGGGTAGTTTGTAGTTTGCATGAGGGATGAAGTGGAGGATAGGTTAGTGGTGTTGGATGATGAGGTGAATGGGCAATGGGAACTATGAGGTTTAATGAAACGAAATGAGTTGGGGGACATGAGATGTTTGGTGCCCATGTGGTAGGAGGTCTACTATGAACATGGGCCGCACTTTCTAGAAACTACCTACTGTTACAAAGGTAATCCTAAATCTACAAAACTAGTCACATAATATTAAACAAAATGAAAAAAAAAAAGATAAAAAACTTTCCAAAAAATATTTTGTAAAGGCATTATGCCAAGGCCAAACCCTAACTTCATTATAGGCTTATTTGTCATAATCACTAAACTACTAGATTCAGTAAAACCTAAATACTCTAATACCCAAATATTAGATTGGGACCTATTTGCCCAATTGCAGATATGTTCCAAGTTTTAAAGACTACCTATTTCAACATGGTAATTTTAAACCTATAGAGCCAACCACATAAGAATGGGTAGATCAAATGGGAAAATGTAATGAATTGTTACAAACAAGCATGTCTTATTTCAAAAGATAGTTGAACTTTAATTTTGACATAACCTTCAACATCATCATCCTTATTCTATTGGGTTTGACACAACCTATATGCTTTTAGAAAAGCTATTGTGCAAGAATTAAGGGCCTAAAAACTTCTAATCTTCTATTCTTTGGACTACCCAACTAATGTAACACCCAACTTCAATATTAGAAAAACACCCTAAATTTAATCTTTTATTTTTAAAAAAATCTTAGAAAACATGTTATTCGTGAATGATTAACCATTAAGTATTGACACGTTCACATTTACAACACATTTGGAACACATTTATATTTATTTATATATATGTTTGTTGTTCCTTTACTATTTTTCTAAGAATGTGACAAAAACACAAAAAAAAACCAAAATTGTGGCGAAATCTCTCTCTGTGTAATATAAATTCTCTATTACACTTAGTCTGAATATAATGACTAGATTTTTGGAGATAAAAAACGTTCTACGCTTGACAAAAGTATAAAAAAAGGACCCACCACAAAACAAAACCCAAACAAAAAAAAAACACAAAACCTGTCTTCCTTTAGCCTCTTTACCTTTGTTGTCTTGTTGTCTACTGATGCTAGTGTTGTCGTCATCACTATCTGCCTCCTTTGTTCCAAAAAATGGTTGCTTTCATATGTCCCATCATGTTAAGAAAATCTAAAAAGTTTAAAATACCTAAACCTTCACTACCATTGATTCTTCTTCTCCTTTCTATTTTTTTTTATAGGGAAGGGGTTGGATGTGGGTTTCAGTGTGACTAAACTTGTTGGGTGCTTTGTCAACAAACCCAAATGAACTAAGCAAAAACCCTAGATGAAAACTCTATTTCCTTGCAGACAATTCAAGCTAACACATACTATTTGGTTTTGAAATGTGTTTTCGTGATTCGAAACCCCTAAAAACCACAAGTATACAAAGTAATCCTATTAAAAAAGGCTACAGATTCATACTTATCATGGTCCAATAGCCACATGGTGAAGAAGATGCTCTTATTTATAGCTAGGCAGGCCATCCTTTTCTCTCTTTAAAATTAAGATTTGTATAAGAAGGTGTTCATCAAGGTATTTAAGCATTTCATACTGAGATTTAATAAAATTTCCTTACTTTGCAAATACCATTAAAAGAAGGGGTAGGGGGTGTAAGGAGGCCCAAAGACATGGTGAAGACAAGGTGACTTTATGGAAGAAAAAAAAACCATGTTTTAGGGAAGCAAAAAACTTGGAAACTATCTAAAATTGCTTTTGTTGCAACATTGCAACTATTTGAATTTCAAGACTGTTCACACCATAGCCATCTCTACCTTCTCCTCCTCCTCTTGATATTCTACAACATGCATGTTAAGTTTGGCAGATACTAAATGGAGCTTCAGTGAGCTAGGTCCCCAAAGGGGTATAAAATAGGTGTCAGACCTCCCATTATCTTTAGTATGTTCAACATTAATACAAGGTACACCCTTGATCTCTTCCTTTTATATTAGACTTATCTATTAAATAAGAAAAACATAGCACTAAAACCTTGAGTTTAGTCATACATTGGGTAAGTTTTTCTTAAAACATAAAAAAAAAAGAATTAGCATTCAAGGGGGATGAAACTCAAAAACCATCAATTTTGGTGGTAAACTGAGTTTCATCCTATTTTTCCTTTCTCTTGAGTGCCTCCACCATTGCTACATATATTTTCACTACTCCTAACTGGAAAACTATTATAATTACTCTGAAACCTTATGCATTAAATGCTAAGTTTCAACATTTCATATTGAGATTTAATCAAATATCTTTACTTTATGATTAGGATAAGGGGTGAAAGGAGACCCAAAGTCAAGATGAAGGTAGGGTTATTTTACGAATAATTTTATGATGTTTTGTGTTGTATCACATTAACAATTTCTTTGCACTTTTGTTTACACATTTCATGTTCTTGTCTTTAACATGTTGTTTTGTTTTGACTTTTATATTATGTGTTTAGATTTAGGCTTAGGTGTGTTTTATCATAGTTCTCGTGCTCATGACACCATGAAGCTAACGTCCCATTGAAATCAAAATTTGAATATAAATTGCACAATCTTTCAATATGATCATATCATACAATACAATCCTTTTCAATACTATCATGAGACATGTTGAAATTATAAAATATAAAATTAATTAATTAGCTCTTTAATGCAAATATAATTTATGGTTCAAAAATCAAACATATTGCCAAATATTCAAAGGTAATTTTCAATTTCCAACTATAAGTAATTTAATGGTTTTACATTTCACAAGGATTGCAATTAGGACTTCAAAATTAATAGTTTTAAATTATTGCAATGGGGTGAATGTTTTTTTTCAGTGACACTATAATGGATCTTGTTACATACATGTTATAAAATCTAGGGATGAAATCTAAAAAAATTCCCTAACAGTATTACCACCAAGTGGTAGCACCTCCACCATGTAGCAAACCCCTAAATTACCAATCTCCATCTTTGTTACTATTGTCATTGTATAATATGTGTTAATAGAAAATCACTTAAGTATGAACTTGTTTAAGGTGTGGGGTGTGCATGTTTCAAAAAGCAACATGCACCATATTGTGCATGTTTGTTTTCTAAATTAAAATTATTATTATTTTTTTTTGGGGCATCTAACATGAAAGTTGATTTTCAAAAGGAGAACAAAATAAAATGAGAGTATATGGAGAGATGAATTTTTTAGTTGAGTAGATTGAATGACACATTGGAAGTTTCCCATCCCACAATTTAATAATGGAAATCATGCAAAATTATTTTTTCATGAGTTTGTGTTTTTTGGACATGGATGTTGTGCATCTAAAACATCATGATGCATGTATAAATAAGATGAAATATTTTCAACCACATGCATCATATGTGTTTTAAACACAAGATATCTATGTGCAAAAACACACAAACCCCATGAAATAACAAATTTTGAACAAAGCGATGAATTGAATCTAGTAAGTTTGTGATGCATGGAACAATGAAATTGTTAGTTGATAAACTTTTGAAAGAAGGATTGGAACAATCCAACATTGCAAATTGTTGCATATGTGAATTAAACAAGAACTATTTGTAGTTTTCTGGCATGATGCATATGTTGTTTTTCATATTAGTAAGAATAAAACTTCAACAAGTAAACTCCTGATTAGAATACCAACAACACTTATGTCATTTGACATTTTTAAATTTGTTTTCTGTAATCTATATTTGATGTTTTTTCCAAGTAATTTGCACATAATAGTTGGTACATATTCTAATTTGCTAGAAATAATTATGATCATATGGAATTCAATTTTGATGTATAAGAACTTTTAAATTTGAAAGATAAGTTCATTCTACAAAACAACAACTAATGAAAGATGGGTTGGCATTAAGGCTATCTCTTTATATCTCTAAATGTGGTTGAACAATGAGAAAGAAAAACCATATACTTGTTAAGAAACAAGACTAAAGTATTTTTTTTCATTGATTTTAAAAATATATATATTTAAATTTTGGAACAATTTCCCATTTGAAATATTATGAAAAATATTTGCAAATTTGCACTAATCAATTTTTTTTTTCAAACTTGTCAAGTAGGTTGACTTGTGAGCATCTACAACTTAAGTAGCCAAATATGGCTAGATGTTAGGCGAAACAATACGTATTTTTAAAATCCTACTTTGTATTAGTGACCTCCATGTTTTCATCATCTAAATGTGTGGACCTTAAAATTTTTCCCTTCATAATGGTGACTTAAGCCCATTTTTCCAAATAAAACCATTTTTACCTTTCATAGCTTTTGTTTTTTTAACACTAATACTAGTAGTTAAAGTGATAATATGTTTAATAATGAATGAATAGTTTCAACAATCATTCAATTGATTTAATTTATGGTGCAACATAATGAATTGAAAAGGATTTTTTTAATTTGGATATTGTTTGGCAAATTGACAAAACATACCAAAGATCCACATTGTGCTTTCAATATTGTGGAATGAAAATTGAAAACACTCTTGAAACATGTGTGATAAAAAAAGGTTCAAATTATTGAATTAAGGATATAACAAACCTTAGTAGGAAATGTTATTATGAAGCTACACCAAAAATATGTTTGCCCCCCATTTTGCTACTCTTCCACAATAAAATAGACATGTGAATCATGCTTATAGTTGAATTGTTATACTAAGCCTTGCAACCTATACAATAATCTAAGGATGCAAAGGAATTTGTATGCAATCTAAATTTTGAACCTCGTAATTTAATGATGTAAAATTAAACATACACCCTAGCTCCCTCTTTTACTGACATTCAACACTTCGTTTTATTTCACTTTTAACACATGAAAAAATTAGAACTATTGAAATATTTTTAATGTGAAAAATTAAAAAGGGGAAGATTCAAATGTGACATTTACAATTGAATTATCCACGTTTGTAAAAATTAATCTTTAATCTCCTCACCTTTATTCATCATACCCCACAATTTGTGATTCTTCAACCCAAATAACCTCACCCTTAACATGCATTGAACTTGATGCTCCTAATGCATAATCAACACATACTTCTTCCTAACCATAAACCTTCAAGACTAATAAACCTTCCATTCTAAATCATAACAATTTAATACCAAGATGGATTAGAGTACACCTTAACACACAATTTTCATGTTTATAAATGTGTACCATCTTGCTTTTCGATACATTACATAAAAAATTACCATTACTCCCCATTTGGAGTTTAGATAATTTTCAAAATTTGCTAGAATTTTAAATATATATTTGTAACCCTAAACCCATATTGGTTCAACATTCAACAGTTATTCTAGCATTTTAGCTTCACTTTCTTCCCATAAGTGCACATGTCAATATGATGGACTTATCATTCCAAACCAAACAGTCCAATTTCCAACACCTTGATATTTTACATGCACACACATAAAGTTTTTACCATAACATTTGCTTATTTAGTGTTTCATTGTGTGTATTATTAATAACATGATAATGTTATGCATACCATGGTCCATACTAGCAAACAAATATATACTTGCCTAACACAACACATATTAAATACCTCTTAATAACAATCTCTATCCAAGCTTCCTTATAATGGATTGTGAAGTTTTGCACAAGGTTTGATTAATGTTTTGAAAAGAAAAAAAAAACCAACAAAATATATTATTGTTGAAAATGTTAAGAAACATATGATTGAATTAGGCATTAATTCATGTTTCCTTGATGGCATGGTTTTGAATTCAACAAAGAACAACCACTACTACAAAATGTGGGTGTAGTTCACTAGTCCCTGTTCACTAAACCAATGATTTCATTGCTTCCCCACTAGTCCCTGTTCACTAAACCAATGATTTCATTGCTTCCCCACTAGTCTCTGTTCATTACAACCCGTGAATTTGCTCAACATCTAATGAAATCACTTGGCGTACAGGGACACCTTTTGTCGTAGTTAACACAACATTCAATTTTTTTGGGTTCTTTACATAAGATGAGTATTGATGGTCGAGTGTATGTACTATACAATGATTCATTATAGGTAGATACAACATTCCATTAGCAAGCTTTTAAAAATTATATTTTCTTTTTAATATTTCATTATTGTAATTTTTGACTACTAAATTCACCCACTTATGAAACTATCAAAAACTAAGTCAAAATTTATATCAATTTAAATTGTTGATGACATCTATTATGTGGATGCGATTTGTAAATCCTAAAAGGAAAATCCATACAATCCACATGAATAAAAGCCCAATTAGATATTTGAAAAGCATGCTAATTAATCACAACACTTTTGAAGAATTTTTTTTCATTTTTTTTTGAAGGCTTTTGAGAATAAAATTCAATTTTGTCCTTTCAGATTTTCATAATTAATATTTGGTTATGGTTTTTTAAAAAACATTTCACACCTAAGTTTATTATTTGATTCCTCAACACATATTTAGTATGTTATAAACAACTTGGAATGAAATTCAATGTGTTTAATTTATTTTTTTAACAATCCAATTAGTTGATTAATCCATATTTTTAAACTTCAAAAATCCATTATTAACAATCATGTTTGTCATGTGCATGAGAACATATTATTATTTGTAGAAATCAACATTGTGACACCAAAAGAAAACCACTATACTTCACACTCACCTAATGCAAGACAAAGAGACAAAAATTATGTAATACAACATTTAGTGTCCTTATTCTGTACATTGCATTATTCTTATCCTCAACGATCAATACTTATCTAGGGGAAATTTTTAATATATTTTATGGAACATATCATTTAAAAAAATTATTTGATATGCTATGAAATAATAAAATATTAAAAAAATCTTACTTGAATTTTTTTTGATATACTATCATACTCCGATTTTAAGAACCCCATTTAAATTTAACTAGATTATAATAATTATTTTTCCCCAATAAATTGCACCTTCTTTTTTTTTCACATCATTTGAAAAAAATTTGAAAAAAACTTCCCTTGAATGCTTGTCCTGTTTAATTTTATTTATTTTTGGGAATGTTCTAATGTTCCTTGTTGAGTTTGAAGCCACATTGTTTAGGCAAGCATGAATTAGTACCTACCATTAGTTTACTTCTTAATGTTTCCAACAACAATATCTTAAGTTTTATTTATTTAAATTCTTATAAAACATTAGTCAAACCTTGTGTAAAATCACACAAGACACCTCAAGGATGCCCGAATATAAGTCATTAGGGGTATTCGACATCTCCCATAGGACATTGGGTTGAAGCTTAACTTCTCCTATGAAAGGAAGAATCCATACTTAGCACAAACCTACTCCATGGTGTTTACAACAAAAATACCATGGTACCTTGGCCAATTAAACACATGTTTGTCGAATAATTAATTAATTATGAAAACTTCATTTCAATAGATGGAATATTCCAAAATATTCACTAATATCCTTCATGATATTTTTTGATTTGGAAGAAATAATTTTTGAAAATTTGAATTTTTTTGAAAATTTGAATTTTTTTGAAAATAATATAATTAGTGTTGAATTGGCCAAGGTACTAGGGTATCTTATATTTTATTGTTATTTAAGTTTTTATAGAACATTAGTCAAAGCTTGTGCAAAACCACCCAAGGCCATGGAGGGACATCCCTTGGTAGGTGGTATTTAGGTTCTCCTACCCAACAAGTGTGGTTTGAAGCTTAGATTCTCCTAGGGTTACCATTGAGTTCATAGGGTTGGGAAACTTGTACCCCATGGACCTAACTTTTGCTGAATTCTTGACCTAGGGTAGGGTGGTCACTTGGAGGTGAACTCCAGATTTTGCCTTCTTGGGCCTTTCAGGGTTGGACCCTAAATATAGTAGAAATTTTCTTTATGGTATATAGTTAGCTTATAATTTCAGCAATAAGTCTATA
>Ga0116229_10011288_pt1 | contig 13222 bp, 11 predicted proteins | sample S1TSphgellanicum_3_FD_87313 | JGI IMG/M metagenome (GOLD analysis project Ga0116229, IMG submission 87313) | Host-associated microbial communities from peat moss isolated from Minnesota, USA - S1T2_Fc - Sphagnum magellanicum MG | ecosystem: Host-associated > Plants > Peat moss > Unclassified...
AAAAAAAAAAAGGAAAAAAAGAAAAAAAAAAAAAAAAAAAAAAAAATAAAGAGTTGGAGTGGGCACCCCGCGCCCCCCGGCCCCCCCAAGGGTTTTTTTTTTTTTTTTTGCCCCTCAGTAATAAATAATTAGTGATATTGACATGTAAATTTGTGAGCCCTTGAAAAGACTGTTGCAAAAGTCTTCTAGGGCTCATACTACCCCATGAACTATTTAGGCTACTTATTACCTTAAGTTTACTTCACTTTTATTTTTACTTGCTTTAACTTACTGCCTTTTACTTACGTAATTACTTACTTGCCTTTGCTTACGTAACAATTCATTTACTTTATTTACTTTCATTATATTATTACTGTTGTAACCAAGGTCAAATAAAACTTTAAATGCCACGGTATATTTTTTATTTTTTATTTACCATAATTAACTGCCCTAAAAAATAGTGGTAATAACTGTCATGTTGTTGGGGAGATCAGGTTTTACAAACAGACAGGTAAAAAGTTCTTTTTTTTAATTATTTACCACAATTAACTGCCCTAGAAAGTAGTGGTAATAACTGTCATGTTGTTGGGGAGATCAGGTTTTACAGACAGACACACTGACAGACGTAGTGAATTAATATATAAGATTCAGGTTGGGGAGCGACCTGAAAAGACAAAGGAAAAAAAGTGCCAATGCTTTATGAAATGAGCAATTGAACCTAAAGGCCATTATGTCAAAAATAACCTTATGTGATCATGCACAACCTAGAGTCTTGCAAGTTATACTACCATAATAGTCATGATTCTACTTGATCTTTGATTTGTTACAAAGTCAAAATATATACACGAATTCTGTTATGTTCCCCAAAGGAGAGATGCCATTGACCCATGCAACTATTTGAAAAGCTATCAAGGCAACTCCAGAGATTGGACTTAGTATCACACACACGACAAACAAACGATTGTGTTGGGGAAATTCCAACTATTGAGACTCCAACTTCTGAATTGAACATTTGCAATTTCATTCACATTTAATGAAGCTGTTTTACATGCCTAAGTACTTAAGATGTACCTTTGCAAAAACTGCATAGTTCGATTAAATTTGTTGTCTGTTCTCTTCACCACTTGATGCAAGAGACAACAACATTACAATATGCTACAAAATTCTAGATTCTTGCCATGCTCATCTTGGCACCAAAAAAATGGTTGTATGTGTTTGGTAAATGGGCTTATGGGTCTCACCACAATCTTGGGTGGTTTCCCTTTAGAGTAATCCTCAACTCTAGTGGTTGAAGTCCCTGATGTTACTTACTCCCTTAACAGTGGTCCTTCCTCTGAATTGGTCTCTGTTCATAAGTCTAGTAAATAGAGTACCAGTACGCCTAACAAAATAACCTTATGAGGTTAAGAAGGTTAAGCCTGCATGACAAGAGCTCACATTCATCCAGGACGTGTAGGGACGGCTTTAGCAACATCAAGATTTATAAGCCTGCAGGTCCCAAGAAGATACTCTGGAAGTTCTTCCTCAGTATTGGCCTGTGTCCACATATCCACCAATCCAACTAAGATTAGAGAAACAACTTACGTTATAAGGGAACTCATGTATAAAGGAAACGGTCATTGCAGCATGATGGACAGTAGTCAATCCTCATAATAAACACTGGTCCCATGCTTCCACATCCTCCCACTTAAGATGAAGATTGAATCCCACCTTCAAGCCATGTTCAGCCAATGGATTCTTTGATCCAAGTTGAGCCTCTAAAGTAGCATGGGCAGATCTAAATTCCATTTTGTGACATTCAAGAAGCTGCCTTGTTAGGCATTTGTTTTCAATGTTGAATTTTACTAGAACACACTATATCAAGGTTTCAGGGTTGTAATCTTGTTGTATGCATGGACTGTGTGTGATGTGAAGCCTACTTATGGTCAACACATAGAATTGCATGTGAACCCCAAAGTTAAGCATGCTAGACTGAAAATCTTACTGGGATGGATGGATAATAGCGGAGTGAAAGAGATCACCCATATCTAATTACACATATTGCAAATCAGCCTTGGACAGAACTATTGAAGATGTGGGTATTTGTGATCAACAAGGTTTGAAGGTCTGAAACAAAACTTCAACACAGGAACCATGCCAGCTTACCTGAATGAGGAAAGCAAGCTCTATGACCAGCTTGCTGAGGTATCCAACCACCAGATTTACCACACCTCTTGCTACAGAAGATGACCCAATGTCCACATCCAGCTGCATAATCAACATTTCCATATGATTATATGATCATTGCAAGCTGCAAGCTGCAAGCTGATTGCCATTTGCAAACATCTTTCAGTTCAGTTTCTGTTTACTACATCAAATGGCAAAACGAATAGTACATAACATAAGCATCACTACACAATTCAAACCATGGCTACCCCTACTTTTGGCCAAAACTCATTAAAATGTCCTGAGATGTGATTTCTGGAATCTCTGTTATGTTTTCAATTTAGCTGTACAGAAAATGGTGTGATGCATACCTCAAGGTAGTTTTTACCATTGTAATAACTGATCTCCAATGCTTCCCCAATTAAACAAGCTGTCTTTCCAACACTTTGCTTCACAATCCATGATCCCTGGATATGTGTGCCACCACATGCACATAGTGAGAATTCTTTCAAGAGGAATCATAGCTAATAAGTAAAGCCTTACATCATATGTCTGCAACATAACTCCACTTGGAAGAACATGTGGTAGCAATCCTGTAAGAAAAGCCTGACTATATGAATTATCATATCATCCACAATCAGGAGAATAATGCCATCTTTAGGGGTCACTAACCTTAGCAATGTTTGGGATAAGCTTGAAACGGGAATTACGGTATCGGTTATCTCCATTCACAAAATTCTCAAGTAGTGGTGAGTCTGATAAGGGGCAAGTGCTCATATAGTAAAGAACTAGTGAGTAGCATGTTGTTCCTGGAACCTACATCCATGAAAGACAGTCAATCACTTACCTCATCATGCCTTCACATTATTTGGATCAGCCCAACATAGACAATTTTGGAGGTACAAATGGAAGACATGCAAATATGACAAAGTTTCACTATATGGGTCCCCGACACATAACCCTATTCTCCCCCTGAGGTTGAAGTATTCATTCTGTAGATGGACAAAAGCTACTTTCACATTATCTGTATCATCCTACCATATCTCTTCATGTACACTTGACTTTTAGATGAAATAATAAGTGAATGGTCATTTTTTTTCACATGGAAAACATATATCTTGGTTTCTTCTATCTAGAAACACAGTAGCAAGGCTCACTTGTAAGTTGACAATGAAGAAAAATGGGTCCTCCAGTTTGCCATCCATCCTCTGCATTTCCAGAACAAATCCTTGCACTCAATACCAACAAATTCATGATGATGTTGACAACCAAAGTGCAAGCAAGCCATGTAAGCATCCTCTCAGTTGCAGAATGTTCTCACCTCAAAATAATAGGTATTGGTACAAAGGAAATGTTTTTGTGAGGACCCATGCAAACAGGATGGAAACTGTACCTGCTTTGCACAGAACCGTTGAACAAGGTTTGAGGTGCGACTTGCAAGGTGATCTTCACGTTTGCCAGACTTAAGCCAATCTGCTGCTACAAATTGCATGATAGGTTCTTTGGCCACCACCTTTGTCCGCACAATCACCATCCTTCACTTGTGAGAATGGGGTTCAACCAAGGGACTAGGAAAAAGAATGAATATCACCATGGCTATGAAGACAACCTACCTTTTTGTGATCTCTTAAGTACTGCTTGCCACGAATGAGGAAAGTACTGGCATCAGCATTGGACACACAACTGGTTGTATTGAGAATCGAGCACTTTGGTAGTGACCCTTCTTTGAACAAAGAGTCTATAACATCTTCATCCGGCCCATGTTGGGTTCGCTTTTGAGCTGCCAAAGACAAGAATCAGTTTTAAGGTGAAGCAGACATTGAAACCAGTCCTTGAGAGACTAGCTTATGGTGCTTCTGGTGAGATTGTTCTACTGTCATGTGCGCTCTCTTCCAATAGACAAGTTGCAGGCAAACTAATGGTAATTACCCACCTGCAGCTTGCAAGCGCTTAACAATTGTTGCTGCAGCAGAGAACTTGGAAAGACCTCCAGACTGCAATGCACCATTAAATTTATCAAAACTAGCTCCAGAATTAGAGGTCAGCAACCTGGTTGAATTGCTACAGATAGTCAGCAGGGATACCTCCAATGACATCAATTAGATACCCAAACCTCAATAAAAGGAAAGAACCAACTCTTAAAAGAATATTCCTATTATAGAATAATGACTCATGTTCGACATCCTGCAAAGCACAAAAGGAACAATGCAGGATGGTCTGAGAAGCAGACACCTTGTCTTCATCTGAGGTTCCCTCTGACTCACTCTGCACATTCTGACTTTCCAGCTCTGGATCATGGTCTTGCTCCCATGAAGAGTCCTCTGGGACATCGTAAAACTCATCATCTGCCAGCTTGAGAAATGTGCTCACTTTAGGTTCAACATGGTCATCTCTCAATGCATTGCCATGTTGTTTGCCTTTGTTTGCATCAAATTGCCCATCTTCATGTGATGCCTTTCCTCCCTTCACTTTCCATCTCTCAGTTTCCACTAGAGTGGGAATTGGCTTATAGTCAGCTGGCTTCACCTTGTACATTTCTCGGATTGCTGCAACAAACAATAACAAGAGGAAATTCAGTATCACTTCTGACACTCCAGAAATTGAAATAGATATAGTGGACTCCTTCCAGCCACCTATCTCCATGCCTTACAACAACTGGTAGACACTGAGCTGTTCAAGGGGCTTAATGAACATAGAACAAGAATGTCACCCCAAACTATTTTCCATTGTGAATACAAGAGGACCTATTGGTGCAAGGTTATGTTCCAAAACCAACATGCAACGCGCTCTAACACATGGAGAGTGATGTCCTTGTCACATGCTGGACTCCAGCATGTGTTCCAGTGTTTCCAGTCCACAGTCAGCACATGTTTCACAAGGCAACGTTGGACATTACCACCTTGTGGAAGCAATGGTGATATCACATATCCTCCACCTGTGCACCACAAGGACACTAGTTCAGTGTGTAAGAACCATGTTGCCTAAAAAAAAAAATAAGTCAGAAGTTTCAAGCCATGTCCACAGTGAAAATTGCCAAAGTCTAGCATCACAGTACCATCCCATTGTATGCCAGCAAGAGGAAAATCCAGGAGAATAAGGAACAGAAGAACATGTTCTGGAACATGCACAGGTATTATATATACACAAGGCACCAACCAGAGGGATTCAGAAGGTCGGTTTTCATCTGGATATGGCACTTTCCACTAGGAGTGAAGTATTGAGCATTACTTCCTCAAGCTTCATACATGAGAATTTCATCATAGAAATACCCCATCTTGTGTCACCTATGTACTAACAGAGATGAGGAACTCACTCTTGAGCCAGGCTCTCACAAATTTTTGCCGTGGAGGACATTTTTGATGAGTGACTGACCTGTATAGTATCACTGCAAAAGTGCACATTGAGCTCTATGCAAAAGAGGCAGAATTTTTCCAGCATGCTAAGAACTGCTTATATCCATCTGGGAGTTGGTCAAGTTTCTGGATGCCTTAACCATGAATCTTTTTTATTTCAATGGTTTGACTAGGGAGATAACATATCTATCGCAATGTGGTCTGCATTCAGAGGAAATGAAGCTTCCCAGAGACTTGATAAGGTATGTGTAAAAAATTCAATAAGAATACCATAGGAGCCATCATCTTCACGGCGCCAGTAGCGATGTATCACCAAATCCCTTGGCTTCATGCGCCTGCAAAAACTCTTTCATCAAAATATGAGACACTAACATCTATAGGATGTACTCAATGATGGCTTTTTTGCCTACAATTTCATTCTGAAGAGGTTAGGGAATGGTTGAACAGTGGTGAATTCCAACCTGCTACCTCTGGAAGTACACAAAAAATAAGGAGCTTCAAGCTTACATAGTACTGCATATGGGATGGAAAAACACACACCAAGGGGTCCAGTATCTGTTAAATTGCTTATGGATAACATCAGAATGACCATCAATATGCTCTATGACCCTCCCCCTTAGAAAGCAGAAGTCCCACCTGCATGCCACAATGACTGCTTAGCATTCACATGTATGGCAGCCATTCACAAAGTCTTCCCAAAATGAAAGGCAGATCAAGAAACCCTAAGACCCTGCATATGTCAGGATAGATTTTCAGTCCCCATAAAAACGCTTAGAAATAGTGCAAAAGACATCTGTTTACATGATGACTTACTCTGCACGTGATGGACCCAAGGCCATAACTGTGGCAAACACAGATTCACAAGTGGCATGCACCACACCGACAGCCATCAGAGCTGCTGAATCCTCGCATTGGGTCTGCATCCAATTGAATGAAATTTCTAACATATTTCTCATAAACTTTAACATTCTCAGATTGAGATCCTGTCCACAATTTAATATTTGGGAAATCACAACTCTTGAATGGCAGCATGAAAAAAGACACATTTTGAAGCTGTACATCAATGATTTACCTTGCTTGATAGTCCCTGTTGATCATTGGTTTCTCTAAACAATCGTAACCCTGTAGGGAGGAGACAGACCAAGCTCTCACTGAGTACTTGAAAAAGTACAAACTCTTGGTGGGACTCAATAAGTATCCCACATCGAGTGAGCAGAATACCAAAGCATAATACTGCTTATAATATGAAGAGAACAACAGGTGACATTCAAACTTGGCTGCCTTTAACAATTGTGCAATAACAAAATGAGATTCAAACACCCATCTACACACCATTTTTACATCCAAAAATCTGCCATGGTGAGTCTGCTATCACATCTGGTGACGCATCTTTTGATGGCAGAGATCCAGTCCAATCTGCAAAATCTGCCAGACAACATCAGGCAACTCATCACTACTGCCAGGCAACCTATCACTATTCAAGGTTCAAATGTACCTTTTCCACAATGAATCCTGCACTGATGACATTTCTATACAACATCTTCCACTTGTCCACCCTCAAATTATCTACTCTATTAGATATCAGGCAAAGTTGCTGGAGGTCAGTAACCAAAGCATACCTGCAAGGGTGGTGGAATCCTCATGGTAGAAATGGTCTTTGCCACCAGATGTCTCCCGCACTAGTCCACTCCCTCGCATTCCAGCAAGCCTGAAACAGCACAAGGTCTGAATTCTCGACCACTACTTTGGAGTGTATTACCAGCCTCTCTCCAACCTCCAATTCCTGACCTCCCTTAATTTCTGACATTACGTACTCCCTTGATACTTCCAGTTTCCTGGTTGGAAGTATTGTGGCCACATGACAAAAATGTACCTGAATGGAATGCGCCGTCTGCCGCCCGAAGGAACAAATGATATATCATTTCCTGGTGGCTGGGCCTGCACCCGGGACACAGAAAGTCCCAAGATTATCCTTTGCATGTCTCTGACTACTGTGTCAGATTGGAGAAAGTTACAAACTTGATTTTACACTCTTCTCTAAAGATAACAGAAGAACTTTGATTCTAGAGAATTGGGCCTGCAGCAGCTTTGTGACTTTTGGAAGTCTGATGAGAATAATGAACAGTACATGATCTGCAGCATCCTTGAATGCTTGTATCCATTTTGCAGCTTCCTCTGGGCTTCTTGCTCCAAACTGCCACACAGATTTTACAAGCCCCTTTCACAACACTAAGTTGCTGGTCACAGAAGAGAAGTATAGAGTGCTCTCCAGCAGTTATTCAAAAATTGTGCAAGGAATTGTTGTCGCATACTCAGATAATCCTCTAAAGGCTACAAAACCTCTTAGTTGAAACCAGTGTTTGGAGTCCAAAGCTCCTCCACCTAAAGCTGCTTACCCTCAATTTGTCACTATTGTTATACGAGTCGTAGATTATGAACGTGAATAGCACCTGGATGCACACCCAAAAGCTCAAAAAGTTCAGTTGCAATTCGCTCTAAAATCCTTCACCTACCATCCCCAATGAAGATGTTCATGATTGCATCAAAAATGCAAATAAGTAGCACTCGTCTAGGGGGAAAAAAAAAGGCGGGGGGTCTCGTGCATTAAAATCCTTACTAGGCCATGAAAGCTTTCACGCCCATGGTCTTTCACCCGGGTGCATGGGTCGATGAGGCCACTCTTGATTGGTGCCTGTCAACAAATCAAAAACATAATATTTGGCAAGATCCATCTGTCTTCAAGATGCAGATGAAAGATATATATGAGTATCACGGGCACTAAAAGAATTTGCAGGGGGGGACGAGGACGTGAATTATGACTTGTCACTGCACACAGTTCATCTTTGTAGCAAACACTACCACCACGTATGCTCAAGAATCGTTCTATCTTTGAGGATTCGAATGAACCTTAAAAGGTAACTGCTATCTCTACTCAGGTTCTCTTAAAGGTTCTCTGTGAATTGTACCTCATCACGATGAGCTGGTTTCTCTTTGTAATATAGAGCACGGCTCCCCACAAGCATGAAATACCGCTGCCTGGGTTGTGTCATCATAAGCCTTGTTGTTTGTATGAGATATAACCAACCCTCCATATGAGCCCCGCATACTACTTCCATACTACTATTCTCCATCCTCCTAATTCTCCACCGTCCCCTACTTTTAATCAACAAACTCCCACACCGCAACAAACAAACAATCAATCAATCAATCATTGCAACAACCCATGAGCCGCCACCCACAGACAGACAGCCCAACGATCACAAAATCTTTCTTCTCCCCATGAGTAGACTTACTTGCTTCCACCCAACTTCCGCAACACAAAATTCCTCCACAATCTCTCACAGGATTCCTATCCTCAATTACCAGCCAGTCGGGGTTCTCAAAATATTCCCTGACCCCGACTACGATGATGAAGATTGCGAACATCCCCACTACCTGGGTGCTGAAGCATGTTATGCAAGAGGGAGGACAAATTCACAAGAAGCGCGTCGAAATAGTTGTCACCTTCACCTTCATCAAGTTGTTATGTGGGGAAGGATTATGCTGCTGCACGTGGCTGTGTGAGGAGGCATGGAGGGACAACCAAACTTCATTTCCTCACTCACCCTTTGTTGTTGTCACAACAACCACAACACTAAAAACCTTGTTTTTGCCTTGTGGAGGGACCCCCCCTTCCTCTCCAAGATACGAAGAATGTCGTGAGTTCCTTTCTACTTCACAAAACAAATTTCCCAAAGTTCGTTCTCATCAATATTCCCAAGGTTCTTAGTGTGCACCAAAGTGCAAGCTTGTGCCACTCATGTTCCCAAAGTTCCTGAGTTCATTTTCTAGTGTGTGTGAGGTGTTTGTTGTGCCTAAACTAAAATAGAAGAGATGGATACTGTAGCACTTTTTGATCCCTCCCTACCTAAAATTTTATCAAAGAGCTTATTTCTGTGCTTTCGGGTGTGGTCTTTTGATTGGACTTCATTCAGTCCTTTCATTTCCTTCTCTTGTTCCCTTGCCGGGTGTTTTCCCCTTTCTTTATTTGTTTGTTTGTTTTAAATTTAAGTCTGTTTTTTGGATCATATCATGTCATGTTGCATACCATAATTGTTACTGATTATCGGTGTTTTTATCCCACATGACATTGAACAAAATGAGTTCCAGCACATGGTGTTTTGTTCTTTCGGTGAATCTTCACCAAAATTTGAACTTCAAAAATATGATTGAAACCGAGTCAATGGGATTTTATCATTTTATCTCAAAGAATGACTCAAATTCATCTACTAGAGCTTAGATAGATGCAGAGGCTCTATAGGGTTGCACCAGGTAGAAACTTGATTAGGAGGATATGATCTCCCTTTTCATTGATTAATACAGTTTTGGGTCTTGTTTGGAGTTCAAGAGTTCTGGGTCAAGTTCGCCAAATCCAATTAAGTTCTTTTATTATTTTTCATATAGATTACAAATATATATACAATGGATGGGTGGAAAAAAACTCTGTTGTAATGCCATTTTAGTTTTTATTTGAGCTATTTTTCAATGAGCCTTTGGGACACCCCTAAAAACCTCTCTTCCAGCAATATCTAGGTTGCCTAGGAAGAGCACTTCTTTTACAATGCCTATAAAAAAAAAAGTTGTGCAATCTACAATAGTAGGGTTTAGGGTTTAGGGCTGCTTTAATAGGAGTTCTCAAATAGTTTCATGTATCACGTACTGGTGGTGGTGTTCTCTCACTTGCATTTTTAGTTTATGTTTTTTCAAAGGAAAGGTTGCGTATGATTGAACGAAGGAAGCGGGTACACCACCACCACCATCACCACCGTAGGTAGGAACCTTTTGAATGACAAAAACTTGGTTGGGGCCCAATTGCCCTAACTTTCAGCCACGATCTCTCCTCTGGATGCTCTTTCATATACCCAAATATCAACTCGATGGATTGTTCCTCTGTGATGATGATAACGAGGCCTGCGTTCCATGCATAAGTTACAAATGGTAAGCATGAAGCTAGCCCGATAGCTAGTTTCATTGCACATCTTGCAAGTGGTCGTGGGGTCAAATTTGTGTCCACCTTCAAAAAAAGAGGCATCCTAAAAAGGGGTTAAAGAGAGACATTTTTATGACACTTGATGGCATACTTTTTTGTGACACTTGATGGCAAAACTTTTTGTGACACTTGATGGGCAAATTTTTTGGTCATTTGTATTTAGGTAGTTTTGAATTAAATTGTCAATTTTGAACTTTATTTAACCTTATGGTTGGGATCAAAAAATTTTGAGACAAAACATTATTAACATCTATTTTATTTAATCATCTAATGATACAAAATATTATTAATATTTATTATTACATCATTTGGTGATCCACAAGTGAAAGCTTTTTTTTTTAAAAAAAATTCAACTTCCAAATGATTAATTAGTTTGGTTTCTCCCCCCACCCCCTCATCCCGCCCCCTCTTTTTTTTTCTCGTATATGCTCTTTTCACCCTGATTTCTCATTTCATCCTCAGTTTCAGCAAAACTGGGCCCCAGAAGCCCCTTTTTGGAGTACTTTGCCATTTTTTACCCTCAAAGGTTCCAGTGCCAACAACATACACTGGATACCTTCACCTTCTTGCACAAGACCTTTCAGTGGTCATATTTAACCCAAGGAAATGTTAAATTTGGACTTTCGAGACCCCGATTTATATAATCTAAGGATGGGATATATGCCACGGTTTTTTTATAAAAAAAACAACCCAAAACAATTCACAGTTTTTACCATGGTACCAGTGTAGGTTAGGGTTTAGGGTTTAGGACTTCCAAGACAAAAACATGCCGCACAAAACTTTTCTTTGTATAGACACAAAAATACTCCAAATTAGTATGTCACCCCCACGTAATGTTGAGTTCCAACAAGTTGTCTTTTGAAATCATAGGCTGAGGTTTGGGTTGCTATAAATAAATGGAATATACATGTTACTTTTTTTTGTTTTTTGCTGAATGGGTACAACAATGCATTGCAATGAGGGGATTCTTTTTTAAATAATTTTTTTCATATCTAAAATTTGGTAAATTTTTCCAACAAAAAAAGTAAATTTAGTTGAATTTACACTAGAAAAAAAAAGAGTTGCATTTTGTGGGTTGGAAAAATGACAAAAATTTATTGAGGGGACAAAAAAAAAAAAAAAACATCGTTTGCAACCATTTGATCTGTTTACCGTGCTTTTGGTGGTCAAAACAAAACATTTGGTGCATTAATTTCAATATGCAAGCTTGGTGAAAAAAATGTCAACAGTGGTGTGAATGAAAAGATATAATTTTCATAACCAAAATCACCTTTGAACTAAAGGTATTCGAATGTATTATAAAATGAATAACCAATTTCATTTTTTTAAATTATTAATATTAAGATTTTTTCAAATTTGAGAATGAATAGTGCAAATTTGATTAAAGAACTGATGTGTGAAAATAAAAATAAAATATTCCACATTAGAAAATTCTAAAACATTATTCAATAAATTTTGAACATTAAAATTTTACAAGTCATAGAATTTTATTTTTTTTAAATTGACAATCCAAATCATTGTGCTAACTTTATGATTTCTCAAAAATATAAAATTACAGTTATAAGTAATGTCCATCCCCTTAGGTGACTCTTTTAACTATGAATGCTTTATACTTAGATAAAGTAATTGAGCTATTAGATTGCATAGTAACAAAGCATCAACATTCTCTACAACTATATAACCTAAATATTTAGCATAGGTTATACTAGTGTGAACCCTGTGCATAATGCACAGGTGTGTTATTTCAACAATGTTTGGTTGATGTTTTTGGTTTTTTAAAAAAACTTTTCTTTTCAAACAATTGTCCGTGACCACTATCCACTTGGAGTCACTGTCACAAACAAACCAAGTGAATTAATATATATGATTTCACTAAATAAGACCTCCAAACGATAGCTAAAATTTCCAAGAGCATCAAAGAGTAGAATTGAAACATTCACATATTGGTCATAAATCATGATGCACCTTGCTAAGAAACCTCCAAATCAAGCTTCATGTTTGGCTCTTTCGAAAACTTTTCATGATCACAAAAAATGAAAACCTTTCAACTTGAACAAAAATTAACCTAGCTTGGTGTTATGAATACCTCCAACAACCACAAAATAAAGACCTTTGAACCTGTACAAAAATCAATCTTTTGGATGGCCCTCCAAATTGCAACGCACCTTGTTGAGTTGTTCTCAAAACCTCAAATGTCCACAAAAAATGAAAACATTTGAATTTGTGTATGGGTTTTGTTATCATAATAAAGCTTTATGGCTAGACCTCCAATTTGCGACACACCTTGTTGGGAAACTTCCAAACCATAAAAGCTTCTTTGCTAGTTCATTTGAAATGCTCGTGCAACCACAAAAATGGAGATCTCCAAACTTTGTGTCTTAAAGACTTCCACTACACTTGGCCAAACAAGCCTTTCCCCGCATTAAAACCCCATCTATTTCTCCATGCCATCAAGTGTTTTCTATATGTTTTCTAACTACCTAGTGGGGGTTTTTTTTTTCCTTTTCTTTTGAAAATTTGTTATGGGACCTAGTCCCAAACTTTAGGACCAAAAAGGGCGGAGATAAAATCACATGGAATTGACCTCTAACGTCTTCGAATATATTGGTAATTGGGGGGGAGGGAGGGAGGGAGGGGGGGGGGGACGGAGATTTTTTGGTTTTTTCCTTTGCATACCTCTTGTTCCGCCCATATACCCAGCATGTTTCCCATAATC
>Ga0116229_10011289_pt1 | contig 13220 bp, 3 predicted proteins | sample S1TSphgellanicum_3_FD_87313 | JGI IMG/M metagenome (GOLD analysis project Ga0116229, IMG submission 87313) | Host-associated microbial communities from peat moss isolated from Minnesota, USA - S1T2_Fc - Sphagnum magellanicum MG | ecosystem: Host-associated > Plants > Peat moss > Unclassified...
AATCCCCAATCTCTTCTTCTTTGGCCATAACCTGTTTAACTTACTCTTTTCTGGTGTCAAATCCAACTACAAAATATTCCCTCATTATTATTAGTACTAAGTACTTAGTACTAAGCACTAGGTACTAGTGTTCTTCATTCTTTTCTTTTTTCTTTTTTTAAAAATAATTAATTTGCCGAGTCCCTTAACACCCCCCCCACCCCCCACAAAGTTTAGCCAAAGTAGTCAAATTTGTTGCATTAGAATAACCCCAAAACTTTTCAAAACTTTTTTTTTTGAAATTTTCATAATTTTTTTTGTTTGGTAAAGGGGTGGGTGGGAAAGGGGAGTGAGGAAAAACCAGTGATTACTACTACCCACTTAAACTCAACTATGGTCCCCCTTTTGGTTATTTAAGGTTGAATGATCTTGTCATTGAGAATTCAATACAATTGAAACCAAAAAAAAATTAGGGAAATTTGGGTACTCTTTTTTTCTTTTGGGTATTTTTGGAAAGTGCTTAATGAATAGGATTTTTGTGGAGGTGATTTTGTAATTTTTAGACTTCAAGTGCAGAAGATATCAAATTTTGAGTAATTTTTTTCATTGGAACTTCAATAATAATAATAATAATAATAATAATAAATCCAAAAAAAATAAAACTAAGAATTTCTAGAGTTCACACTTGGGCCAACAATACATAGTGTTACCTACTTAAAACCCAACCAAGGAAAATAATTTATCTTTAATTGGGTATAGCCTTTTGGGCAATCGGCCAAGGTACATTAAACCTCTTGTATGGTTTAATATACTTTGGCCAGCTGCCCAAAGGCATACCCACCATACTACCTACTTAAACCCAATCAAGGGGGGAAATAAAAATATAATTAGTTAATTAACACATTAATACATTGATACATTAATTATAAAATGTTACAACTTTTAATACACCCCAATTTGGTGAGATCTTCCTATGGTTCATCAGCGCTTTAATTGAATAAAAATACATTGCTTCATACATGGACCCTAAACCCTAAAAACTATTGGTTTTGGTTCTTACTAAAGTTTTAAAGAACCAATTTGGTTCTTGAACAAAAAAAAATGTTTTCAAATTTTCATACTCATCCCAATTTTCAAAATGTTCCTTATTTTGTTAAAAGAACTATTGATTTTTTTAAAACCAAATTTTCTCAAACTCATTGAGATTTTACCTCAAGACTTTTGAGAAGGAAAATAATGTTTTAATCACAAAGCCATAGCTTTTCATATGTAATGATAGTGGCTATTGTTTTAGTAAAAATTGATTTACATCGATGACTTCAAAGTTAAAACCAATGGTACGCATAGATTTTAAATAAAAATATGCATTAATTTTGCCATGAAGGACTGTTGTTTAATGATAAAGACATTCCTTCATGAAGTTCTTTTATAACCTCCTTGAGTATCAAATTGAAACCATGTGATACCTTAACAATTTTTAAATAAACAATTATCACCTAATGAAACAACTTTTGATTTTTAATGTAAGGACCAACTTGAAAATCAACTTGAAAATTGGACCCAAAGTGATACCCATATAACCTTGATATTACCTTCATTAATATTATTGTGATGATAGGTTTTTGTTTCAAACGATATCACAATAATTAAAATTTTACCAAATCTTTACACTAAATAAAGACGTCAAACAAAACAATTATGAGAATTCACATTTCGTGTTTAACTTTCATTTCATGCGAAGCCCTTGTTCCCAAAACAACATTATTCTCAATTTTTATCCTACACCTAAACATAGGTAGATCATGATGCATAGTAAGGGGAGGGTTTTTATGTTTATTCTTTAAGATTAAAACAGATCTTACTCATATAAATATGCATAATATTCATAATATTTGTCTCATTCTCTAAAAATAATCATATTATTTTTCATGTCTTCAAAGATGTTCATTCATGGATATAATGTGCTTTTCAAATATACTATGAAATTTTTTGGAATGTATTTTTTGTTAATATAATTAACATTCATCAAACTTGTGTGCTTCCATTACAATAAAATGTGTCTTAGTTCATTTTGGGTTTCACTAGATTTTGAATGAATCTGGACATTTTTACCATGGTGAAACTAATCAATCTTTTAATGAATGAAGACCAATTGTTACGAACAATGAATTGATTCACTAATATTTAGCGAAACAAGGTTACTTTAAAGTGAAATACAAATTTATCAAGTCATTCATTTGTTAATTAATTAACTAAACAACATGAAAATTAATTAAATTTAAATTATTTAATACATAATATTATTGATAATTCATGATTTTCAGCCTATGAATTATCGACACATGTCAACACTTAAGTTAGGTTAAAAATCTAACCTAAATATATAAACCACATGATCAACCTAGGTACCTACTCTAAGGAACTAAATAAGAAAATATTTGGTCAACTTATCACTATTAACCACACATACACCACCTGTGAAATTTGATCTTTTGACCTTAATGAAAGCAAACACCCTTACCATCAAGCCACCTCACTTGTTGTAATAATATGTTACACTGCATTTTATTTATCAATATTTCATTTTAAACATTACAAAAACATAAATTTTGAAAGTTCATATTTTAATGAAATTTTGTCCAAATGAAACTATTCGAAATTTTTAATTTTTTTAAATAATGTACATAATTACAATTTTTTCCTTTTGAAAATATAAAATCATTTGAACAATTTTTGTTTTGAATATCAGTATTCAATAACATTTCAATGACCATTTTTTTGAAAACAAAATGTTTAATAAATGGATAATTTTTTTGCTAATATAATAATAATACTTATGTTAAGCTACTTTTATCTATTATAAGGCTACTTTTCATTAATTTTAAGTATTTCACCATACGTTATTTATGGCTATTTATGGATATTCTCAATTATTTTTGGTTATTTTATGTTACTTTTCGCTATTTTAGCATATTTCACCTTAGGCTATTTTCAGCTATTATAAGTTTTTTTGGTTAATGTTTTTTCTTTTTTTCTATTGTAAATTATTTCATTTTAAGCTATTTGTAGCCATTATAAGTTACCTTTGGTTATTCTAAATTATTTCACTTTAGGCTATTTTTTACTATGTGAAATTATTATTAGTTACTTTTGGTTATTGAAAGTTATTTCACCTTATGTTGTTATTGACAATTTTAAGTTTATTGGTTATTTCATTTTGAGTTACTTTTGTTTGTTGTAGATTATTTCACCCTAGATTATTTTTTGCAACTCTAAACAATTATAATATATGACTATTAGTGGCTATTAAGGGTTATTATATTAGTGGATATTGGTGGTTATTATATTAATGGCTATTTTTGGCTATTAAATTAGTGGCTATTGGTGGTTATTATATTAATGATTATTCTTGGTTATTATATTAGTGGTTATTGGTGGTTATTATATTAATGACTATTGTTGGCTATTATATTAGTGGTTATTGGTGATTATTATATTAATGGCTATTGTTGGCTATTATATTAATGGCTATTGTTGGCTATTATATTAATGGCTATTGTTGGCTATTATATTAATGGCTATTATTGGCTATTATATTAATGGCTATTGTTGGCTATTATATTAGTGGTTATTGGTGGTTATTATATTAATGATTATTGTTGGCTATTATGTTAATGGTTATCGTTGGTTATTATATTAATGGCTATTGGTGGATAGTCTACTGATGGATATTGGTGGTTATTAATGACTATTATATTGGTGGCTATTGGCTATTCTATTAATGGTTATTGGTGGTTAAATTATCATTGGTTATTAGTGGTTATTTTATTGGTGGTTATTATATGTTATATTACAATTATTGGTGATTATTTTATTATAAGTTATTGTTGGATATTCTAGGTTATATTATCATAAGTTATTGATATTTATTCTATTGTAGGCTATTCTAAATTATTTTTCATAACTATTATTTGTTATTATAGGTTATTTTACCTTAGGATATTATATTATATTTTAGATTATTTAAATTATTATATTTAAGATAAAATATCTTATAATAAGATAAAATAAAATGACCTTGAATAACGTAAAGTATAACTTGAAATAACATATATTAATTTAAAATAAAATAACATAAGGTATAGCCTAAGGTTGGTTGAATAATTTAATTTTAAATAATTTAAAAACATATAATTATCTAGTTAGGATACCTTAAGATAAAATAATGTATAATAATTTAGGGTATAATAATTGAGAATGATGTATAATAACTTAAAATAATGTAAGGTATAAGTTAAAATAATTAAAGTAACCTAAAATAATATAGTGTATATCATAAAGTAACATATATAAGATATTTAAAACAACATAAAAATAAACCTATTTATTATAATAAATTATAATAATGAGTTATGTCAATTAGTAGTGAAACATGATGTTTACATAGTGATATTATAGTGAAATCACTAAAATGTAATGAACTTATTTCACTTTTTAAGGTCCCATAATGATTTAGGCTAGTGAACTGCACCCCACTTTTGTAGTAGTGTTTCAAGTTTAGCCCTAAAAACATGCTTATGGTTTACAACTTGATCATCCTTTTTTTTTTTGTGGAAATTTTCTCCATTAATTTTCAAACCAAAATATGATTCCTCCATCCTTCAATCATGCGACTTTGTCATTGTGTTTATACAAAACCCATTAACTTAAAGGGTGTCCACCTTTTATGATTCATTCATGGTATTGATTTTTATACATGGATACATGATATAGTGTGTGATGTGTTTGCATACATTGTTCATGAAACTTGCACATAATACATAAACAATTGCATGCACTCCCTTCAATCACACTTCAATCTTCTCATTAACAAGTTAACATTGTTTTTTCCAAAGATGAATTTTGCATTCAAATTTCCTCAATGTATGTATGGGCGTGAATAAAAATAATGAAATTTAATCACATTTGTCATTTGAAATATTATATTTTCCTTTGGCAATAAACTTATGTGTTGTTTTGCATAAACAAGTAGATTTTATTTATTTATGATTGTGTCAAGAAACTCAAGCGTATGAAAGGTCCAAAAGGAAACTCCATTTTCAATCTTGGTCACTTTCCTTCATCAATGAATTTTGGTTACACTTTCAAAGTTGCACGCATCCTTTTCTTAAACCAAGCAAAAGCAATGATGTCCATTATCTATTGATTACCAACCCTTATGAAGCCACCTCCCATTGCCACCACTAATTTATTATATGTTAGTGATTGAACATTGGTTTATAATCTTCGAGTTTTGTAATTAAATTTGTCTTTCATCTATTTCATTCTTATTTTGTAATGTTTGATTTCATTAACAAAATTTGATAAATTTACAACAAACCAACCATTAAAGAAATTCTTTTTTTTAACACTTGAAAAAAGTCCTTTTTTATTTTTTAAATTCACTTTGAGGGGATAGTGCCACTTGGTTCCACACTTTTGTGAATATCAAATCGTCAAGCTTTCATCTAATTGCAAGGATTATTATCCCAACCAAGAAAATGAAACAAGTAAATCCATCTGAAAAAAGGAACATGTGATATGAACCCATACAAGGATTTGAACATGATTTATCCTTATTATTGTCCAAAGTTAAAGATTATATTCACAATTATTCCACAAATAAATAGGCCATTTTATGTGTTTTTTAAAAAAATTGCTAGTGACTTCTTGTTTTTTAAAAAATATTTTTGAAAAAACACTTGGGAAAATGTAATTCTTAGTGCATAAACGACTACAAATGCAGTTGCAAATGTAGTCATAAATGCTACATTTTGGTGTAGTGTAGGGATTGACAATTGTAGTTAGGTAAGTATTGTGAAAAAAACAAGGATGTGACCATAAACTAGTTGGTGAAACCCTTTGAGACCTATACTGAAGGGGTGTTAAACTAGGTTAAAAATGGTGACAATTTATGTTGAGTTTTTTAATCACTCGTCAAAAAATTCAATTCAGTTCAAATTTAGTTAATTGTTTTCCCAAAAAACATTTTTGTTATTTTTAAAGGAAAAAAAATAATATAAAAATTGGGAAAAAAATTAAATAAATAAATGTGAGTGAATTTTATTAGGCTATTAATTTTCCTAGATATCATGGTAAAAACTCGCCAAGCCAAATTTTGAATGTCATAAAATTGGTGATAGAATACAAAAAAAAAAAAACCTTGGCTCCCATTTTTAACAATCTCATCATAGGCTATATTCACTCCCCCCCAACATTATTTCAATGACAAGTTGTAAATGTGTCGTTCGTTTCTAGGCAATTTAGTGTGGGTTTCCATGCATGGGCCCCAAAGCAAATTGACGGGAAAACATGTCATGTTTCGATGGTGGCCCACCACTCATTTTGGTTGGTCAAAAACCACGCGCCATGAAACATGAGCCTCGAAACTTGAACCTCGAAACCTACAACCCACCAAAACATGTCAAGTTTCAATGGGTAGCCCAATGCACATTTCAATTCCCAAACAGCTTGAGCCTCGAAACATATCCCATCAAAACATGTAACGTTTCACGAGCTATGTTTTGGCCCCATTTGCCCATCTTCCGTGTTCCCTTAGTGATCCCCATCCATGACACTTTAAACATTTTTCAATTTTCCCACACTTCATTTAACTTTTGGTGGATTACTATATTAAGACAATTAATGAAAGTAATGGAATAGGTTTTAAAGTTTAGGTAGGAATTGATTACAAGCAAAATGCGTTACATGTCAATTGTCACAACGAACAAACATGTGCACCTAAGTTTCGGTCCAATTAAGGTTTAATTTTTTTGTAGTATTTTTTGGTTTTTTTACAACTATGAGTTTTTTTTTTTCCTCCAACTCAAGCGTAAGGCAATCCAAGTCTTCCATTGTTTTTAGCACATAAGCCAAATTAGTCCTGATAGAAAAGAGGAAACATGGAGAGTGAAACAACAATTAGTCCTGATAGAAAATGTGAAAGTAAACAAAATAATTTTTATGGAAACCTACACTTGTGAGGAATGGTTGTGATTACTTAGAGAATGCCATAATCATTACCAAGAGGACGAAGGAATTTATTTGTGTTTATTGTCACTATAAAAAAAACTCAAAGATGAGGATCAATGAGCACCAAAAGAAGGGGTGTGACAAAGCTGTGGATTTTGAAGGGAATCTTTTTAAACATTCTAGAATATAGGGTGAAGGCGAATGCATTGTCCAAGCCAAGGAATTGTCGCCCTTCAACCACATTAGCTTTGTAGCCAGTACAAACGTGTGAACACAATTGCAAGAAGGAGAAAACCCTGCCCTTGGAAATTTGCAATGAAGTTCAAAGTTTCGTTATTGTCCACAAGAAATGCCTCACGAAACATGGAGGCTAAGCAATCAAACAAGTTTTGACAGCAAAGAGGATTTTCAGGCGCACCAAAACTTATCACTCGGGAGAAATCGCAACACATTTTTGTTGGATCAAACCTTTTCTATTTGAATCTACAACATTGTAATGTTTAATTAAGTTTTGACAAAACTCAATTAACAATTGTAATGTGTTCACAAAGTATTAGTCTAATTTCTAGAGTTTAATTGAAAAGCAGCCCATATCAATTCATGTGAAACATGTTTCGATATACATCTTTTTGTCCCCAAAATTCCAATAGTTTAAAAATTTTCCAACAAAAAATCATGTTTCATTCATGTTTCAATAGTCTATCATTCCATGTTTCAACATTCTATTAATTCCAAAGAAACATGTTAGGATACAATCGATAAGTTTATGTTTCAATGGCAAATTATTAAATTCCTTAACAACTGTCATGTTTCGAAACACGTTTATGAAAATTTCATCCTTCGTTCATGGACACGATCATGTTTTGACTTTCATTATTGGCAAACCTAAAATAAAAGTTGGTGATTTCTAATAGCCATGTTTTGATAGGGTTTAATTGGCGTGTTTCTATGGTATAACATGTCTCATTTCTAAATGCATTTACCTTCCAAGGTTTTTTAATTCATATCACAATTTGAAAAGTGAAGAATCGAAATAGATGGATGTTTTGGATAGAGCCTCGCCATCAAGAAATCTACGTACCAATCCAAAGGAGTTACATACCCCAGAATCAACTCCCAAAAAACCAAAAGGAGATGGTGGGGACATGAAGAAAAAATTAAAGCTTGATAGGGTCCTCTACAATAATGAGGCATGGTGAAAGATTGATATAATGTTTTGGAAACTTTTGAAACGAAAACCAATGTTTGTTGGGAAAATTGTAGAAACACTAGGCATTTGGCATCTACTTCAATGCAATTTTCTTGATTGGGACTAAAAAGCGAAAAATAAAAAAGAATTTGTAAAAAGTTTGGGTACCTTTGTTCAAGATCCAAACTTCAACATTGTTTCCTATATTGTGCATTCAGAAAGTTCATGCAAGGAAACAAAGTGGTACCCAATTAGTTTTACCGTATTGATTCGTTGTAGTACATTCACACTTACATTAAATTTTTAACATATGCATTTGTAGTCACATCAATCATTCATTTCAGCCTTCATTCCATATCTATGTTTCGAATACATATGCATGTTTGAAAATTTCCATCATTGTGTTTCAACATCACTTAAGGTTAAAGATTTGCATCTAGTATATTCATTAAGGTTTTGTTTTACATTCACATTGTTCTTAGGTTTCTTTTATTCATTTCCATTGTTAAGGTTTCAGTAGGTGCCATTGTAGATCCTTCAACTCTCTGAAACATAACCACTCCGTTTATTTTAAAACATGGCAACGACATGTTTCTATCACCCCACAAACTTCATTACATATTTCTATCACCCCACCAATACCCTGAAACATGCCAATAGCATGTTTCAACTGAGTTGGTTAAATAGTTCATAGAATGTTGATTTAAGTTAACATGTTAATTGTTATTTCTTATTCATTTTATGTATGTTTCTTGTGTAGGCTATGTGTATGTTAATACACTTTTCGCTATTGAGTCAAATGCAAGCTAAACAAGGAGATGAGGTTATTACTATAGCCTCCCAAATAATGGACCTCCTAGAAGCTGGCAACATGTAATCATTGGGCAATTCCTTACACGAATTTCTTGAATATCAAAAACACCTACAATGGTTCAATGAGGTAGATAACAAACACAAGGATTTATTAAGATAACACAAGCTTCACTTTGTTGGTAAGTGCTTCAAGGAGCTTGATATGGTTAATGCAAAAAAAATTGAGGCTACAAAGTAGGATTAGAATCCTTTATGGCATGTTGTTAGTAATGACAAATGTTTACATGCAATAGAGAGGCCTAAACTCCCCTGGTCACATTCTTTCGAAGAGGCTGAAATAATTGCATGTAACCTTTTACAAAGGAAAACACCTTTCAGGAGTGTTCCTTGGGAAGTTTGGTTAGTAAATGTTTTTTTCTAGCATTCACTAGATAAGGATGTTAGTTGTGCCTACCCACTCCAAGGCGCTGATAGCATGTCCATTAGAAAGATGAAATGGGGGAATACCATTCGGCCTGACATAAAACTATCGATATTTTAAAGCAAGATGGTCATATTATGTTCAAGGGTCAAGAAATCTGGGAGGTATTTAAGGATGAGAATATAGAAGCTATGTATCAAAGGCTCATGTCATCATCGGATAATTTGTTTGAAATGTCATCATTTTTCGCAATTGTATAGATTAGGGCAATAGAGGATATGATGCATGAGGATACTGCATTGTTCTAAGAAATTTGGGAACAAACAGATGAAGAACAAAGGGAAGCTTCACTTTTGGACATACGAAGATATCTTTGATGTCGTGAAAACATAGATATGGGATTGATAAACGTGGATTGGGGTGTGCTTCAAGTTTTAGACGCTTCAATTAGTTTCCCCCACAAAACTACGTTTGCCTTATACAAGGTGGTAGAACAAAGACGTGCTTCTTTGTTCCTAACTTAGCTCACAATTGATGGTGTTTTAATAATGTTATCATTGGAAGCATTGTCCAACTTCGCAGCCATTGGCTGGGGCATCCAGGTCCATGAAAGAAATGAATCAGAAAGTTTGGACAAATAGTGGGTTAAAATCTAGGAAGTTCACATCACAGAAACATCTGAAATCGAGCGTCACCCAGAAGATGTGAAAGTAAATGTAGATATGGTGGATGCAAATACTTCAAAATAGGTCTCACCTACGAATTTTCATGTTTCAAAAGTCACACCTCAAATTTCAAGGATTGCTAATAGTGTTTTACCAGTGAGATTATAACTTTCAAAGGTTTCGAAAGTTCAACCTTTGGAACCTCAAGTTTTGGACATTGAAACTTTGGAGGTTTAAGTTTTAGAGGTTCACATTTTGGATAAATTAAAACTTTCAAAGATTTAGGTTTCAAATATCTAGGTTTCAAAGGTTCACGTTTTGATACTCTAAGAAATAGTTGTTGTCCATGTTTTGAAAGACCAAATTAGAATTAGAATGAAACCATCAAAGCTTCCTAAGATCTCAACACTAACAAGGACAAACTCAAATAGTCTAGCGGGTTAGTTCCTATTGGTTTTGAATTAGACCCAAACATAACTTCAACTTATGTTTTGGGTGGAGGTGAATTTGATCACGTTTCAAAGAATTATCCTTAGGATGCCGAAGGTTGGGTTGAGGCCGTAATCGCTCGTGCATTGGATGATTTCCATATTTCGGATGCAAATATCTATTTTGCCTTAGTCCAGGAAGTGGATGTCAAAGCAAGTCAAACAATCAGTGCTTCTTTTCTACTAGTTCAACAAGTTTCAACGATACAAGATCTTGGTTATGTTTCGGCAAAACATCATGGTGATTATGTTTTGAAAATTAACATGGGAATCAAACAAAATCACATGCCATCGGTGCCATCAAAGCTTGATCTAGTTGGTGTTTCACCTCCAAAGGACTCAATACATGGGAGTATAATGTGGTCAAACACATCTATTGATGAGAATACAACCATTGATCTGATAGTGAATGCAATGACGTCGACTGAGGTTATGCTTAACATTCTTCAACAATACCCAATGAATTTACCTTGAGTTTTGAAACACTTGATTAGGCTATTAAACACATTTCAAAGGATATAGATGTTGCAACAAAGAAATCTCGAACCCAAAAGTGAAAAGAACCAAAGGTAAAACCTAGGAGAATGAAGGTCGGTGCCAAAGCTGCAAAGAAATAAGTCATGAAGAAAAGGACTATAGTCATAGAGAGTTCTTCAAGTTTTGATAGTGAAGTTTCATTACCACCCTTGAAAAAAGAACTTTATACTATGTTGGAGGCTACACCTAAAAATGACTAACGGCTTGTTTGCTTTGCAAAAACCAAATGGCAGGTTCCTAATTCAACTATGTCTTTCTTCAAAAAAAATTCCTTTTTGAATACATCTCCTAATAAGATTTTCAAATGTTTTTTCAAGTTACTTGAACTTTTCAACACTGCAAGGTATGATCATTTTTGTACTTGAAACATAAATTTAGTGAAACATATTATCACTAGAAAATTAGATTTAAAAGAACATTGAAACATGTGCATTGAACCATTACATTAAAGATACATGGAAACGTAGAAATAGAGGTAGATAGAAACATAAATTCTCATTATTTTAGATACATGGATATATACCAAAACATGAAAGTAGATAAATATTGAGGATTCGAATACTAATTAATATACACCTATTTGCAGGGTTAAAATGTATACTAAATATGAATTTTGTGGCTATGTGTTATTATTTGGGGGTGATATAAAGAAGGAGAATCATCTTTGGCCGGAAGACGATGATTTCAAAGCATTATTATATCAACAAAGGGAATTACAAGGCACAATGTTGGATTTTTATTTACAATTTATGTTATAGTTGGAAAAACTTGTTATTCAGAAATGTTATTATATTGTAAACAATTGGACTATGTCAATATTGTGTCGTAACCCTAGCCTTGGGCTCATGACCAAAACAAGGGTGAAGGCCAAGAGGGAAGCCCGAGAGCCACATCTCATGCTCCCATGAGTGTAGGAGAGTGTAAGGGAATGAACCCTCACACTCCCAAGTGAGCTCCCATTTTGGGAGTTGGAGTCTCGATGGATTTTTGAATCTTTAGAGAACATTATAGGGGTTAAAACCCATTGGATTGAGAAGTTCCTTACATTATTGAAAAACTTTTGGAACTTAGATGTCTAAAATGGGTTTGCATGACCCATTTGGACATTTCAAACATAAGTTATGGCCAAAAGAAGAGTCAGGACTCAAATTGACAACTAGACTCCCGACCATTAAAAGTCAAGAATCGCCTCGATTTCCTTGTGTGTAGGTGACATACCACATACCGTTGGAAAGCTCTCAAGGAGTGCTACAATTTTTCCTTAGACCTCATCTTAATCAAAGGTCTTCACACAAAGTTATGGGCCCCCAAAGTCACAGAAGTCCCAACTTTGGGAATTTCGAGATTCCCACTTGGGAGTCCTGGGACAAAATGACATTTGGGTGTTAGTCCCGTGGCCAGGCACAAAATATACTATAAGGGGGAAGGTGGTGGCTTCCCCCAAGTCTGGGCCATGGTGAGTCTTGTGAGTCCGTGTTTGTTCATGGCTCATCTGTGCACCAAAATGTTATAACTACACACTAACCAACTTGTTGTTTGATTTTTGTAGGTCCATGTGAGTAATTGAATTGCTTGTCAACATTCCTAGTCTCATCCCAGAGCTTCAGCACGGCCCTCTACCCTCAAAGTGCTGCGAGGCAGGGAGTGCGCCCCAATTCTTTCTCCTTCCGTTGTTTTCACCTTTGGATTCACAATTGAGTCCATCAAGGATCTTGGGGGTGCGTCATATTGGATCTTTTGTGCATAGACAAAGGGAATACATGAGAAAAGTTTACCCAGTGGGGTGTTAGAAACTTTCGTGGTACAAACAGGTTCAAACACACTTTGTTGCTTCCATACAATGAACAAAGCCATTGGTTTCTTTTCATATTAGAGCACCATCGCACATTACATTTTGATTATATTCTTGAATATCACAATACTTGGAAGGAAAATCAATTTGTGAAGTGTGTAGCGCTCGGGTGGTTTTATGTAAAAAACATACTGCATAATTCCAACAAGTGGATGATTATTGGGATTGGGCCAATTGTACATGTCCCATTGCCCCCACATAATGGAACATGGGAATGTGGATACTTAGTTGTAGAATATTTTAGTTAGTACTTGGATAAGTGTGA
>Ga0116229_10011292_pt1 | contig 13217 bp, 9 predicted proteins | sample S1TSphgellanicum_3_FD_87313 | JGI IMG/M metagenome (GOLD analysis project Ga0116229, IMG submission 87313) | Host-associated microbial communities from peat moss isolated from Minnesota, USA - S1T2_Fc - Sphagnum magellanicum MG | ecosystem: Host-associated > Plants > Peat moss > Unclassified...
ATAGCAGGGTTCGGCTCCGGAGTACCGGTGACGGTGTTAGAAGGTAAACTAACGCTAAAGTCGGTACCGTAGTTGTCAAATGCATACAGCGGCGGCGTGGTTAAACCCGCATTTTCCTGATCCAACGTGAGATCGAGTGTTCCCGTATCTCCTGCAGTCGCACCGGCGAGGAGAATAGGAAGATCCGTTCCGCCGGAATACGTTAGGTCAGTTGTAAACGTGTCCGTGGGGTCGCCAGGACCTAAAATCAGAGTTAAGTCGCTGAAAGTACCACTCAGAAGGTCAGTGCCTTGGATGGATGAGTACGACGATGTCGGAAGGGTCGACAAAACAAAGTCTCCCGATCCGGTTGCTGGATCTGTGTCCTGGAATAGGAAATAATTGCCAGCACCATCCGGAACTGCACCCGTGGTAAAACCAGGCCCCGAGACACTGTTGACTTCGGGTTTAGGCGAAGTGTTATCTAACGTAAAAATCACTGTACCTATTGTATCGCCTGGATCCGTAAATGATCCACCGCCCAAGCTTTGGGCGGACGCCCTATTTGCAGCAAGCCCCAAACCTAACAAAGCTATGCTGAAGAGGCCCAGCGCTTTTGTAATTTTCATTTTAATATAATCCTTAATTTGTTACCGATAGAGTCGAAGACGTAGACGTTAGCGAGTTCAGATTAAAACGAAACAACGAGCTTAATACAGAACTTCAACAGCACAGGCATTTTACCGGAATTTCGCTACATAAACGAGAATTACTTTATGAACTCCCGCCTTCGTTCAAAACTTAGCTAATATGCCCCAAGGTTAAATCTGTTGGGAGCCGATGTACGCTTCGAATTTCTCATCAGTTCCCGATTCTTCCTACATTCTAACATTAATGCAATTTTTGTGCCAACTTGTCTATTCATTGAGCTTGAAATATTTAAATATGGTCTCAATTTACGTTGGTATCCACGCTTGAAACGTCCGGTACTGTTATTAATACGGAACTCCACAACAGTTGCAAGCGTTAAAAATGATCTATAATGCTTTCAAACGTCTGTTTGTAATTTACATCTTTTCCCCATCTTGTCAGTCAGGACAATCGATGCAAGACTCAATCAAAATACAGGGTGCCCGTCACAATAATCTGAAGAACATCAATCTGGAGATCCCCCGCGACAGATTGGTAGTCATCACAGGCCTGTCGGGTTCCGGCAAATCCTCTTTGGCGTTCGACACGATTTATGCTGAAGGCCAAAGAAGGTATGTGGAATCTCTCTCTGCTTATGCGAGACAGTTCCTCGGTCAAATGGAGAAGCCTGAGGTCGATCATATTGAAGGACTCTCTCCAGCAGTCTCCATCGACCAAAAGAGCACATCCAAAAATCCTCGTTCGACGGTAGGAACAGTTACTGAGATCTACGATTACTTGAGGCTATTGTACGCGCGCATCGGAAGTCCGCACTGTCCGAAATGCGGCAGGTTAATCGCGAGTCAAACCGTTCAGCAGATGACTGACTCGATCATGGCGCTTTCTGAGGGAACACGGATACAGGTTTTGGCACCGTTAATCAAGGGGCGAAAAGGCGAATACCGTAAGGAGCTGGAAGATCTTCGTAAGGAAGGGTACGCCCGTGTACGAATTGATGGCGAGATGCGCGAGACGTCGGAAGACATCTCTCTTGATAAGTTCAAGCAACATACAATCGATGTCGTTTTAGACAGACTGGTAGTCAAGCCAGGCGTTGAACGAAGGCTCGCGGAATCGTTAGAAACGGCATTGAAAAAAGCCAAAGGAAGTGTCGCTATTGATGTGATTGGCGGCGAAGAGATGCTCTTTTCCGAGAATTTCGCCTGCAGCTACGACGGAATTAGCATTGAAGAGATCGCTCCAAGAACTTTTTCGTTCAACTCGCCATATGGGGCATGTCCAGAGTGCCACGGGCTTGGCACAAAGACAGAGTTCGACGCGAGTAGAATCATTCCGGACACCTCGCTATCAATTAATCAAGGAGCACTTGCTCCCTATGCCACCGAGAACGCCGGTGGACGCGAGTGGTTGCTCGCGCTTCTTGGGGGAGTCGCCGACCGATTTGGCTTTACTTTGGACACGCCAATCGCTGAGCTAACTGCAGAGCAGCGCAATCTGCTCCTCAATGGTGTCAAGGGAACTGTTACGATGAAGTTCCGTAACCGGTGGGGCAGGGATCGTGAATTCACTTCCGACTTTACCGGATTGATTGGCATGCTTCAGAAGCGGCTTGCCGAAACAGAGAGCGACAGTGTTAAGGAGTGGCTTGCACAATACCAGACGGCAAAGCCCTGCCCGGCGTGCCTCGGACGTCGATTAAAGCCGGCTGCTCTTGCCGTAATGATTGGCGACAAGAATATTGCCGAAGTTACATCTCTTAGTATCGAAAGGGCTGCGGCTTGGTTCGATACCCTTGAACTGACTCCACGACAAGAGACAATCGCGCGTGAGATAGTCAAGGAAATCAAAGCTCGGATCGGCTTCTTAGTAAATGTCGGCTTGAACTACCTAACACTCGACCGAGGTGCGGCGACGCTGGCTGGCGGCGAAGCGCAGCGAATTCGACTAGCATCTCAAATAGGTTCGGGGTTGATGGGCGTGCTCTATGTCTTGGACGAGCCCAGTATAGGCCTACATCAACGCGATAACAGCCGTCTTATCGAGACATTAATCCGTTTGCGAGAGCTTGGAAACACGATTCTGGTAGTCGAGCATGACGAAGAGATGATGGAAGCGGCCGATTGGATCATCGACATGGGCCCCGGTGCAGGCGAGCATGGTGGATGGGTTGTTGCGGAAGGGCCGTTGCAGACCATACTGACAAGTGCGGAGAGCGTAACCGGAAAGTACCTTTCCGGTAGAGAGTCGATTGAAGTACCAAAAGAGCGTCGATTACCCGGAGACCGATTTCTGGAAATCAAGGGCGCGCGCGGTCACAACCTCAAGAATGTCGATGTGAAGATCCCGCTTGGGCTCTTTGTTTGCGTTACGGGAGTCTCTGGCTCCGGTAAGTCGACTCTCATACAAGAGACTCTCTATCCGAGGTTGCAGAATATCACTAATAAATCGTATACGGCCTGGGAGCCGCACGACGCTTTGCTTGGAGCATCTTTGATCGACAAGATAGTTGACATTGATCAAAGTCCGATTGGTCGAACTCCAAGATCGAACCCCGCCACCTATACTGGTGTGTTCGATTTGATAAGAGAGTTGTTCAGTAAGACAGCCGACTCTCGCATGAGAGGGTATAAACCAGGGCGCTTCTCATTTAACGTAAAAGGTGGTCGGTGCGAAGCGTGCCGCGGCGACGGCATTATAAAAATTGAAATGCACTTTCTGCCGGATATCTATGTTCCCTGCGAGGTGTGCAATGGCAGACGATACAACCGGGAGACCCTAGAAGTTAAATTCAAGGGCAAGTCTATTGCCGATGTACTCGACATGACTGTCGGGCAGGCAGTCGAGTTCTTTGAGAGTATTCCGGCAATCACGAGAAAACTGAGAACAATTCACGATGTTGGATTGGACTATATTCGACTAGGACAGCCGGCGACACAGTTGTCGGGTGGCGAAGCACAGAGGATAAAGCTCGCGTCTGAACTGTCGAAACGTGCCACCGGCAAGACCCTGTATATACTGGATGAGCCGACTACCGGATTGCACTTTGCCGACATCAAAAAGCTAATAGCGTTACTGCAATTATTAACTAATAGTGGAAACACGGTTCTTGTTATCGAACACAATCTCGATGTCATTAAAACCGCCGACTGGATTATCGATATGGGGCCGGAGGGCGGCGACGGTGGTGGGACGGTAATTGCTGAAGGAACTCCCGAGACAATAGCGGCGACGAAGGGCTCTCATACCGGTCGCTACCTAAAGCATGTTCTAGCGGGTCGAGGTCTGCTCTCCAAGAAGTAGTGATCCGGAAGATATAGCACCCAAGCATAAAATATCATACAGATATTTTTAAATTTATTTTTCATAATTCAAGCAATCGGCTGAAATTGCCTTATAATAGTTGTGGTGGGCGCGGTGATGTTCACGGATGGATGTAGGAAATCGTGAGCAATGGAGTTGCTCGTCTTCGGACAAGCTAGGAATGAAATCATACAGCCGCTAGGATTGGTACATGGACGGTGACAGGGATTGTGTACTTTGGCAAGGATCGCCACTGCAGGGACTGCAACCACGGATCGATAGATCAGAATGATCTAGACTGTTATTAGACAGGGGAAAGGACTCTCCTGCTGATCGAATAGTTTTGCTACGCCCTCATATGTAGTACGGGAAGAGCTCCGGCGCGGACGGCCGGAGCTCTTCCTTTTATGCAAGTCGCTTCGCGTCGCTCGTCTTTTCCCAACCAAACTCAGGATGTCCGAAGTGACCGTTCTTGGCGGTCTGAACGTACTGCGGCTTCAGTAGATCAAGAGACTTTATAATTCCGCGTGGAGACAAGTCAAAATTTCCACGAATTCGTTTAGATATCTCGGAAGGCGCAATCTTGTGCGTGCCGAATGTCTCGACAAACACTGAGACAGGTTCAGCTACTCCAATGGCGTATGCAAGTTGTATCTCAACCTTTGTGGCAAGTCCGGCCGCAACTACCTGTTTTGCTATCCATCGTGCTGCATACGCAGCCGAACGGTCGACTTTGGAGGGATCTTTGCCCGAAAAAGCTCCGCCACCGTGTCGCGCGTAACCGCCGTAGGTGTCGACAATTATTTTTCTTCCCGTGACGCCGGTATCGGCTTGCGGTCCACCAATTGTAAAGATGCCTGTCGGGTTGATGTGATAAGTGATGTCTTTCTTGACAAACTGCTGATAGTTTGAGAGTACCGGAAGAACAACCTTTTCCATAACCAGCTTTCTGACCGCTGGTTGATCGAGCGTCTCACTATGCTGTGCTGACAGCACTATCGTGTCGATAAGCTGAGGCTTTCCCGTTTCGGCATCGTAAGCGATAGTAACTTGCGACTTTGCATCAGGACGAAGGCCTGCGGAAGGATTCTCTTTGCGAAACGCGGTGTACCGCGCCATAAGTTCGTGTGCAATCGTTATGGGAAGAGGCATTAGCTCGGGAGTTTCATCGCAGGCAAAACCGAACATCATTCCTTGGTCGCCAGCCCCCTGCGGTTTGTCACCTTTAGCGCCTTGGTCGACACCAACCGAGATGTCTTTTGATTGAGGCTGAATTGCGATCATGACGCCGGTCGTGTTTCCGTCGAAACCGAGGCGTGTGTCGGTATAGCCAACATCGTTGATACATTGGCGGACGACATCGGCGATTTCCACATATCCGTGCGTGGTTACTTCTCCGGCGATGACCGCCAAACCTCGCGTCAGTAGTGTTTCTAAAGCGACTCGCGATCCAGCGTCTTTAGAAAGCAGGGCATCTAGTATGGAGTCAGATATTTGGTCGGCGAGTTTGTCAGGGTGTCCTTCTGAGACGGACTCCGACGTGAACAACAGTAGGTCAGGCATTGCATTGGTTCCTATTACTTGGTGAGAGTCAAAGGATAGCCGCAGCGTGGAGTTATCAAGCGGGGCGCCAGAGTTAAAAATCTGACTGGGGCTCTTATCTTGCAGACTATTCTGCCGGAGTTAGCACCGTTCCAAGGTCATTAGCTTGACCGCGGGGGTTGTTGTGGTATCACTGGGCCGTTCCCTCCACCACTCTCGATAAGGGCGCTTGCAAGGCTATGCGATTGTGCATTTATTATAGCATATTCACGGGATATTAGACGTCCCATCCTACTTGTATTACATCCTCGTCCCCACTGCAAGCATTTAGGACATTTGCTGGGTCAAATGCATCTGGCAGGCGAAGTTGACAATGAATTATGGTTTCGCCTTCGTGCGAGGTTTTGCGATCTTTTTGAATCCCTTCGACGACGACTCCCGAACCTGAGAGCAGCGCGACGATTCGCGAAATCGTTTGGTCGATATTCGTCCCCGGCGTGCGCAACACGATAACAGTTAGACTACGGCTTCTGCGGTGGCGTAACGCGAAGCTTTCTAGTGAGTAGACAACCGATAAAGTAGCTAAAACTAATCCCGCAGCAAAAACCCCCAGAATGGTGGACGACCCGCCGCTGCCAAGCGCTATTCCGATTCCAGCAGTCACCCAGACGCTGGCGGCTGTAGTCAAACCGCGAACGCTGTCGCCCTTTTCTGAGTGAATAATCGTCCCTGCTCCGAGAAAGCCAATACCGGTAACAACGGCAGCCGCGATCTTCCCTTGAAACGACGAGTGCAGCATGTCCAGACTTGTCAGCAATGCTGCGCCAAGACAGACAAGAATGTGTGTCCTCAGTCCGGCAGGGCTGCCGTGCATTTGGCGCTGCCAACCGATGACTGATCCCACAAATCCTGCAAGGAGCAACCGCAACAGCCAGGGGACCAAGTCGACGTGTGTCGCGTCCAATTTTGTTAGTAAGACCTGGCGAATATGACTTGCTGAGTGGTTTCTACTCCCGTCACTATGCATCGCCCGGCTGTTTCAGGTTGATCGAAAGGAATTGCGCGAATTGTGGCCTTCAATTCGTTCTGGATCTTATCTTCATCGTCTCGTGAACCGGCCCAGAATGCTCTCGCAAAGCCCTTGGCTACCGCTTCGCCCAACTCGACTTCATCGCTCACAACAAAAGTGCGGTCGGTTCTGAATTGAAAGGCACGATTAAAGAGCGCAGTCTGTATTGTTTCTAACAGATCGATAAGGTGCTCAAGGAGGCCGTCCTGGCTGACAAAAGACTTGCCAGCCTTCCCAGGTATATCGCGCCGAGCGACGGCCACTGACTGTTTTTCGATGTCACGCGGACCGAGTTCCACTCTTATTGGGACACCCTTGGTTTCCCACTCGTTGTACTTGAACCCGGGTGACACATGATCTCGGTCATCGATTTTGAATCGAATTTTGCGTTTCCAATGAGCCGTTAGTTTTGTTACCGCTTCAAGCACGACTGCGCGCTCTTCATCGTTTTTGCAAATAGGAACCACAACCACCTGGATAGGGGCCAATCGAGGCGGAATGATCAACCCCTCGTCGTCACTGTGGGCCATAATGAGCGCACCGATTAGTCGCGTGCTGACACCCCAGCTTGATGTCCAAGCATGTTTGAGAGTGTTGTCCTTGTCGAGAAAAGTGATATTGAATGCCTTCGAGAAGTTCTGACCGAGATTGTGTGACGTTCCAGCTTGGAGCGACCGCCCATCCTGCATCATGGCTTCAATTGTATAAGTGCGGAGGGCACCGGCAAATTTCTCTTTATCGGTTTTTCTGCCCCGTAGCACGGGCAAAGCCATCTCTTTCTCGACGAAATCTGAGTAAACATCGTTTAAGATCATCAGAGTTTCGCTCTCAGCTTCCTCCTCGGTCGCGTGAACCGTATGACCTTCTTGCCACAAAAACTCGGCGGTCCGGAGAAAAGGACGTGTCCGCTTTTCCATCCGCATGACGTTTGCCCATTGATTGATCAAAAGTGGAAGGTCACGCCAGGAGTTCACCCATTGAGCGTAAAAGTGGCCGATAATCGTTTCGGAGGTCGGACGGATGACATAAGGATCGGCGAGTATGTCGCCGCCGAGCTTATCAATCTCAAACAGCTCTGGGGCAAACCCTTCGACGTGCTCTGCCTCTTTCGTGATAAAGCTTTTAGGTATCAAGAGCGGGAAATACGCATTAACGTGACCAGTCTCTTTGATTCTTTCGTCCAAGCCTTTTTGAATGCTTTCCCAAATTGCATAACCGTTTGGCTTGAACACGATGCAGCCTTTAACGACTTCGGCATAGTCGGCGAGGTCGGCTGCTTTGATGACGTCGAGATACCACTGGCTGTAGTCTTTTTCTCGGGGAGTGATTATATCTTTTGGCATAAGTTAATTCGTTATTAGTGTGGGATGTGTCTGCTGAGGTCGTTGACCATTATCGCAACGAACAGGACACCGATGATTGCAAGGCCAGCAAGAACGAAGTTTTGCTGCTGCTGCATTGTCAGCCTTCGACCCTTGCGGAAACCCTCAACCGCGAAAAGTAGGAGATGTCCGCCGTCGAGAATGGGAATAGGTAGCAAGTTGAAGATGGCCAAAGAGACGCTAATCTCTCCGGCTAGAAGGATAACCTCGGAGGGTCCTTCTTTCACTGCTTGATAAGTTGTCTGAGCAATAAAGATTGGTCCTCCTGCCGACTGGCGGAATTCCGTTAAACTATGTCTCCTGACAAGATCGCCGAGGTGCTGAAAGAGTGCTACCGTTAGCGTATTTCCGAAATTGATCGAGGCAATTATATCTTTGTGTTCGATTGTTGCCCCAGGAGAAAATCCAAAAATAGGATATGGTGTCCCGCTGTCCGGCTGTACCTTTGGCGCACCGCGCATGATCAGAATGGAATTCCCGCGCTGAACAGTTAGCGTCAAGACTTTATTGTCGCTACTGTGAATAATGCCGACCATCTGCTCGCCGCTGCGGATTACCGTATTGTCGATTTTAATAATTCGGTCATGGGCTTTCAGTCCGATGTGCTGGGCAACACTTCCAGGCGTGACGTGATCAATGATGTTGTTCGGGTCGGGAGTGCCAACAACTGCACCCAAGGAGCAAAACAGCAGGTAACCGAAAACAAAGGACATGAATGGGCCGGCAAAGATTACCAGGCTTCTCTGCCAGAGCGGCTTTGAATAGAAGCCATCAACAACATCTTCTAGCCTTTGCTCTGCGGTCTCATCGACATTTGCCATATTTTCCGCTAGAAGTGGGGTCTTGCTTAAGACGTCATTCGAGTCGCTTCCGACCCTTCCGATTATCTCCGATGCTATATCACGAGCATTGAGAAGGGGGGCCTCATCTGGCTCCATGCCAGCGATCTTGACGTAACCGCCGAGCGGGATCCACCGGATATTATATTCCGTATCGCCACTCTTACCAATTCGTAGTGCCCTTGGTCCAAACCCGATGCTAAACTCATCTACTCTAATGCTGCAAAGACGTGCCACGATAAAGTGGCCCCATTCGTGCACGATGACAAGGATGCCAAGTATGCACGGATATGCTACTGCTGTCTGTAACAAATAGTTCATGCCGATAACGCCTCACTAACAAACGATCTCGCCCAGTCATCTGCCGATAATATCTCGTCCAGCGTTGGATTTTCGACGACTTTATGGTGCGACAGAGTTTTCTCCACGATATGTGCAATTTGCAGAAACGACAATTGCCGATTCAAAAAACTATTAACAGCCGATTCGTTTGCTGCGTTCAAGACCGCTGGTGCCGTTCCCCCGCGATCTGCCGATTCTCTGGCCAGCTTCAGGCAGGGAAATTTGTCTTCATCTGGTGCTTCAAAGTCGAGCGAGCCTAACGTCAGGATATCCAACCCAGGAAGGTTAGCGTCGATACGCTCAGGATACAGTAAAGCATATTCAATTGGAAGGCGCATATCGGCCGTCCCCAACTGTGCCAGTACTGCTCCGTCATTGTACTGTACCAGCGCATGCACTTTGCTTTGAGGATGAACGACAACTCCGATTCTATCAATAGGAACATTAAAGAGCCAATGCGCTTCAATCATCTCAAGACCCTTATTCATCATTGTCGCTGAATCGATGGTTACTTTAGTGCCCATCGACCAAGTGGGATGATTTAGCGCTTGTTCCACGGTGACAGACGAAAGTCTTTCTTTTGACCAAGTTCGAAACGGTCCTCCAGAAGCGGTCAGCCAGATCTTTTTAACTGCCTCAATAGGCTGCCCAAGCAAGCATTGGAAGACACCGCTGTGCTCACTGTCGATTGGAACAAGTTGTCCTCCGCCGACTCTTGCCGCATTTGTCACTACTTCGCCAGCAGCGACTAAAACTTCTTTCGTCGCGAGCGCCACAGTTTTCCCGGCTAACAGTGCGGCGACAGTCGCGCGAGTTCCGACCGCCCCCGCTACAGCGACCACAACGATATCTACGTTGTCCCTAGTTGCAATAGTTTCAAGACTTTCCGGGCCGTAATACTGTTCAATCCGGCTGGAAATAGCGGTGCGCATATTCTCCGCGCCCGATTTATCAAACAATGCAACGGCATCAACTCGGAATTCGGTCGCTTGATCGGCTAACAGCTTGGCGTTTGAATGAGCGGCCAAAGCCGTCACGCAGATCCGATCCGGCAATCGACGCGCTATGTCCAAAGTTTGGACTCCAATCGAGCCGGTGCTTCCGAGAATTGCTATTCGCTTCAGTGATGATATTGGCATTTGGTCGTGCTAAAGTGAATTGCTTTTATTCGTTGACTACCGAGCCAAATTTTCTAATGCGTCCTTGATAGTTCTTGATTGCCTCAGTCAAATGGGATGCATTGAAATCTGGCCAAAGTGAGTTTGTGACCCACAGCTCGGAGTAAGCCACTCCCCATAGAAGAAAATTTGATACTCTCATCTCCCCTGCCGTGCGAATTAACAAGTCTGGGTCCGGAAGATCGGGAGCATATAACCTTGAGGCGATGTGTTCTTCGGCGAGCAACGACGGGTCGATTTTGCCCTGCACTACATCGTCAACAATCGAGCGAACGGCATCGACGATTTCCGCTCTGCCACCATAGTTGATCGCCAGATTAAGAATGAGGCCGGTGTTGTTTCTCGTTTCCTCAATATCGCGCTCCATTTCGTTGATGAGCGACGCCGGCAAATTCGATCGTCGGCCAACGAAACGAATTTGGACATTGTTTTCCTTGAGCTCGTTCAACTCATGCCTTGCTGCATGCTCAATCAGATGCATGAGAGCGTCTGTCTCTTTTTTGGGACGTTTCCAGTTTTCGACGGAGAAGACGTAAAGCGTAAGGACCTTTATGCCGATTTCACCAGCATCGCGAACGATTTGACGTACAGTTTGGTATCCGCGCTGATGCCCTTGGATCCGAAAGAGACCTCGTTCTCGAGCCCAACGGCCATTACCGTCCATGATTATCGCCACATGTTCCGGAAGGCGTGTCAGATCGATGCTTTGCTTGAGGCGCTCAATATCGGTTTGAGCATTAAGAAGCGTCATTACACTTCCAATAGTTCGGCTTCTTTAGTCTTTTGAAGCTCATCAATTTGTGCAATATGCCGATCAGTTAGTTTTTGGAGCTGGTCTTCCGATCGCTTCGCATCGTCCTTGGAGACCTCGCTCTTCTTTTCAAGCTGCTTAATCTGTTCGTTAAAGTCGCGACGGATATTTCGTACAGACACTTTGCCTTCCTCAGCTTTGCGCTGCAAAACTTTAACCATTTCTTTGCGACGATCATTTGTGAGTGGAGGGAGATTTAGACGTATTCCAATTCCATCGTTTACCGGATTAATGTTGAGGTCGGAGATTTTGATGGCCTTTTCGATAGGTCCCAGCATCGAACGGTCATAGGGAGAAATCACTATTTGCCGCGCATCGGTGGCATGTATCTGAGCCACTTGATTAATTGGCATTGATGTCCCGTACGACTCAACATTAATTCCGTCGAGCAACGCTGGATTCGCTCGTCCAGTACGTAGTGTCGAAAACTCGTGCCTTGCTGCCTCGACACTTTTCAACATTTTGGACTCAGCTTCTTTGATTATTTCGGAAAGTGTTGGCATTGCCTCATTGACTCCTTTTATCTCGGAAGGCGCATTGACTAATTACTTACGCTGGCCCGGACGGCGGCTCTGACGCAACAAGCGTTCCTATCCGGTGTCCCAATGCGACCCGCGCAATGTCACCACGCACATTGATATCAAATACCACGATTGGCATTTTGTTTTCCATGCAAAATGTGAATGCGGTGAGGTCCATCACCTTGAGCTGACGGTTGATGGCATCGGAGTAGGTGATGAAATCAAATTTTATCGCATCCGGATTGCTTCGTGGATCTTTATCGTAGACCCCGTCGGTACCGTTCTTCGCCATAAGGATCGCGTCTGCGTTGATTTCAGAAGCCCTTAAGGCTGCGGCAGTGTCCGTGGTGAAGTACGGATTGCCAGTACCCGCACCAAAAATGACTACTCTGCCCTTTTCGAGATGGCGCATTGCACGACGACGGATGTAGGGTTCAGCTACCGCAGTAACCGGAAGCGCCGATTGGACCCTGGTCTCAATTCCTAGCTTTTCCAGTGCATCTTGAAAAGCTAAAGCGTTGATCACAGTTGCCAACATGCCCATGTAGTGTCCGGTTACCTCTTCGACACCTTTGCCCGCCGCAGCACGGCCACGCACTAAGTTTCCGCCGCCAACCACAACCGCAACACCGATACCGAGGGAGACGAGTTCAGATACTTGCGCAGCAATGTCATCGATTGCTCCGTAATCCAATCCCTGTCTCGCCTCTCCGGCAAAGGCTTCGCCGGAGAGTTTTAGCAATACTCGGTTGTATCTGATCGGTGTGATTTCAGACATCAGTCTGTGTCACCTCGGCCGTCTCTCCAACCTTGAACCGGGCAAATTTTACAATATGAACCGGAACTCCGGCGGCCTTGCTGGCCGCTTCGACAACCGCAGAGACTTTTTGCTTGCCCGAAGGGTCGCGAACAAACGCTTGGTCGAGCAGTACAAACTGTTCAAGCCACTTTCTAACCTGGCCCTCGATCACCTGCACCTTGACATTGTCTGGTTTCTTGGCGAAATTAGGGTCCGCATCGGCCTTGGACTGAGCGATCTCTCGCTCCTTGTTCAAAACGTCAACGGGCACTTCGTCGCGATGAATAAACCGGGGGTTGAGAGCCGCCGCATGTAAAGCAAGTTCTCGTGCGAGATCAGTAAGGGCTTCCAAGCTCTTCGGACTTCCCTCGGAAGCGACCTGAACAAGGACGCCAGTCTTGTAGTCTGTCTTATGAATATAGGTGCCAATCGCTCCGGTTTCCGGGGCGGCATCGTAGCGAACAAAACGAGCAATGGCGATCTTTTCGCCAATCCGTCCAATTGCTTCTGTAATCCGCTCGGCGATTGTCTTGCCATGGACACCGGCAGTTGTTGATGGTGCAGCGAGAAACTCCTCGACCGTCGGATAGCTATCTGCGGTCGGCGCATCAGCAATTTGCTTCGCGAGCTCATGGGCCAGATTTTTAAAGTCTTCGTTGCGAGCGACAAAATCTGTTTGGCTGTTAAGTTCGAGCAACACACCTACAGCTCCCGATTCGGATGTATACGCTTCGATCACGCCCTCGCTGGCGAGCTTTCCGGCAACCTTCTCTGCTGCGGCTGCTCCAGCCTTTCGAAGGATCG
>Ga0116229_10011295_pt1 | contig 13214 bp, 12 predicted proteins | sample S1TSphgellanicum_3_FD_87313 | JGI IMG/M metagenome (GOLD analysis project Ga0116229, IMG submission 87313) | Host-associated microbial communities from peat moss isolated from Minnesota, USA - S1T2_Fc - Sphagnum magellanicum MG | ecosystem: Host-associated > Plants > Peat moss > Unclassified...
GGGCTCCCCGCCGAGCCGCAGCGCGGCATAGTCCGCGACGCGCAGATCGGCCCGCAGCTTTACGATGCCGAGCAGCGCGCGCGAGACGTCGCCCGCGACGTCGTTTGCGTACGCGGTCCAAATCGGCGCGACCGTCGCGTCGACGAGGCCGTGAAATTTGCCGCGGTCGCGCACGCGCTCGATATCCGCGACGTCCAGCGCCGCGCCCAGGGCCCGCGTCGCGCGGTCGGCGAGCGCGTCGCCTTGGTCGACGATCCAGCGGCGCCGCTCGTCGCCGGCACGTGCGACGTCGTCGCGCTCGCGCCCGAGCGCGCGCTCGCGCTCGGTCAACTCCGCGAGGGCGCGTTCCCGTTCACCCGCGAGCGCGTCGGCATCGCTTTCCGCGAGCGCCGCCGCGCGCCGGACGCGCGTCGACGTCTTGGCCGCCAGCTCGCGTAACACCGAGAGCGTGCGCACGACGCGCGCGGCCAGCGCGCGCGCTTCGAGCGTTCGCTCGAGCCCGGTCAGCAGTGCTGGAAACCCGCTGCGCTCCGTCGCCGCGGCGTCGCCGTCGAGCGTGCCCACCGCGTAGTCGCGAGCCGAGACCGAGTAGACTTCGGCGCTGGGCGCGAAGCGCGCCGCGCGTTCGACGATCCGCGCGCGGGCCGCCTGCCAGGCCTCGCGGCCGTCGGACTCGGGGGCGCGCCACAGATCGATCTTGGTCTGGACGATGAAGATCGTGCTGACGTGTTCGCCGATCAGGCCGAGAAACGAGGCGTCGCCGTCGGTGAACGGCTGCTGCGTATCGATCAGATAGAGGACGGCATCCGTGCGCGGCAAGTACGCGAGCGTGGCGCGGCGGTGGGCGGGATTGAGCGAGGCCAGGCCCGGCGTGTCGGCGACCAAAAACCGGCCGCCGCCGCTTGGACCGCGCAAGAACGGCGAATCGAGTGAAACGACCACGAAGCCCGGCGCCGAATCGTCGTCGGCCGTGGCGTCGTGCAGACCGCCGCGCGCGTCGCCGCGGCCGACCGCCACGAAGCGCGCGAGGCTGTCGAGCGGCACGCGTTCGACGCGGCCGGAGGGGTACTTCGCCAGCGCCTGTTCCGGCGTTCCGTATTCGAGTTCGGTGATCGTGGCCGTCGAGGGGTTGATGTCGGTCGCGAGCAACCCGGCGATCCGGCCCGTTCCGTCGTAGCGGTTCTTCTCCAAGAGCGCGTTGAGCAGATACGATTTGCCGCTGGAGAATTCGCCGACGACGGCCAGGGTGAAGCGTCGCTCGAGGCGTTCGCGGGCCGTGCGCAGGCGGGCGACTTCATCGTCGCGAGTGGGCCAATTCGCGAGCCGTTCGTCGGTCAGTAGCGCCTCGACGGCGTCGAGGGTAGCGAGGAGACCTTGCGGCAGATCGGGCAAGGATTAACCGCCCGTTACTGGCGGCGGATTAGGTCGAGCGCTTCGTCACGGTGGCGCGCCATCAACTCCGCGGTGTCGCCTTCGACGTTGAGCCGCAGCAGTGGTTCGGTATTGGAGGGACGCACGTTCATCCACCAGTCGGGATACTGAATCGTCACGCCGTCGAGATGGTCGATCGCGCCCTCCGCGAAGTGGGCCTGCAGTTCTTCGAGTTTCTTGGGAATGTCGTGGACGCGGCTGTTGATCTCGCCCGAGCGAAAGCGCGAGTCGATCGGTGAGATCGTCTGGCTGACCGGTTTGCCGGCGTCGCTGAATACCTCGAGGCACTGCATCAGCGCGATCATGCCCGAGTCGGCGAACCAGTTGTCGCGGAAGTAGAAGTGGCCCGAATGTTCGCCGCCGAACACGACGTCTTCTTCGCGCATCGTCTTCTTGATCAGCGAGTGGCCCACTTGCGAACGCACGGGCGTGCCGCCGTGCGCGACGATGGCTTCGGGAACGCTGCGGCTGCAGATCAGGTTATAGAGAATTTTCGCGCCGGGAAAGCGCTTGAGCGTGTTGATCGCGACCAGGGCCGTCACCATGTCGCCGCCGACCAGTCCGCCTTTCTCGTCGACGATGAACATCCGGTCGGCGTCGCCGTCGAACGCCGCGCCGAGGTCGCAGCCGTGCTCGACGACGGCCTTCTGCAAGTCGATCATGTTCTCGGGTTCAATCGGGCTCGCCGGGTGGTTGGGGAACGTGCCGTCGAGTTCGAAGAAGAGCGGCACGACTTCGCACGGCAGATGCTTGAACACGTGAGGGACCGTGAGCCCCGCCATGCCATTGCCCGCGTCGATCGCGATCTTGAACGGCTTGATCGCCGCGGGATCGACGAAGCTCAGACAGTGGGCTGCGAAGTCGTCGAGGATGTCGCGGTGCGATATCGTGCCGCGCGTCGCCGCGAGCGGGCCGAGATCGCCGCGCGCGATCCGCGACTTGATCGCGGAGAGCCCGGTGTCGAGCGAAATCGCTTGCGCGCGGTCGCGCGTGAACTTCATGCCGTTGTAGGTCGCCGGATTGTGCGAGGCTGTGATCATGACGCCGCCGGCGAAATCGTATTTGCCGACCGCGAAATACAGCGCGTCGGTCGAGACGAGCCCGATATCGGTCACGTCCGCACCCGCGTCGTTCGCGCCGCGCGCGAGCGCTTCGAACAGCGAGACGCCCGACGGGCGCATGTCGCGGCCCGCGACGATCGACCGGACGCCGAGTTCGGCCACGAAAGCGCGGCCGATCGCGTAGGCGAGATCTTCGTCGAGCTCGGCCGGGTAGAGGCCCCGAATGTCGTAGCTCTTGAAAATATCGGGAACGTCGCGCGGCGCCATGAGCGGCGCGGTTCTGTCCGGCGGCGCGCTCTCCCCGCCCGAGCCGCTCGACAAGAAGCGCGCGATCGCGCCACCGACGGCGGGGGCCACCTCTTCGTGCGGCAGCAACGTGGCGTGGGCGAAGGTCGCGAGTTGCGCATCCGGCGCGAGTCGCACGAACTCCGTCGCATGCTCGACGGAATTGGCGAATTTCGCGTCCTCGCCCCAGACCACGAGCAACGGGGACTCCAGAAACGGCAGGTCGCGCGCCACGTCGACGTTCAAACCCCCGCTCACGAAATACGAGGGCACGAAGCGCGCGCCGGGCAGGTGCGTCACCGCGTAATAGTGGTCGAGAACCTCCGGCGTCACGCAGGCGGGATCGGCGTACGACTGTTTGCGCAGGAACCAAGCCAGCGACGGTTTCGAGGCCAGGCCGTTGAACGCGCTCTCGCCGAGAATCGGCGAGCGGAATACCGCGCCCACCGAGCGCTGGGCGAGGTTGGGTTCGCGGTCCAGAACGCCGCCCAGTCCCGTCGGCGCGATCGCGATCAAGCGTTTCACCCGGTCGGGCGCGCGGAGCGCCGCGCGGATCGCGAAGGCGCCGCCCAGCGACGAACCGACCAACGCCATCGGTCCGGTGAAGAATTCGCCGAGCGCGTCGACGATTTGCTCGACGTACAATTCGGCCGAGTACTCGATGTTCGGCATATCGGAGAGGCCGCACCCCAGCAAGTCCAGCGCCACGGTCCGCCGCTCGCGCGCCAAGATCGGCGCGAGTTTCCGGTACTCGTATGACGACGCGCCGGCGTAGATGCCGTGGATCAGGAGCACGGGGAGTGCGTCCGTCGGCTGCGGCGGGCCCAGTTCCGTGACGAAGACGTCGTAGCCGCGCCACGTCCACGGGAGGCGGGTACCGCCGACGTGATTGGTCGGCAGCGGGCCGGCATTGCGCAGCGAACGGTTGAGCAGAGCGGCGGCCCCGGTGATTCCCGCGACCGCCCCGAGCGGCCGCAGCGCCCGGCGAACTTTTTCGAACGATCCCACGACCCCGCTCTTCGATGCGGGCGCCAAAGCCCCCAGCCCCGCCGCAAACCGCGCGGGGCGGCGCCTGAATGCTCCCGGATCGGCCGATACAAGAAGACGTGAATCTCACGAGCTCACGGCCCCGGGCTTCCCGTCAGGCGAACGGTAAGAGGGGTCGAAACCCTTGCGCGGCAAGAGTCGGTGGCACGAGTCCCATGAAGCGTTTGGCTGTGATGCCGCACAGGGTTTTTACGTTGCACGTCCGATGAGAGCAGTCGATTTTTTCACAGGGTGGGCGTCGCGGCTCGCCTGCCTCGCGCTGGCCACGGTGGTCGCGCCGGCGCTCCGTGGCACGGCCGCCGCGGCGACGACGCTCTGCACGCAAAATCCCGGCGGCCGCGTCGTGCTGGAATCCGATGCCGTCGACCCCGACGTGTTCCTCTGGGACTCGCGCACCCGGCTGGTCGACTATGCGGCCGGCCAGTGGGGCAACACCCGGGCGATCTTCGCGCATACGGTCCTGGCCGAACCGGGCACCCGGGCGTCCGTCGTCGCGTGCGTGCCCGCCGCCGCGCACCCGAAGTACTCGACCGGGGACGAGGATGCCATCGGTGTCAAGATCATGAGCGGCCCGTACAAGGGGCGCTACGGCTGGGTCCTCTCGAGCGACATCCATCCCAGCCGGACGCCGGCGGGACAGAGCGCCGTCAACCCGCCCTCTAAGAACTAAGCGCCCTGCCCTAACTGATGGCAACGGTCGAAATCGCGGGCGACGAACTGATCGTGAGCATCGAGGGCTGGGACCGCGTGTGGGCGATGCACGGACGCCTGACGATTCCACTTAAACACGTGGCCGGGGCGGGCTCGGGCGAAGCGGCCGCCCACGAGTGGTACAAAGGCCTGCGCCTGGGCGGCACCAACATCCCGGGCGTGCTGATCGCCGGCAACTTCTACAAACACGGCAACTGGGTGTTCTGGGACGTCCACGATCCGGCCCAGGCCGTGGCGATCGACCTTCATGACGAACATTACGCGCGGCTGGTCGTTCAAGTCGCTGACCCCGCCGCCACGATCGCGGCCATCGAGGCGGTTGTCGGCTAGTTTAGGGCTCAGGCCGTTCGGCCGCCTTTGCGAAGCAGGATAGGCCTTTCGGCTATAGGTGCGTTTTGACGTATCGCCGAGCGCTTTCATGCGTCACTTGTAGGGTGCCGAAATCACTTCGGCTCCGTACCATCCCAAGATGGAATTGCTTGGTCATCAAGCCGGCTCCGGCCTATAGCAGGGGACGCCGGCGACGTTGACCGCTTTCTAAAGGAGGAGTCTTGCCCAAAAACCTTTATCTCGTGTCGGCGGCATTCGCCGGCGCGATGGTGGCGCTCTCGGCCGCCCGGGCCGGCGCGCAGGTCCCGTCGCCCTCTCCGGCTCCCATGAAATCACCGGCCCCCGCCACCTCGCCTTCGCCGGCCGCCTCGGCCGCGCCGACCCCCACGCCCTCGCCCACACCCTTCAAACTGATCACCCTGAGCGGCTCGGGAGACGTCGGCTTCCAATCGATTGGCGGAACCGATAAGGGCCGTTTCGTCAATGGCAACCCCAGCCGAATCTTCGACGATGCGACCGGCCCGTTCTTCGATGAGAATGGCGGTCGTCAACTGGCCACGCCCAACAATTTCAACGGCGTGCCCGACCTGCAGAACGCCAACCTGCAGCTCTTGCTCAACGGCAGCCTCGTCAGCGGGAAGATCGAAGCCAGCTTCGGTTCCGACGCCGACGTGATCGCCTCCAACGGTCAGTCGCGTAGCGGCGTCAACCTGACCCAAGCCTACATCCAGCTCACGCCCAACGGCGCGACGACGCTCATCGCCGGTAAGTTCTCGACCGAGGCCGGCGCCGAAGTGATCGAAGCCCCGGGCAACTCCAACTACTCGCGCTCGTACCTCTTCGGCGAAGCGATCCCGTTCACGCACACGGGCGCCCGCCTCAGCTACGCGCTCGACAACAGCAAGATCACGCTGGTTGCCGGAGGCAATAACGGCTGGGACGACTGGAAGTTCGCCGGCAAAGGCGTGACGCTCGAAGGCGCGATCCTGCTGACGCCCTCACCCTTTTGGGCGCTGACGCTCGACACGTACAACGGGCACGATTTCGCGGTCACCGGCAATAGCGCGCTCTCGTTCGCGCCGGTCTTCACGAACCGCATGCTGTACGACAGCGTGCTGACGCTCCACCCCACGAGCGCCCTGACCTTGATCGCCAACAACGATAACGGCGTGCAGCTCGCCGACAGCGGCACGTTCTTCCCGGTCACGGCCAAATGGAACGGCATCGCGGGCTACGTGAACTACCAGTTCAACACCCGCTACGGCCTCTCGCTGCGCAAGGAGACGTTCCACGACGATGACGGTTTCCGAACCGGAATCATCCAGCGGCTCCAATCGAACACGGCGACGATCAACTTCACGCCGACCGGCAACTACATCTTCCGGCTCGAATACCGGCTCGACGCTTCCGACGGTCCGAACTTCACGTTCCGCGGATTCGATCCGGCCACGGGTCCGGGCCGCGACCACCAGAGTTCCATCGGCGCCGAAGCCGTGGTCAAATTCCCGTAGCGTAATCCCCGGTTAGGCGGTATCCGCGCGCGAGGACGCGCGCGGAACCGCCCACCATCACCCGATCGAACGCGACGCCGAAGGCGCGCTCTAGGATCTCCGGATCCAGCGCGTCGTTCGGCGGGGCGTAGGCCAAGAGGCGGCCGTCGCCCAGGACCGCGATGCGGTCGGCGACGGCCGCCGCTTCGTTGAGGTCGTGCAACACGACGAACGCGGTCGTCGCGTCGCGCGCGAGACCGCGCATCAAGCAGAGCATCTCCAGCGCGTAGCGCGGGTCCAGATGTGACGTCGGCTCGTCGAGCAGCACCAGGCGCGCGTCCTGCGCCAGAGCCAGCGCCAGCCACGCGCGTTGGCGTTCACCCGATGAGAGCGATTCGAAAGCGCGTTCCGCGAACTCGCCGAGGCCCACGCGCTCGAGCGCGGCCAGCGCCGCCGCGCGATCGTCGTGCGACTCGGTCCACTTCCACCACGGGCGATAGGCGTAACGGCCGGTCGTCACGACCTCGAGCACGGTCGTGCCGTCACGTGGCACTTCGACGTCGCTGCCGATCATCGCGACGGCTCGCGCGCGCGCCTGTGCGCTAAGGCCGCGCACCGGCAGGCCGTCGAGTTCGATCTCGCCGCGGCCGGTGGCCACGAAGCCGGCTAGCGCGCGCAAGAGCGTCGTTTTCCCGGCGCCGTTCGGGCCGACGATCGCGATCAGTTCGCCGGGTAGCGCGTCGAGGGTCAGGTCATCGAGCAAGGTGCGCGCGCCTGCCGCGACGCGCACCCCGCGCAGTGCTACGTGCCCCACAGGCGCGTCGCGTTCGCGGGCCGGAGGTAGAGGTACAGGAACGAAGGGACGCCGACGAACGCCAGCAGCACGCCCAGGGGAATCTCCATGGGCGGCGCCAGCGATCGGGCCAGCGCGTCGGCCAACGGCACGAAAGCCGCGCCCAGCAGGGCCGAGGCGACGATGACCCGGCGCGCGTCGGTGCCGACGATCCGCCGGGCCAGATGCGGCACGATCAAGCCCACGAAACCGACGACGCCCGAGAGGGTGACGGCCGAAGCCGCAAGCAACGTCGCGGCTCCTAGGACCAGCCACTGGGTGCGCGCGAGGTCGACGCCGACGGCGCGAGCGACGCTCGGTCCCAGCCGCATCGCGCTCAGCGCGGGAACGGCCAGGGCCGCGAGGGCGAGACCCGCCAACCCGTAGGGTACCGTCGCCGCCAGCTCCGTCCAGCCCCGGCCGGCCAGCGATCCGGCGAGCCACGCCAGCACCTGATCGCTGCTCGCGCGGCCCAGGCGCAAGAGCGCGAGGGTCACGACGGCGGAGAAGAGCGCCGAAAGCGACACGCCGGCCAAGATCAAGCGCTCGGCATCGAGGCCGCTGCCGCGCCGCGCGAGGAACGCTACCAGCAGCGCGGTTCCGAGCCCCGCCGCGAAGCCGAGCCCGGGCACGAGCGGCGCCGCGACGCCGCAGGCGACCGCGACGGCGATGGCCGCCGCCGCGCCGGCGCTGACGCCGGTCAGGAACGGGTCGACCAGCGGATTGCGCAAGAGCCCCTGCAGCAGCATGCCCGAAACGGCCAGCGACAGCCCGACGAAAGCGCCGATGGCGACTCGCGGCAAGCGCAGCGACCAGACGATCGTCGCGACGTCGCCGCCGTCGCGCGGGTGCAGCAAGGCGCCGGCGACCGCCCGCGGCGCCAGCGCCGAACCGCCGACGAACAGGCCAAGCGCCAGCGCGCCGAGCACGATGGCGGCGAGGGCGGCACATACGCCGGCGAACCGCACGGTGTGCGAGGCGAACACGCCCGGGCTTACCGGGTCGGAGGCGCCTGTCCCTTGTCCGCCCAAGGTCGCCGCGTGCCGTCGATCTTCGTCACGGGACCTGTCCGCTCGGGCAAGAGCCGCTTCGCGGAGCGCCTCGCGCGCGAACGCGGCGGCGACGTTCTGTACGTCGCGACCGCCCGCTTCGACCCCGAAGATCCCGAATGGACCGCCCGGATCGCCCACCATGCCGCGCGCCGGCCTGCGGACTGGCGCGTGGTCGAAACCGGTGCGGCGGGCGCGCCGGCGCTGACGCGTATCGCGGCGGAGGCCCCGGAGTCGCTCACGCTGCTCGTCGATTCCCTGGGCACCTGGCTCGCCGAACGGTTGAGCCGCCGTCTCGAAGCCGGGGGCGAGGCCGCCGCCCTGGACGCCGCCGCGCTCGAAGCCGAGCTCGACGAAGCGGTCGACGCGCTGGCGGCCAGCCGCGGTCAGGCGATCGTCGTCGGGGACGAGACGGGTTGGGGGTTGGTGCCGCCGTTCCCATCCGGCCGCGTCTTTCGGGACGTGCTCGGCCGGGGACAAGCACGGCTTGCCGCGCGCAGCGAGCGCGCCTACCTGGTCGTCGCGGGCTTCGCGCTCGATCTTCGCGAGCACGGACGGCCGGTCGACGTTCCGTAGACACCTGGCGTATGCGACGTGCGGGCGGTCGAACGCTTAGGGAAGTTGGCTGGAGGAGTTGTTGAGCGAATTGTTCGCTTTCCCGCCGAGAAAGTGCAAGGCCACCAGCGCAACCGTGGCGACGAGCATCAGGATCAGCGCGTATTCGACCAAACCTTGACCACTCTCGTCCTCGAGAAACTTCACAGCGCGCATCGATCCATACTTCGTTTGGTCGGTGCAAAAAGACCCGCACGCTACTTGCTTGGCGCGTATGTGTCGCCGGCGTTCCTCGTACGCGCGAAGTTGGGCGCCGCGGCTTCGTGGGTCACTGACGACAACCGGGCTTCGGGGGCGGGGACGCGAACCGAGGTGGATGCCTCTCCGTTCGATGCTCGCGGCGCTGCTGGGCGCCGCGCTCGCGTGGTTTGTCCCGGTCCCCGGGTCCGCGGGCAGCCTCGCCGCGCCCCGAATCGTTTCGCTGATCCCGTCGCTGACCGAGGACCTGTTTGCCTTGGGCGCCGGGCCCCAGGTGGTGGCCGTGTCGGATTTCACCGACTACCCGGCGGCCGCCCGGGCGCTGCCCGCGGTCGCCTCCTTCGCCTCGGTCGACGCGGAGCGGATCGTTCGCTTGCATCCCGACCTCGTGGTCGGCATCCCCGCGCAAGCGGCGCTGGTCGCCGACCTCAAACGGGTCGGCCTGCGGGTCGAACTGCTGCCCGACGACTCGTTCGACGACATCTTCGCCGACCTCGCGCGCCTCGGCGCGCTCAGCGGCCACCCGCGCGAAGCGGCGCGCCTGACGACGGCGCTGCGCGCGAGGACCGCCGCGCTCGCGCGCGGTGTGCGGGGCGCCGCGCGGCCGAGCGTGCTGGTCGTCCTGGGCGTGACGCCGATCTTCACGATCGGCGACCGTTCGTACATCGCGCATTTGATCGCGCTGGCCGGCGGACGCAACGCGGCGGCCGGCGTCGCCGAAGCGTACGTTCGCTACAGTGCTGAAGCGATCGTGGCCGCGCAACCCGACCTCATCGTCACCGATCGCAGCGCCGGCCTGAGCGCCGCTCTCGGGGCGGCGCCCTGGAACGCCCTGCGCGCGGTCCGCGAGAACCGCGTGTACGTGCTCGCCGACGCCGATATCCTCGAACGTCCCGGTCCGCGTTACAACGAAGGCTTGGCGTGGCTGATCGCGCGGCTGCATCCCGCGCCGGAGCGTTCGCATGTCGCGCGGTAGCGTCGCGTCTGCGCCGCCGGCCGAGCGCGCGCTGGTCGTCGCCGTCGATCTGCGCGATCCCAAGCGTCCGCTCGAACCGGAGCTCGCCGAGTTCGAAGCCCTGATCGAAGCGGCCGGCGCGTCGCTGGCCGGCCGGCTCGTGCAGCGTCTCGACCACGTCGATCCCGCGACGCTCGTCGGCAGCGGTAAGGCTCACGAGATCGCGGCGCTGGCCGAAGAGCTCGGCGCGACCAAGGTTTTCGTGTTCAACGATCTGCGGCCGCGGCAGCGCACGAACCTCGAGAAAATCGTGCCGCTGCCGATCGTCGATCGAACGATGGTGATCCTCGACATCTTCGCGCAGCGCGCCCGCAGCCGCGAAGGCAAACTGCAAGTCGAGTTGGCGCAGTTGCGCTATCTACAAGCCAATCTGATCGGCGCGGGCGCGGCGCTTTCGCGCTTGGGCGGCGGCGTCGGCACGCGCGGCCCCGGCGAAACCAAGCTCGAAGTCGACCGGCGCAAAATTCAAGACCGCGTGTCGCTCTTGCGCGAGCAACTCGAGGACGTGCGCCGTTCGCGCGCGACGCGACGCGCGCCCGCGGGCACGATTCCGCTGGTGGCGCTGGTCGGGTACACGAACGTCGGAAAATCTTCGCTGCTCAACCGGCTCTCGCACGCGACGGCCGGCGGCGCGTTCGTCGCCGACCAGCCGTTCGCGACGCTCGACCCGACGTTGCGCCGCGTCTACCTCGCGCCGGACCGGTTCGTGCGCTTGGCCGACACGGTCGGCTTCATCACCGAACTCCCCAAAGAACTGGTCGCGGCCTTTCGCGCGACGCTCGAGGAATTGGCCGGCGCCGACGTTCTCGTTCACGTGCTCGACGCGTCCAATCCCGATTGGCCGCGCCAGCGCGCGAGCGTGGAGCAGATCTTGCGCGATCTCGAACTCGAGGGTAAACCGACGGTGCTGGCGTTCAATAAATCCGACGCGCGCGGTCCGGGTGCGGCGCCGCTGCCCGCCGGCGGAATCGCGATCAGCGCCAAGACGGGCGCGGGCCTCGAAGAACTGCGCGCCGCCGTGATCGCGCGCCTCGACGCGCCGCAGAGCGCGCCTGCGTGAAGGTGGCGCTCCCCGTCCTGGCGCTGGCCGCGTTGGCGGCCGGCGGATGCGCGGCCGCGCCCCAGGCCCCCGCGGGCGACCCCTTCGTGCGCAGCTTCAAGGCCCTGCGGCCCGCCGTCGTGCTCTTCACGATGAAGATTCCGAGCGACGACGCCAAGCACAAAGGCCGATGGGACGATGCCTACGGCAGCGGCGTCTCGATCGCGAGCGGTTCGTGGGGCACCCAGATCCTCACCGTGGAGCACGTGATCGACGGCTCGCGCGCACTGCACGCCACGCTCGACGACCGCCGGTCGGTGCCGGCTCGCGTCCTGGCTTCTGACGCCGAGCGGGACGTGGCATTGGTTCAGATCGACGTGCCGAACCGGCCGGTTGCCGTGCTCGGGACATCGTCGGCGGTCTCGCCGGGCACCCAGGTCGGCGTCGCCGGCTACCCGATTCCCGACGCCTTCGAAGACGAGGCCCTCGGCACGCAGACTTCCGTGTTCGCGGGCCGCGTGTCCAGCATCCGCAAGGATGCGCTGGAACTGGACCTGCCGATCATTCCGGGCGAGAGCGGGGGGCCGGTCTTCGTGGCCGACTCGGGCGTCGTCATCGCGCTGGCCGAATCGCGGTTCGACGACGAGAAGGCGATCGGGTTCGGCGTACCGATCGAAGACGCGGAGAAGTTCCTGCGCGGGAAAGTCCGCGGCCCGCTGGCCCTGCGACCCTAGCCCTTCGACAAGCTCACCCTTCGACAGGCTCAGGGTGACGGGGCCGTAGATGTCACCCGGAGCCTGTCGAAGGGTCCTGTCACCCTGTCGAAGGGTCCTGTCACCCTGAGCCTGTCGAAGGGCGAAGGGTCCTGTCACCCTGAGCCTGTCGAAGGGCGAAGGGTCAGAGACCGGCGCCGGGCTGGGTCGACTTGATCGAAACGGTCGGCACCGTGACGCCTTGATTCTTGACGACGATCACGGTCGACGTGCCGCTGCCGAAGCCGGCCGCCTGAATCGTGACCGTCTGCTCCCCGATCGCAACGTTCTGGAGGTTGAAGTTCCCCTTGTCGTCGGTGCGGGTCGTCGACGTCGTGCCGGTGGCGCTGACGAGAGCCCCCGCGACGGGCTTGCTATTTTGGTCGATGACGTTACCGACGATGTAGCCGTAATCTTGGACTCCGATGAGGTTGGGATTGGCGCACCCGGCGAGGCCGCCGGCCGCCAGCCCAAGGGCCACGGCCGCGGTTACGAACCGCAGCCGGAGACACAAAGCGAGCCGAATCGGTCTAGTGTACATAGAAGCGCTTGTTTCGGCATAGCGGAGTACCGACCCGCTCGCGGCGAAACTGATTGGAGCCATGAACCCTTACGCCCCCGTCGCGGTCTTTTTGGCCGTCGCCCTGGTCGCCTCAGCCGCGTTTTGCGCCGTCCCCGGCCTGCTCGCCCGCCGCAAACCCAACGCCGTCAAATCCGAGGCGTACGAGTGCGGCGTCGAGTCGACTTCGGACGTAACCGGCCGCTTCCCGATCCGCTTCTACCTGATCGCGATGCTGTTCGTCATCTTCGACGTCGAGGCCGCGTCCTTTTATCCATGGGCCGTGGAGATGCACGCTTTACGGACATTCGGCTTGCTCGAGATGGTCGCATTCGTCGTCGTGCTGGGAATCGGGTATGCGTACGTGTGGCGCAAGGGGGGGTTCCAATGGAGATGAGGCAGGGCGAGTTCTTACTCGGTAAGCTCGACGATGTGGCGCGCTGGGCCCAGAGCTCGTCGGTCTGGCCGTTGACGATGGGGTTGGCCTGCTGCGCGATCGAGATGATGAGCGCGACCAACTCGACGTACGACATCGCGCGCTTCGGCTCCGAAGTTTTCCGCCCATCGCCGCGTCAGGCCGACCTGATGATCGTTTCGGGCCGCGTCGCTCATAAGATGGCGCCGATCATCAAGCGCCTGTACGACCAGATGGCCGATCCCAAGTGGGTCATTTCCATGGGCGCTTGCGCGAGCTCGGGCGGCGTCTTCGATAACTACGCGATCGTCCAAGGCGTCGATACGGTCATCCCGGTCGACGTTTACGTGCCCGGGTGTCCGCCGACGCCCGATGGCCTGCTGTA
>Ga0116229_10011296_pt1 | contig 13211 bp, 9 predicted proteins | sample S1TSphgellanicum_3_FD_87313 | JGI IMG/M metagenome (GOLD analysis project Ga0116229, IMG submission 87313) | Host-associated microbial communities from peat moss isolated from Minnesota, USA - S1T2_Fc - Sphagnum magellanicum MG | ecosystem: Host-associated > Plants > Peat moss > Unclassified...
AAAAAAAAAAAAAAAAAAAAAGAAGGACTAAATAATATGACAAGAAAAGGCTAATATAAACATTTCTATAACTTAAAAACTGCAGACAGTTATTTTGGATATCATACTACTGCCATCATCCAATTTTATTTCATGAACAACACACCCACTATTTCATAACATCAACAATATGAACTAAACATTATTTCAAAAGGAACAACTAATGGGAACTAATTTCATGATTGCTTATTATAATCTATTTTTTGTTCTTCAATATGAAATGATTGTAGTACAAGTGGATTAAATCCTTTTGGATCACTCTTTATTAGGCTATCTCAATCTCACATAACATTCAACCTTGGCACCATACCACCCAATCACTAAACCCAACAAGTTCATTCAGGCATTTTGATAGGGATGAGATGAATGTCTACATCTTGTATATTTTCCCAATTTCCCGCCCTTAAATAAAAGCAACACACACATCCTTGAAGTTGCCAAACTATTGAGTCTTAATTTCCCAAATGTGCATCCCCATTACCCCCTCACAAGTCAGGTTGATGTTTTTTTAAACCATCCATGATTGTCCCCAATAGTTTTTCATCATTACCACCATTTACTATGGGTTTTATTCATATCTTGGTTTCTAGAACAACTTCTAATTTCTAGCCCTAATATGCAATGGAAGATAGTTTGAACAAGAGACTACAAAGATCTTGATTTGGCCTATTTGGGTGGGGGGGGTATGATAGAAGTAGGGGCCTTTCCTTTTGGTTTTTGTTGTTTCTTTCACCTAACTCCCTTTTCATAAAGGTTGCTCCTAGTAACAATTGCTTCTTTAATCTTTGCATAACCCCACATCCCATGGTACCCATGCCCCACTAGGGTTTAAAACAAAACACAACCATGTTATGCAATGTTTACAAACAAAATTTGAACTCGTAACAATTATCATAACAACTCCTATGTAGAAAATAACTAGCTTTTTAAGTGGCACAAAATTCAAGAATTGATTTTTGGTGATTTGAAATATTACTCATTTGTAAATAAACAAAAATCTAAACCCAAAACACAAAATGGAAAACAATAACACAAAACCATGTGTAAAAAATTGACGCGCTCCCAAGTCCCAAGTTAGCTCCAAGTTGGGCTAAGTCACTCAAATTGCGGAATTTCTGGGACTCAAGGCACGCTCCTAGCTTCCAGCATTAAAAAGGGTGAGAGGGGCGTGCTGAAAGCTCCGGGATAGACTAGGAAGAAGGACAAGCTTACTCAATTATACGATCCTACATCCAAATCCAACCAACAAGTTGGTTAGAACTCATTCTGCACCCTTTTGGTGTTGGGACAAGCCACGGGTTACCTTGGACTCACTTGACTCACCATGGCCCGGACTCAGGGGAAGCCACCACCTTCCCCCATATAGTATTCTCTGCATCTCTCCGCCACACTTGCATCCAAATGGCTCTTTTTCTCGGGACTCCCAAAGTGGAGTCCCGAAATTGTCCCGGTTTGGACTCCCGAAACTTTGGACACTCATAACTCCTCGCCCCGAACTCGGATCGGGACGAGGTCTAAACAAAGTTGTAGCTCTCCTCAAGAGTTTTCCAACGGTGTGTTACACTTCACCTACACGCACCGAAATTGGGTCGATTCTTGACTTTTAGTGGTCGGGAGTCAAACTACTAGTTTGACTCCCGGCCCTTCTTTCGCACATAACTTGTGCTACAAATGTCCAAATGCTCATGCGAGGCCATTTAGGACATCTACACTTCAAGATCTTTCCAATGGTATAAAGAACGCATCAATGTGTGAAGTGTTTTGACCCCTGCAATCGCGCTCTGAATTTTTTAGAGTCTTAGAAGACTCCCAAGTCCCATTTTTGGGAATGTGAGTGGCGACCTCACAACTCCCTCAAAATGGGGTTGTGACAACTCCTATGTAGAAAATAACAAGCTTTTTAAGTGGCACAAAATTCAAGAATTGATTTTTGGTGATTTGAAGTATTACTCATTTATAAATAAGCAAAAATCTAAACCCAAAACACAAAATGGAAAACAATAACACAAAACCATGTGTAAAATGTTTTTCATAAAAACATAGAAAATTTACAAAGTAGAATTCACCATGTGTTTTGAAATTTCAAATCATTGAAAGTGATTTGAAAACTCACAAAAATGTCTCAAACACTAAATAGCTTGAATCATCTTCACACATGAATTGGTTCTAAATTAAAACATTATTAAATATGTTAACCCAACTTAACATTAACATAATTAAAAGTTACATGGTAGTTAAACTAACATTTTTGACAATTCTTTTTTAAGAGGAAACTTGAAAAAATGTTCTAGGACACTTTGAAGGAGTTGAAGTTTAAGAAATTTAATGAGGAAGGGCATGAAAGGATGCTTAGTGAAGAGGTCTTAGCACAAGTGAAAGTAATAGATGACATTTTCAAAAGGCAACAAAGTGTGATTGATGGGACATTTATCCCTCCAATAATACCTAGGCCACCTATTCCTCCTACAATATGTGAGTTTGTAGATGATGTAACATCTATTCCATCAACTACCTTAGGCCTTGGACTTGCATCCACATCAAGTGGCAATGCACATACAAAGGTGGAAATGTTGTAATCATAGTCGAACAACTTTGCCACCATGACATGGAAGATGGTGGTTAGCAATGATGATTAGAAAGTTATAATCAATGCAAAGATGAAGGTTAACATATAAAAGAAAACACAAAGTGGGTTCAAAAATCTCAAAGCAACTAGAAATCTAGGAGTTTTCATAAATGTTTAATTTCAGTCAAAGGTTAAAGAAGTATTAAAACTTTAGTTAAAAGTCCCCATCCTAGCTATAATTAATTGGGTCCTAAATTTGGCTGCTAATGACATTGTATGTGAAGTTTTAGTGGCATTTATGTTGGAAATTAGTTATAATAATTGTAGCTTGGAACAAGTGACTATATTTTTCTTTTGTGGAATTAAAATGTTTTTTTAATCTTTTCCATTTTTGCTGCAACCCCCTAGTACCCCACTCCGCTAGTGTTTTATACCTTGCATGCATTTTGTTGTATGCATTCATTACACCTATGTCATGCCCAAGGACAAGCTTGCACCTCCCAAACTATCACATAACAAACATCTCTTCACCCATATAACTTGGGTCCTTCAATAAATATTAAAGTGTTCATTTGTATGTCCAAAAACTTATGTTAATTTTTGTACAAATTTGATTTGTACAAGATGTTCACAACATGGAAAGATTTAGGATACTTGTTATTTAGGTAATAACAATTTGTGGGCGTTGTTCTAGGGTTTGAGGATCTTGATGAAAGTCCCATTGATGAGTTTAATACAACCTTGGAACTTGAGAACGTGCATACCAAGGGAGGTCCATTCCTCACCAATAGGTCATTGTATATCATCATTATGGCTTTGCAAATGTAGAATGCAATGAAATTGCATCATCACAAACTACATTTTTAGTTTATTTAATTCCACAAAAAATTGTTATACATGACTATGTTGTCATGTTTCATATATAGGATGAACTGAAACAATTGTTGCTATGGGGTCAACTTTGTCAATCACCTTGTAACAATGTGAGCCTCATTGGTGGATCTCATATGGGCTTGAATGGTGGGGGCCATTAGTGTTATTAGCTAATGAAACTTTGACAAACTAAAGTTTGTTAAAGTTTAATAAACTTAGAGTTGTTTGCATTGTGCTAAACATGTCTTAAACACCAATTGATTGTTTGACATCTAGCTTCAACTCATTTGTGTTGAACACAATTGTGTTCACAATTGCAACCATAGTCATATAACCATTTTATGTCATTTTCATGTCCTTTGAAACATTTATTCATCCTTATTTAATGAGGAGATATCATAGTCACCCATGTTTTAATAAGTGTCATTACTAGAAGAAGCCATGGAACATAAGAAAAAACCCTAAAAAAAACACTAAACTAAAAAAATAAAAAATAAATCCAAAAAGAAACTCTAAAAAAAAACCCTAGGAAAACCTTCAAAACAACCCCAGAAAAACCCCTTAAAACAAGCCCAAAAGAATATCGTCAAAAGTGAAGGAGCCTACTTATATATTTCCATGAAAAAGAAACCCTACAAAGTCCTCATATCTAGGGTCCATATAGAAAATTCTAAAGTAACTTTGTAATGAAAACAAAAAAGAAATGCCCAAAAGAGCAAACCTTAAGCCAAGTGGTGCCCTCCACCAAAAAAAATGTCAATTTTTTTTTCAAAAAAGTCCTTCAAGTGCGCCTTATAAAAAAAGAGGGTCCCCAACAAAATTCAAATCTCATTTCACTCCCTATTATCATCATTGGTCTTCAATTCCATGATTTCATCCACTAATATGGGGACATTACAATATAATTAAAAATAAGGGATGAAATTAAGACAAGGGGTGGGATAGGGTATGGGATTGGGGAGGATTTCAGAAATAATTTTATTTTCTACAAGATAATTGACCTCAACTCATAAAAACCCATTGATGCCATTGATGAAATCTTATATAGTTGCAAAGTTTAAAGTTGCAAAGAAATTTTAATATTGCTTAAATTATTGAAATTTACATTTATGAACAAACTTTGAGTACACCCCTCCTAACACGTTATGAATTTTCATAAAAAATACCATGCCATTGCAAAGCCCAAATGTTAACCTTTGAACTTCAAATTCTACCAATAAAATATAAATTGTGCATATTTTCAATCTACAAAGATTAAGTTTGGTGTGATGAAGATTCATTCTTATTCACAAAAATATGGTTAAAACCAGACAAAAAGGAAATAAATTGCTAATATAACCCATTGATTTCAACCATGCCACATATTTGACGATGGAGGATAAACAAAATTGACTAAGAAATGATGTTTGAATGACCAAAATATTTTAGTGCAAGAGACAAGGCCATCAATAGTAATTGAATTAACATTCGATTTGATCTATTAGAATTTTAAATTCAAATAATGAATACAACATTTACACAAGTTGAAAACAGCAACATACAAACTTGACAATGTTGTCCAAATAGTCTATCCTAATGATATTATACACGTTAACAATTAAAATTTCATTGACAATTATTTTTCTTATTTTAAACATCAATAACTAGTAACGTAAGGGTTAAGATCCAAACTCTCCTCATGTGAAAATTTTGTTTTACCAAGTTACTTAGTTAACTTCCTTTGAAGCATGTCTCTTAACCATTCCTACCTTTTGATTTGTTGGTGATTTGCTAGATCATCTTGACCAATAATCTTAATTCTTGACGTATGAGTCTCTTCAATGGGTATTCACTTGCTTCCAACTTAATGACCTAAGCAATTGTTCAACAAGTATTTCATCTTCAACTCTTAACAAACTTTGAGGCAAATAATAACAATTAAACACATTAAGTAAAATTTAATCACATGTAATTCAAATTTGTGTAGCAACCACTAAATATCAAAATTATCTTCAATATATGCTTCTTTTTGTAAAGTATTTCTATATTTGTATGTTTCATTTTCTTGATAAAACATTTCAAAGGTTTTTTTCTTTGTACTTGAAAGCACCCCCTTGCATAGAAGATACATTCATAGACCATGGGAGTTTTTTGAGTTTTTCACCTTTCACATTACATAGGATCATTTAATTTTTTTACTTTTGGCTTATCATAGTCATTTTTTGATATGAGAGGAATGAAAAGTGAATATTCATGTTTTTCGTAAATGTTTTGTAAATGTTTACATGCACACTTTAGACTTTAAAGTTTTTTTCAAACCTTTTATAAACCTTATTTTTTCATAGGTTTCTCTCCTTATCTCTACTAAACATTGTGAAAAAAAGAAAGTGGAATGAAAACCTAACATGTGAAATATTCATGAATGAAGTAGAAATTGAAATAAACTTAATAGGCTAAAAACTCCTAGCCTATAAACCTAATAAAGTGTTGTTCTAGAAGATGAAACAAAAATGCAATTCGAAAAATTGATGAATCAAAGGAAAAAATGGTGATGCCACAACATGAATGCATTATGTTGGTCTTTTTATTGTGTGAATGATAATAAAGAAATAGATAACAAATGTCATCTACTAATGAGATGTTTTCTTTGCTATCCTGAACCTATTGAAACATGTAATAAAAGAACAAAGTTAAGGAATGGTTTAGGTGGTTGCACACTAGACAATCCAATTTTTGGTGTCACAAGGGCATTTTCTATGTGAGTACCTTTAAGTTTGATATAATATCTATTGAGGATTGATTGAAAATTTGAAAAGGGACTCATTTGATTAAACTATAAAATTTGAGAAATAAAAATTAAAAAAATTAAAGATAAAATGCCATCATTTCATTGCAAGGTGAACTTTTCAAGTGATGTAAGATCTTCTATCATAGTCCATAAAAAGTTTTATGGACTTTTATTACATAGTAAACATGTTTTAATTATTGATTTTTTTCCTAGTATGATTGTGACGCTATTGTAATGCTAAAATAATTGTTTCCAATGGAATTTAATATTTTAGTTTATTAATATTTTGCAAAACTACCAATAATTTAGAAAGTCCATAATATCAAAATATTAAAATTGATAAATGTTGTTTTGTAAAAAGTGAAAAGGAAAATTATGGTCATTGCATGTGCCAATTTTGGTCCACCTTAGGGTGCATTCACCTATTTAATATCTTATCACAAGAGAAACATAATAAATTGCTTGAAAAATCATGTGGATGCAGATCATGTTATTTTATACAAAAAAATTGAAAAAAAGGTCAATAGTTCATTGAAAAGATTTATGGAAAAACTACCAACTGAAAATCATTTAAGCATATTTGGGTCATTAATCTCTAATTGTTTTGCTACCAAAAACCCTTATAAACAAAGTGATGTTGAACAAAAAAAATATTTAGAGGATATTGGTTTATTGGTTGTCAAAAATAACTTACCAATCTAATTTGTCGAAAGTGTATGGCTGAAAAGGCTTTGTATGCATTTATGTACTCAAGTGAAATTTCCATCTTGAAAAAACTTTTCAAATGATGTTCTACTAAGTTTGGTAGAAAAAATTAAATAAAAATATGTTTTACCTTTATTAGATGATTATACAACCATAATAACAAGCTTTGATCTTTAGATGTTCAAAGGGGCACATGACATTTTTGCTTTGGTTATTAATTTTTTAAGAATTGATTGGCAACCCAAACATGTCATTATTAGACTTTTTGAAGTTAGTGAAACAACTGGGTAAACTTTTGCTAAAAATTTGATTGAACTTCTTGATACATATGGTTTGAAAAAAAAAATTCTAGTTTATGTGAAAGATGAGGGATCTAATTTCAATAGTATGATTATTACCTTGAAATTAGTTGTCAAATTATGAAACATTAGGACTTGAGGAAAGTTACAAAGGAACTTGCTTTGGACATGCATTTTCTAAAAATGTGAATATGTGACTATTGATGAAAAACTTTGCAAAGGCTTGAAACACGTTTCCATTAAATTTCCCCAAATAGATTTGCAAAAGTGCATAACATGGCCCAAGAAGTTTGGGAAAGGAAGGCAATAATGGAATAATGTTTGCATAAATAAATTGGAATTTGACTTAAAAAGTCAAATACTTTAATGAAGACAAGTTGATTTTTTCATTTTTTGAAATATTCAAATTTTTCTACTTTTTTTGCAATTTTTAAGTCAATTATATATCTAAATGTTTGATTTGTCAATATTGTAGGTTTGTTAGCAAAATCATTTTGTTCCAAGAAGCCTTGTTATTTGGTGAAGCTATAACCTTGTGTTATAATAGGCAAAACACGATTAAAATATTTGGTCAAGTCCCTCCTTCCTTTACATGTGATATTGGGTAGATGTAAATTACAATGGTTCAAAAGTAGTAAAAGTCATAGTCCCAAAAGTCTATATAAATGAAAAAAAACATTAAAAACCAATGTTGAATGGGCCCTATGTGGTGATTAATTAATTTATAAAGTTCGTATGAAAGGTATCCATCTAGAAAACTTTTTATTATGCATGTTAGGGTAAAAAAAATAACAATCCAATAAAAAATGACTAAGATTGGGACTTTTGAAAATAAGGCCCAAATTTAATCATTCAAAAATCCCTAATTATTTATTAGTTGAAATTTTTGTTGTGATTTTTTTTTAACCCATTTTTTTTCCCCATCATGTATCATATATTGAGTCCTTATAAAAAATATTGAAATGAAATCATAACAAAAAATGCATTTGAATGCTAATGCAAAACTTATATTATAGTCCATATGTTCATTTCAAAAGTCCATTACTATATGATTGGTATATGTTTATTTGAATTTCACCTTTTAATAAATGTTCTTATTCAGTTGGCAATCTTAATCCATAAATATTTTTGTCAAATTGATGGTTTTACAATGCATTTGTGGCATTTGAAAGAGTACACTTTGTAGAAAGTTCATAAGGACACAAAAAGTGAGCCATTGTAACTTGCATTTGTACCCTATTTCTAAAGTTTTGGTTGATGTCCTTTCTTTAATGGTCAGTGTTTGTGTTATAAATCAATTTAAAGGTGATTGGCTTTTGATTCATGTGTTGTTTATAACCATAACCATGAATTGTAAATTAAAAAGAGCCATAAACAAACCATTTTTTAGATAATTTAATGGAAGATGATGTTGTAGTTGCTATTGAGTTAAATTTGTTAACCTCCAATATTCAAAGAGAAATCTATAATGTTTTGGATGTTTTTCTTTCTTTTCAAAAAATGTTTGATGAAAGAAAAGTTCATAACATGTTCGCATTGATGTTAGATATGAGATATAAGAACCTTATAATAGTTTCTACTTTTGTTAACAAAGAGCTAGGAGTTGCTATTGTTGAGTATGACAAAAAAACCCTTTTCCCTATGCTTTTTAAGACCCATTAATATTTGCGCCCTTTGGCTACTTTTGAATTTGTGGTAGAAAGAGCAAGTGATGAAAACTCTAACCTTGACATTTTTTAAATGACCTCAAAAACAAGTGAGCCTTCCAAAAAAATTAGTGAGGTGAAAGCTAGATCTATTTTAGGAGATATCTTGATATAAAAGACATCAATGCCCTTTGGATTGGTGGGCTCAATATGAGTCAATTTTATTGCAGTTGCCTTTCTAGCTTGCCAAATTTTGGGCATAGTTAGATTTTAGATGGAGACAAAAAAGATTTTTTCTTTGGCTAGTATCCTTACAAACCTTAGGAAATGTTGTTTGTAGACATATAACTTACAAACAATCATCTTTGTGAGCAAAAGTTGGCCAAATGACCTTGGGGTAGATTTCTTTCCCATCAATTTGGTTGAACTCATAGAAATTGATGTAGAGTTTGAGTCAACTTTTGATAGAGATGAAATTGTGAACATGTAATCAATTCTTTTTATATTTTATTTCTCATTTTTTTCACTTTGATATTTACTTCTTCTTTTTTATAATCATAATGGCATTTTTCTTACAAAATATGTGAAATCCAATTTGTTGATATATGGAATGATATTTGATTGATAAATAGCAACATGTATTCGAAAGATTGATATATTGGTTGAATAAAAAAACATGAAAATATGATATCCAACTCAGATATTTAAATTGGAAAAAATATTTTAAAAACTAATATGTGGTTTGGATAAATAATTTTGACCGGATATCCTTATCTGACCGATATCACAAAAAATGATATCCACCCAACAATAGTTACAACCCTCAAATTAGGGGACACCCTCACAAGCAAGCCTTCCACTACACTTCAAATGGTGTCATGATCTAGTTAATAAAGCATAACCCTCATCAACTAACAAAAAAAGGGGTGAGAAATTTCAGAGGTTCAAATATGGGTGTAGTCACAACATGTACATTGGGTAGCACACTCTATTGCATTATTCTTCCATCACAACATGTATGCATATTTGCTCTTATGGACCAAGAGATGAGTTTCTCAAATGTACCATTTATAACATCAACATATTTGTGGAGTATTGGGACACACTGGACTTCCCAATTGCAAAAGTTGAATGGTAAGCATAAATCTACCACATGGTACTTGGATCAATATTAACCCGGTTTGAGAGTTTCTACTATGATCTAAAACATCAAGTGTGAACGCTGCTTTAGAGCTTAGTAGGAACACAAACCCAAACTTTCATCAACTTGGAGGGTATGGGTTGTAACTTGTGACCTGACAACCAATCAGAGCATTGAGGTTCTAACAAGGGATGTTTATGGATAGGGGAAGGCCCTGCTGTTAAGGCATAATGCCCGAAGAATTGAGGGTAAACCCTGTACAAAGGTGCATTAGCCCCCATACAACTGGTCTTGGTATTAGGGTTCAAGGCTGATTTTTGACTGGTGTGTGACGATGAGCATGTAGTAAATACCTAAAATTGAGACCGATATAGTCCTGGCATTAGACTTGTATTACCTCTAGGGTGCTGGCATGAGGCTGATATTGCCTCAGGTCACACCAGTATGGTTGGTTCTTTGATGCCAAAATCAATACTATCACCACTATATATATACCAAGATTTCAACCTAGTACCCATCCAACTACTCTTCTAACTTCTACTACATGTTTGTGGCTAAAGAGATGTGTGAAATTTCTTTGGAAAACATGTGGATGACAATCTGATGGAACCAATTTATATTTTTTTTTGAGAGAGAGACAATCTCAAGTGCCATCATGTGATCATGTGTTGTCCTTGCTGTTTGGTGGCCATCTATCTTTCTTTGACTTTGTATGAAAAGTGTACTACACAAACAGATACATGAGATGCTGAATATGGGATGCTTTTGACAACATGATTCTGAACTCTGCAATTCTGTATACACTTTATTAATATGTTTACTTTATTTTTGCACTTATGATGGGAGGAGAGACGTGGCTTTATTCTCCTTCTCCTCCTCATTGTAAGCTTTCTAGATCCTCGCACCCAAAGTGCTCAAAGACATTTCCTAAGTACTTGGAAGGCACCATATATCCTTGAATATTCCTCATACAAAAACGACGGATCTTACAACTACTTCTTGAGAGTGAGAGGGACATTACCCCTATAAGTAAGTACCTTCACCAAAGTAGGCATAAGATCTGTCCCACTCCCGAATAGGAGTAGGCATAAGATCCTTCCCACTCCCAAATAGGAGTAGGCATAAAAACTCCCCCCTCTTACACCTTTATGATCTGGAAAGCCCACCAGTGGGGGGATGATCCCAAAATGAGAGCCCAGACTCAAATACCTCCTTGTCTTGGGCTCCTTATTTTGGGCATTCTGCCACCCTGGTGCTTTACCACACTTAATTTATTATTTTATTCATAGATTATGGGAGAGAGGGAGCTTTGTTCTCAATTGTTGTCAGCACCCAGTTTCGATCCAGATCAGGATTTTGGTCATATGATAAAGTTTTGTTTTATTATATTCCAAATGGCAGCAATATAATAATAAGTAGTTGGGCGGTGGGTGTGCACCCATGTCATTGTTTTGGACTTAGTAAAAGTATCTCTTGATATAGTTTCCCATGGAGTTCGTTGGTTTAGGTGCCTTGCTCATCTACTTCATCCATCCCTTCATTTCATTTATTGGTGGCTGATGTTATTTTCAACCATTAATTTGTAGAAGAGGTGTTCAGTCCCACCCAAGTGTTGGATTCATTTCATTTGTTTTCCATAATGTTTTCCCATGTGTTGTGGGAAACATTCAAGGCGACACATTCTAGTTGGAACCTAACCATGGCAACCTCGGATCATTGCTGGAATAAAGGAGCACAGGTCTCTCGTGTTGAATCCTGCACACTTTATAAAGGAAAAAAAAACAGTGGGGCTCACTTTTGTTGGGGTTGGTATTATTATTCAGTGCTCAACCTCGCCTCTCTATGTGGGATTGACCCACCTCTCGTTTTGCTACCTGCTATATTTGTAGCATCACCAAGCACCAAGCACTCCTTATTTTCTTTAATCTCCAATTCTCCAGGGTATTATTACATTACTCACCTGTCCTATTAATTAGTTGGGGGTGCCTCACAAGTCCAACTTTTTTTTTGGGTTGCAATAAGCCAATTTGATTGGCCCATTGAAACGAAAAGTTGAAAGTATGGAGGCTCCCCAAAACAGAAGATTCTCTGGAAAGATGGAGTGCCTCCCCCTTTGGCCCACCTATATAGGTGAGAAGGGGGAGGACTTTGGGCATAGCATATTGGATTAAAGCGAGGTGCTATTGGGAACACCCTTAGGGAACACATTGGGAACTTGAAGGGAACATGTATAGGTAGGGTTATAAATTAGGGGTACTTATTTATTCACCTCTTCTATCCATTAGAAGAGGTTTCTCCCAAGTTCAATTTTTATTTTTGTTATAAGAAAATTTGATTGGCCCATCACTCCAAAAAAAATGAAATTATGAAGGCTCCCCAAAATAGATGGTTCTATATTGAATTATATAATGCCTCCCCTGTTGCAGACCAATATAACTAATTATATTTCTCAGTTATGTTTGACAATAAAAATGAAAATAATTTACAATTTTACATTACACTAAATGATGAAGCTATGGTGCTTGAGAGCTTCCTTCAGAATTTTGGCATGGCATGCACTTAATTTTCAGAATTTTTGACAATTAAAAAAAGTAATACATTGGTGTCTAACCAGCCTTGTTAGTTAAAAATGTGCTAATTAAAATGTGGTAGGTCCAACAGGCGTGATCAGGGGAAATGAATGACACTAGAGGGTTGCATTTGTTGTAGTGTCTTCCAATTTGTTGTTCCATGGTCTTGGATATTATTGTCTTGGGGTTAGCCTAGAAGGAAGGAAGTATGTGTTTGTTGCTTTTGTGTGGCACAGTTGGAAGTAAAGGAAAAAATGCAAGCTCTTGAGTCAAGTCAGCATTTGACAGCCATGGATACTAATTTAAGAAGGGCCTTTATATAGGCACAAGATGACCTTTGCACCCTTTTGCACTAACAACAGGTTTCACCACAATGGACACATATACCAACCACCAACCACACAAGTCACAAATGGAAGAGGGCTAATCTACTATATTAATTCACTTGTTCTGTCTGTCTGTGACGCGACAATTCTGCACATACACGGCCTTTTCTATGGCAGAACCCGCAGGTGGCGGAGAGACACACGCTGGCAGAACCGGCCTTTTCTATGGCAGAACCCGCAGGTGGCGTCTGTCCGTCTGTCGAGGTCCTGAAACCCAGA